>JACCDW010424891.1_pt1 | contig 38058 bp, 36 predicted proteins | sample 7449781 | NCBI WGS metagenome assembly JACCDW01 (sample SAMN15323449, study PRJNA562643) | freshwater metagenome | isolation source: river surface water | place: USA:Blue River Watershed | collected 2017-08-18 | reverse complement strand
CCTGCGACCCCAACCAACCCCGCGTTTCCATCAACGGCGGCATCAGTGCGAGTTTTGGCGTGGCACGTTTTGCAGGTAGTAGTTTCGGCAAACTCACCGCCGATAGCATTAAAAAAGTGAAATGGCATTTCGACAACCCCAATGGCGATGCAGATTCATCGGCTTTCCCACTGGCTTTTGTGAAAAAAGATGGCCAATGGAAAATCAACGACTACACCTATGTGATCGACCTTGGCGATAAAATCAAAGACAGCACGCGCTACGTGCAACTGAAATTCCAAGATTGTAGGGCTGGCCAATTTTACGAATTCGAATACAAAAATTTGGAACCCAATGGCTTTTTACGCAAACAGAAAATTGCGGTGAATATGGATAAAAACTTCATGTATTACCAGTTTCTGGAGCACCGCATTGTGGACAACGAACCCTTCAACAATGATCAGTGGGACATACTATTCACCACCTACAAGGAGAGTGTACCAGACGCCAATGGTGTTCCCTACCCCTATGTGATTCGCGGGGTGTTGATCAACCCAAAGAAGGTGAGCGTGGCGCAGGTGGACAAAGTGGATTTCAATGCCATCGACAAGGCCTATGCGGGTGCGGTGGTATATGGCAAAAAACAAGATGAGATTGGCTACGATTGGAAACAATACGATCAAACGGCTGAGCGATATACGATGGTACCCAACCGCGTATATTTATTGAAAACGCCCGATGCCATAATCAAGATGAAGTTTGTGGATTTTTACGATGACCAAGGACGAAAAGGCTATCCAAAAATGGCTTGGGAAATTTTGCAATAACCTTTCCTCGCTTTTTTTGTTGCTTTGGTGTAATGTCATTTTTAATTCTCGATTTTTTGAATAATTTGCAGACAACAAATCGGTATTCCGATGCGATGTCTAACCAAAAAATCATCATCATGAGCAGCAAAAAAAACGACAAAGGCAAATGGTTCCACAAGTTGCACCAATTGCAAAAACGCATGACCAGAATGACAATGAATGAAGGCCACTCCGAAGACAAAATGGCCATCAGAAAATCACGCATCCGAACCTTATTAACCCAAATCAAAGGCAGGGGCAAATCCTACGTCCCGCCCATCGAGATAGAACCGAACTTACAGTGAAACACATACTCCTTACTTTGACCTTGGCCAGCAGTGCTACCGCACTGCTGGGCCAAACCGAAACCCACAGCCATGCTGCGGCCACCGTTCAACCCGCCGCCGAGCCCCATTTAAAAAACCTCAGACAGTTGACCTTCGGCGGCGATAACGCAGAAGCCTATTGGAGTTTCGATAGCAAAGCCATCACCTTCCAAAGCAATTTCAAGCAATGGGGTGTTCAGTGCGACCAAATCTTTACATCGCCCGTGAAGAAGATGGGCAAAGACACAACACGCAAAAGTCCGATGGTAAGCACAGGATTGGGCAGAACCACGTGTTCTTACTTCATGCCAGACAACAAACACATCTTGTATGCGAGTACCCACGAGGGCGACAGTGCCTGTCCGCCAAACCCCGAATCCAACGGCAAATATGTTTGGGCCATCTACCCCGATTTCGACATTTACGTGGCCGATTTGAAGGGAAACATCACCCAAAAACTGACCACCACCCCGGGGTACGATGCCGAAGGAACGGTATCGCCTGATGGCAAATCCATTGTATTTACCAGCACCCGTTCTGGTGACTTGGAATTGTGGATCATGGACATCGATGGCAGAAACCAACGACAGGTAACAACCGGTTTGGGCTACGATGGTGGCGCTTTTTTCTCGCCCGATTCCAAGAAATTGGTTTTCCGCGCAAGCCGCCCACAGACCAAAGAGGAAATCACCAAGTATAAGGATTTGTTGAGTCGCGGTTTGGTTGAACCCACCAACATGGAAATCTATACCTGCAACGTCGATGGCAGTGAGTTGAAGCAAGTAACACAGCTTGGCAAGGCCAACTGGGCGCCCTTTTATCACCCCGGCGGAAAGAAAATCATCTTCTCAAGCAACCACCACAGCAAACGCGGCTATGATTTTCAACTGTACATGATCAACGAAGACGGAACGGGATTGGAGCGCATCACCAACGAAAGTATGTTCAATGCTTTTCCGATGTTTTCACCCAACGGCAAACAGCTCATTTTCAGTTCTAACCGCAGAAATCACGGCACCCGCGATACCAACCTGTTCTTGGCCGACTGGGTAGACTAATGCTGGTTAAAACCGAAGCCATCGTTGTAAAACGCACCCCCTACACCGATCATTCGGCGGTGGTGAAGTTGTTTACCCGGGAATTCGGACTCCTGCCTTTTTTGATTCAAGGGCTTCACGGCAAGCACAACAAAAACTCGTTGTTTCAGCCCGGCACATTGGTGGAGGTGGTATTCCACAAACAAAACAAGGGCATGATGCGGGCAAAAGAAGTCTCGCTCGTCTCTGGGTGGGGTTACAGTCACTACCCCATTCACGATCAGGTGCGGTGGTTTTTCTTGGAGTTACTGAGCCATGTTCTGCACGAAGAGCAACCCGAGGAATTGCTCTTTGAATCGTCGAAAACCACCTTCCAAAAACTGAACGACGGATGCAAAGAACTCCCCATTTTACCCATTCAATTTCTGTTTGAGTTTTGTGAGGTCACCGGACACGGCTTACAATTAAATGCCGAGAGCATTGCCTTGGGACTCGATATTTTGTCTGGAGGCACGGCCACATCGCGCAGCATACCTTCCAACATCATCGATCCAACCGCTTGTGAAACGATGGCACAAATCGTTTCAGGCGAAATCAAAAGCGCCCCTGCAAGTGTCAGGAAATTGTTGGTGAGTAAGCTCGTCGATTATATCGAAACCCATGTAATCCCGGGCAAAACCATCCAATCGCTGGAAATTCTTCAGATGATTATGCAAGAACCGCAGTAGCCACCTCGTCGTTCAGCATCGCCACAGCCAAATCCACCATATTTTTAGAACCCACGAACATGGGCACGCGTTGGTGTAATTCTGTTGGCTTCACATCCAACACACGCTCTGAGCCAGTACTTGCGGCACCACCGGCCTGCTCAGCAATGAATGCCATCGTATTGCACTCATACATCAAACGCAGTTTTCCGTTGGGCGATTTTTCTGTCGGGGGGTAGATAAAAATCCCTCCCTTCAACAAATTGCGGTGAAAATCGGCAATCAAAGAACCAATGTATCGCGCAGAATAAGGACGATTTGTCGCTTTGTCTTTGGTTTTACAGAACGCCACATAATCTTGAACACCCTGCGGGAAATCCTCCAAATTGCCTTCGTTTACGCTGAAAATTTTGCCATCGGCAGGGGTTTGAATGTTGGGGTGACTCAAACAAAACTCTTGGATGCTGTCGTCAAGGGTGAATCCGTTTACACCCACACCGGTTGAGTAGACCAACATGGTGCTTGAACCGTAAATGAAATATCCCGCTGCTACCTGATGCTTGCCCTTTTGCAAACAATCATCGATGGTGGGCTTGGCCATGGGATTCTTCCGACTGTATATACTGAAAATGGTTCCGATGCTAGCGTTCACATCAATGTTTGAACTGCCATCCAGTGGATCCATTGCAACAATGTATTTCTCATTCTCCGCGCCCTCTACATAATAAACGTCATCATTCTCCTCAGAAATGATCATGCACACCTCTCCGCTTCTGCTCAATGCGGCAATAAAAATGTCGTTCGCGATTACATCCAACTTCTTTTGCTCTTCCCCCTGAATGTTGGTTGAACCTTGGTTTCCGAGAATATCAATCAAACCCGCTTTGCGCACATCGCGGTTCACCATCTTCGCAGCCAACTCCAAAGAGCGGAAAATTTTACTCAATGAACCTTGGGCATCTTTGTAAAGCGCCTGTTGGTCAACAATGTACTGTTCGAGGGTGATAACTTTAGAATACGACATATCAAGAATGAGGACAATTGGTATTTATTTTGCAAAGCAACAACAAAAACCTGAATTAACCGACTCTCTTCCTGCTCAATGAAAATATTCAAATTCGGCGGTGCCTCCGTCCAAAATGCCCAAGGTGTGAAAAATGTGGCCCAAATCATCCAAAGCCACAGCAACAGCAATTTATTGGTTGTAATTAGCGCTATGGGAAAGACTACCAATGCGTTAGAGCAGGTAATTCACCATTGTTACCACAATACAGGACAGGCACATGAAGCACTTCAAACCGTTTTCCAGTACCACGATGGCATCCTGAAGGACCTCTTCCAAGAGGATGATTTGGTGGGTGTAAGTGATATACGAAATCTTTATTTGGAGCTCGAATGTTTTGTAGACAACCCCAATTTGCAAGAAGATTACGACTTTTTGTACGACCAAATCATCGGATTTGGTGAATTAATGGCCACCAAAATCGTGAGCAACTACCTCTTGTCGCAAAAAATCAGCAACCAGTGGGTGGATGCGCGAAACTTTATTCAGACCGATAGCCGACATCGCGATGCACGCGTGCAATGGCCAGAAACGGAAAAAGTGGTGAAAAATCGCTTGTTGCCCATCGCAAGGAAAAACCTGGTGATTACGCAAGGATTTATTGGTCGCGGGTTTTCCGGAGAATCCACAACCCTGGGCAGAGAAGGTTCGGATTACAGTGCAGCCATTTTTGGAAGCATCATGGGCGCCGAATCGATCACCATATGGAAAGACGTTGCCGGAGTGATGAATGCCGATCCCAAGAAATTCGACCATGCCGTATTGATTTCTGAGCTTACCTATAATGATGCCATTGAGTTGGCCTATTACGGAGCCTCTGTCATTCACCCGAAAACCATCCAACCGCTCCAAGCCAATGGCATTCCATTGTATGTGCGGTCGTTTTTGGACCCACAAGCGCCTGGCACGAAGGTGAGCGCCGATAGCAGTGTCATCTCTGTGCCTTGCAAAATCCACAAATCACAACAGCTACTCCTCGAAATTCGCACCCGCGATTTCACGTTCATTGCAGAAGATCACCTCAAACAGATTTTTCAATCGCTGTCGGAAAACAAAGTGCGTTGCAACTTGATGCAAAACTCAGCCATTTATTTCCGGTGCGTCATCGACAACAAAGAGAACAAGCACCAACCGCTCATGGATTCCCTTTTGGCCATGGGATTGGATGTTACGCTGCGTCAAGATCTGGAGTTGTTGAGCATCTACCATCCCCAAGGGAGCTTCGATAAACAAACGGATGTCGGCAATCACAACATCGTATTGCAACAGAACATGGGAAATTCAACCCATTATCTGATTACTGCCTAACCTTCAAACGCTGTCCCACCTCGATTTGATTCGATTCAAGTCGGTTCCAGGACTTGACCTGATCAACGGTGACACTGTATTTGCGGGAGATGGAATACAGTGTTTCCCCCGGCTGCACAAAGTGAAACGCATCGTACAATTGCGCATTGTTATCCGATTTTACCGAAGCCGCACCCGATACCCGTTGCAAATACAATTTCCGGTCCACCATCAAAGGCTTCCCATCCAATTGGTTCCATGCGGTGAGCGAATCCACCGACAAGCGATATAACCGCGCGATGGAAAACAAGGTTTCTCCGCGAATGACGATGTGCGTACGCGGTGCGTTGCTTGACCCCGTGTTGCTCATAAAATTGCGATAATCTACCTGGGTTTCTTCACTCATTTTTACATTGGGCCGGAGGACGAGAATTTGTCCGGTCGCCACCGTATACCCATCCAAATTATTCCAGCGGGCCAAGTCCAATGCGGTAACATTCATTCGCTGGGCGATGTCTTGCAAGGTCTCGCCTGCCTGTACTTCGTAGACCGTTCCTTTGGGTTTGTTTTCTTGGGTGATGGATCGCTGATTCAATATCAAATCCACCGCATTCACCTGATTGGGATTGTCGTTCCGCTCCAATATCGCAGGAGATGTCTCGCGTTTTTCTTTCAGGTTAATGACTTCCCCAGGCCTTACTTCCAAACCAGGTTCCAAGCGATTCAGTTTATACAGATGCTTCACTTTCACCCCGTATTTTTGGGAAATTTCACGCATCGTTTCGCCATTTTTTACGGTGTGGTTGTTTTCGATGGCCCTTCTGCGCTTGGGTTTGAGGTAGATGATTTCGCCCGGACTCAGCATATCGCCTTTGGAGATGTCGTTGTATTTATAAATCTGCCAGGTGGACATGTTATACCGTTCTGCCACTTGCTCAGGTGTTTCACCGGGCTTGGCCATGATGGCTTGAATGCCGTTTACTTCCGTGGGTGTGGCCGGGGCGGTAACGCCGGGTGCATAGAAATCTTCGCCAAAAATCACCATCGAATCGTACTGACTGAGGCGATACTTTTCAATCACCCCAATGAGAATATTGCCATAATTGGGATTGGTGGCATAACCAGCCTCGCGCAGACCGTTTGCCCAGCCTTTGTAATCGGTGGCACTGAGTTCAAACAACAGAAAATACCGCTTACCGCCTTTCAAAAACAACGAATGATCCCGGTAGCTGTCGAACGCCGTTTCGTAACCCCGAAAACACTCGTCTTTCGCATCGTCATCGGCCAAACAGAACTTGCCCGTCCAATTGCTCCTACACTTGATCCCAAAGTGGTTGTTGCAATTCTTGGCCAACTTGCTATTGCCACTGGCGCTCTCCAAGACCCCTTGTCCGAGCGTTATACTGGCTGGCACGCCATGGGCACGCATCTCCTGCATCGCCACAAACTTGAACGAATCGATGTACTGTCGGGTGCTCATCAACTGAGCCGATAGCCCTTGGCACACAAACAGACTCAAACACAACATCCAACACTTACGGCCAAAATATTGCTGAAAAGGAATCTCCATTGATGCAAACCTAGCCCTAGCATCGCAATGCTACCAACCATTTTATCCAATGAATGTGCAATACCATGCGATAAATCCGCAATAAATCCCGATTTTTGTACATATCATGATGAAACGCATTCTGTTCACCCTACTGGCCCTCATCAGTTTCAGCAACGCTTGGTCGCAATTCGGTTTTCCAAAACCCGTTTTCAAGCCGAGTTTTTCCAAAACACAAGCCAAAGCGGGCGAGGTAATTGACATCATCATTCGATTTGATGTAGCCAAGGGCTTTCATGTATACAGTGAAAAAAGCGATTGTGGAGACGACAATGGTCCCATCCGCGCGAGCATTGATTTCACCCCCAACCCCAGCTACCAATTGGTGGGCAAATTTTATGGCGTGGGCGATCACATGGTGAAAGAAACCGACGTCTTCAATTGCAGCACCGGCGAATTTACAGGCAAAGGCGAGTTTCGACAGAAAATCAAAGTATTGAAAAGCATACCCGCTGGCGGGATTCAAATGTTGTTCAACGGACAGATTTGCAACGAAGGCGGATGCGATAACATCAGAGACGTGAAAATTGCGAGCCCTGCCCTCGAAGTCATAGGCACAGCAGCAGCAGACCAGTCGCTGTCATTGCCCACAACACCAAGTCCTGTTGCCGAGACCGTGGACACAGTAGCAACCACCGTTACCGAAGCCCCCATCGCCGTGAGTGCAGAGGCTCCGGCCTACAAACAAGCAAAGGTGTTGCCGTTGAAAACCTTTAACGGACAAGCCAATGAAGAACAGAGCAGCGGATTCTTGGGCTTATTCATTTTGGCCTTCGTGAGTGGATTGACCGCGTTGTTAACCCCTTGTGTATTCCCGATGATCCCCATGACGGTCTCGTTTTTCATCAAAAACAACAACCGCAAAATTGCCCTGCGTGATGCAGGAATATTCTCATTGAGTCTGATTGGGTTTTACACCATTATCGGAACCATCGTTGCCATCAGTTTCGGCTCAAACGCCGCCAACTTCGTGAGCACCCATTGGATTCCCAATATTTTCTTCACCCTCATCTTTATCGTTTTTGCCGCGAGTTTCTTTGGCGCCTTTGAAATCACCCTTCCCTCTTGGATCGTGAACAAGGTAGACCAACAGGCCGACAAAGGGGGCATTTCCGGTGCGATTTTCATGGCTGTAACCATCGCCTTGGTTTCATTCTCTTGTACCGGTCCCATTGTTGGAACCGTGCTCGTGGAAGCGGTTCATGGCGATACTTTACGTCCCGTTGTGGGCATGTTCGGCTTCTCATTGGCCTTTGCATTGCCCTTTGGATTGCTGGCCTTGTTTCCTTCTTGGTTGAACAACCTGCCCAAAAGCGGCGGTTGGCTGAACAGTGTAAAAGTGGTGTTGGGATTTGTTGAGTTGGCTTTTGCCCTGAAATTCTTGAGCATCCCCGACCAAACCTACCATTGGGGTATCTTGGATCGCGAAATTTACCTCGCCATTTGGATTGTGATTTTCTCGTTGATGGGATTGTATTTGCTGGGCAAAATCAAATTCTCACACGACAGCGATGTGCAATATTTGAGTGTGCCTCGTTTGGGATTGGTGATTGCCACCTTCACCTTCGTGGCCTACATGATTCCGGGTATGTGGGGTGCGCCATTAAAAGGTTTGGCCGGTTATTTGCCTCCCTTGAGCACCCAAGACTTTAACAGCAACATCAAAGGTGGCGCCCATGGCGATGGCAACATCACAACAACGCCCTCCTATACAAATCAATTGCACATCCCTCATGGATTGGTGGGCTACTACGACTACGACGAAGCCCTCGCCGCTGCAAGAGAACTGAAAAAGCCTTTGTTCATTGACTTCACCGGACATGGTTGTGTGAACTGCCGAAAAATGGAAGAAAAAGTTTGGTCTGACCAGGCGGTTTTGGACATCCTAACAAAAGACTATGTGATTGTCTCCCTATATGTAGACGATAAGAAAATCAATTTACCAGAGTCACAGTGGTTTAGTACGCCCGACGGAAAAAAAATCACCAAGTTGGGCGATAAAAATGCCCATATCGAAGAGGCTTATTTTGGCAAAACCACTCAACCGTTATACTGCTTGTTGGATGCCAACGAGAACTTGCTTCAACCCGCTTTGGGTGCGGACCACTTCAAATTTGCTGTGGATCCGTTCGTGGAATTCTTGAAAGCGGGCGTAGACCAATACAACAAACGCAAATAATTGCCAACCATGAATCAACGCATTCTATCGCACTTTCAAGAAGCCATGCAAACTTTGCAACGGTTCATGGAGGATGCTGAGCAAATGAACAACATCGACCGGGCCGCCCAAGCCATGATTCAAGCCATCAAAACCGAGGGCAAAATCCTATCTTGTGGCAATGGGGGCAGTCATTGCGATGCTATGCACTTTGCAGAAGAACTCACAGGCCGATACCGCGATAACCGTCCAGGCATTGCCGCCATCGCCATCAGCGATGTAAGTCACATCAGTTGTGTGGGTAACGACTACGGCTATGATCAAATTTTCTCCAGGTACATAGAAGCCGTTGGAAGAAAAGGTGATGTATTGTTGGCCATCAGCACGAGTGGGAACAGCGCCAATGTTGTTAAAGCCATCGAAGCTGCCAAAGCAAAAGGCATGACGGTGGTGGGTTTAACGGGTAAGGACGGAGGGAAAATGGCCAGCTTGGTAGATATCGAGATTCGTGCACCCCACGCCCCCTTCGCCGATCGCGCGCAAGAGATTCACATCAAGGTCATCCACTCCCTGATTGATTCCATCGAGGTAGGATTGGATTACGCGAAATAATCGTATTATTGCCCCAATGCATTTCATCGGATTTATCGGCATCGCAGTCATTTTCGCACTCGCCTTCGCCCTATCAAATAATCGCAAAGCCATTAATTACCGTACCATTGGCGTAGGCTTATTGCTTCAGGTCATTCTCGCAGTATTTATCTTAAAGACCCCGATGGGAAAATCCGTGTTTGCGACATTGGGCAAGATGGTTCAGAAACTGTTGCAGTTCTCCGACAAAGGGGCTGAATTCATCTTTGGTCCGTTGGCCAGAGACGCCCAAATGCAGGAAGTATTCGGACAGAATTTCATCTTCTTTTTCCGGGTGATGCCCACGATTATTTTCATTGCGGTATTGGTGAAAATCTTCTACCACATTGGTGTTTTACAATGGGTCATCAAGCAAATTGCCAGGGGAATGCACTATTTGATGCACGTGAGTGGCAGTGAGGCCTTGAGCAATATTTCATCGGCGTTTGTGGGACAGGTAGAAGCCCAGTTGATGATCGGTCCGTATGTGAAGGGCATGACAAACAGCGAATTGTTGGCTTCAATGACAGGCTCTATGGCTTGTATTGCCGGCGGTGTGATGGCCACTTATATTCAGATGGGTATCGACGCAAGCAGTTTGTTGGCGGCGAGTATTATGGCGGCTCCCGGGGCTTTGGTTATCTCAAAAATCGTTTGGCCAGAGACGGAAGTCAGTGAAACCGCGGGTACAGTAAAATTGGAAGTCAAAAAGGAGAATGCCAATCTATTGGATGCCATCTCTCAGGGTGCTTCGGAAGGTTTGGGCGTCGCCTTAAATGTTGTGGCGATGTTGCTCGGCTTCTTGGCATTGATATACCTGTTCGATTTTGTTTTGGGGAGTTTGGGTGGTTTGGTTGGATTAAAACTTTCCTTGGAATCCCTCCTTGGCTATGTATTTTCGGGCTTCGCATACATCATGGGCGTGCCGAGTCAAGATGCACAAGCCGTGGGTGGGTTGATGGGAACAAAGTTGGTGGTTAACGAATTTGTGGGATACCTACACTTGAAAGAAATCACGAGCACCTTGCAGCCAGTGAGTGTGGTGATTGCCACTTTCGCCCTTTGTGGTTTTGCGAATTTTAGTTCCATCGCGATCCAAGTGGGTGGGATTGGTAAAATTGCACCTTCGCGCCGACAAGATCTCGCCAAGCTGGGCGTAAAAGCATTGATTTGCGGCACCTTAGCCAACTATCTGAGTGCCACGATTGCGGGCATCTTATTGTGGCTTTAAACGCACGCTACATTCCTTATATGTGTATGTAGGGATCCTCCAATTCACCAGTCTCCTGATTGTCATCGCCATCGCGCAATTCCATCTCTCTTGGAATACTGGGCAACCACTGACGTACTTTCCATCGTGCGATGACAGCACCCACGATCAACCCACTGATGTGTCCTTGCCATGACACTTTCGGATCCACTGGCAACAATCCCCAAAAGAAGCCACCATAAATCAAGAGAACCAAGAAGAAAATGGCCATGGATTGTTTGGTTTTTTGAATGATTGCCGCGGTGAGGATAAATCCACCAAAAGCATACACCCAAATGGATGCACCAATATGTGCTGATCCTGTGCGCGCCAGATCCATGCCCACATTTCCGATAAACCACAAAAGCAATGAGGCAAAAAAGTGCTGAACAATCCAGAACCTAAACCACTGTGTTGGAAATTGAATCATAAAGAGGGCAGAAAAAACCGTTAGGGCGATGACATTACCCCAAAGGTGATCCCAAGAGCCGTGAACAAAAGCACCCAACCAGATGCCCTTCCACTGATGAATATTCAACGGGAAAATGGCCCATGTTGCATCGCCAAACCACTGGGGTGTACCGTATTGAAAAATCAACAACAAGCACAAGAGAACCGCAAGGGATGCCAAAATTGAAGACCTGCGAATCAACATGGAATAAAGGTACTAAAAATCAATGGAAGCGTTAAGCCAACCCTCTTCAACGTGGGCACCATAGCCTTTGTAAAATTCTATGGCCGGTGTATTCCAGTCTAGGACTTGCCACACCATTCTGCGATAATTCTGTTGCTTGGCATGATCAATACACATTTCAAACAAAGCCTTTCCTATCCCTTTACCGCGTTGCGCTTCTGTTACGATAAGGTCTTCCAAATACAGAACAGGGCCTTTCCAAGTTGAATATCGAACGTAACAAAGGGCTAGTCCAACAACAACATCGTCTTGTAAAGCGACCCATGAAACAAAATGTGGGTTTTCAGAGAATCCAGAAGAAAGCAGCGTTGCTTCTGTGGCCACAACTTCTTGCGGTGCTTTTTCAAAATGCGCCAACTCTTGAATCAACTGCATCATTGCAGTGACATCGGTAGGAACGGAAGGACGAATGATAAACGACACTGATTAGCGGATAGCCAATTTCAATGTTTTGGTGGAATCACCACTTTTGATTTGGAGGAAGTAAACACCTTTGTCGAGCATGGCGTCACCCAAATCAATTCTTACCTGACCGGTTGTGTAATCCGATTTGCGAATGGGGTAAGAATAAACCACTTTGCCCAAAACATCGTTTACCACGATGACAGCATCGGGGTATTGGGCTTCAGTGAATTGTAAGTTTACATAGAAGTAAGAACCGGTTACTGGATTGGGGTTTAGGGTAAAGGTAGGACCTTGACCAGCAACCTCAGCAGGGGGCAAATCAGGACGAGCCATCGCTTCTACACTGCCTGTGGCTAGTGCAAAAAACAAAATAACTAGTGCCAAAATGCGGTTCATGAGAACAAAGTTAAAAAAAAAGGTGTTTGTTTCCAAACACCTTTTTAAATTTCTTTTTTAAGAACTGATTAGTGAGCAGCTTCAGTTGTAGTAGCGGCAGCAGAATCAGTAGCAGTTGAATCAGCAGCAGTTGAATCAGTAGCAGTTGAATCTACAACAGCGGTAGAATCAGTAGCAGTTGAATCAGTAGCAGCAGTTTCAGCTGAGTTAGAGCAAGCAGCGAACGCGAACATAGCGCAAGCAGCAACGGCGAAAGTGATTTTTTTCATTTTGTTTGTTTCCTATTAAGTGTGTGGCAAAAATAGAAGCGAAATCACAAACTGCAAAGAAAATTCCAAAAAAAATGTAAAAAAAAGTAAAAAATATTCAATTTGTTGATTTTCAATGGTTTACATTTTACGAAACCTAACATTTGGGTCAAAATGTGAGATTTTTTACACGAAAAAGACCAAAAAAGTGAATCTACGAACAGTAAATTCATCCCCAAAAAGCGATGAATTTTCATCTGCAAATTTCCCGCGATATTATGTCCAATGTTAGGGCCATGTTAGAAATGAACATTCAATATCACCATACCAAAGGGTATGGAACCATCATTTTGGGTGATTTTCTCCTCCCCGTGGGGTACATTTGTAGTGCGCTATGAACAATGTAGAAAATCGTTTTATCACCCTGGTCGCCATCATCTATTGTGTAGGCATTGCTGGTTTCATGATTCCATCACTGAACGCTACCTTCATGTGGCTCACCCCCTACAACATCATCGCTGCATTTATTTTTGCGTGGATCTTCCACAAAAAATGGGAAGCCAAGCACGTCGCCTTGATATTAACCGTGGGTGTTTTGGGCTTTTTTCTTGAATATGCGGGTGTGACTACGGGCAAGATTTTCGGAAGTTATCACTACGGCCGCACACTTGGAACAGGATGGCAGGGCGTCCCCTACCTCATTGGCCTCAACTGGGCTGCATTGATTTTTTTCACCTCTAGCCTATTGGCAGGACGCATCAGCAACCCTTATGGCGCCTCGTTCCTCGGCGCCTGCCTCATGACCCTATACGATTTCTTCCTCGAACCCGTAGCCATGCGTTACGATTTCTGGCATTGGCATCGCGGAATTATCCCCACCCAAAACTACATCGCATGGTTCATTGCGGCATTTCTCTTTCAACTACTACTCCACCTTAATACAAAACCCCAGCGGAATAAAATGGCCGGGGCCATGTACTTTATCCAGCTGGGGTTTTTCTTGGTACTCTACGTGTATATCCGAATCTTTTAAGCGTACATCGCTTCGATCTCGTCGGCGTACTTCTCCATCACCACCTTGCGCTTCACTTTTAGCGTGATCGTCATGTCGCCCGCTTCCACACTAAAGGGTTCGCGCTTTACAATGAAATCCTTGATGCGCTCAAACTTCGCCAAATTCTCACTCAACTTCTTCACGTCCTCTTGCATCCACTTCTTGATTTCTTCATCCTGTATAAAAGGATCACCCACCTCAAAATAATCTTTCCTGCCACCAAAGGCCGATTTCAACTCATCCATGTTCGGGTGAATGATTGCAGTTAAGTACTCCTTCTTGTCACCTATGATGAACACCTGCTCCAACTTGGGACTCCTCAACAACACATTCTCAATCTGGGTAGGATAAATGTTCTTACCCAACGAAGTCTTCAACATGTTCTTCAAACGATCTGTGATTTTCAAATAACCACGATCAAACCTTCCAATATCTCCCGTATGGAACCAACCCTCGGTATCAAACACCTCAGCCGTAGCCTCGGGTCTGTTCCAATAGCCTTGCATTACGTTCGGACCTTTGACCAAAATCTCTCCCTCCTCGCTTTCAAAATTGGGCTCGAATGAATCATAGGTTTGCAACGCCAAAATCTTCTTTGTCTCAATGTCTTGTATGGCCACCTGCTGTCGGGGAGCAACCCTACCAACCGTACCATATACCTGACGTTCAAATTCGTTCACGGTAACCAATGGACTTGTTTCGCTCAATCCGTATCCCTCCTGCACCCGCATGCCCAAGTTGGCGAAGAATTCACCCACATGCACAGGCAAAGCACCCGCACCACTCACAAACATCTTCAAACGGCCGCCCATTTTCGCCTTGATTTTTGAATACACCAATTTCTCAGCAATACCCACTTGCATGGCCAACAAAGGTCCCACCATTTTGCCCTGATCACGACGAACCCGGGCCTCTCCGCCCACTTTCAGCGCCCACAAGAAAATTTTGGCACTTGCGCCACCCTTCTCCGTTGCACTCTTGTATACTTTGTCGTGAACCCGCTCCAACAAACGTGGAACCGCTGCCATCAATGTCGGACGCATTTCTTGAATATTCTGAGCCACCTTATCAATGTTCTCTGCAAAGGCAACCTGCGCGCCAATATAAGTGCTCAAATACATGGTAGCCAACCGTTCAAATACGTGACTCAGTGGCAAGAAACTCAAATACAAGTCATCAGAAGTGATTGTGGGACACAATTCTTTGGCATCGTAACAGTTACTCATGAAGTTGTAATGCGTGAGCATCACTCCTTTGGGCATCCCGGTGGTTCCGCTCGTGTAAATAAATGTAGAGAGATCCGTTTTCTCAACTGCCGCAAACCGTGCTTCAATCGCTGCTGCGTGCTTTTCGCGAAGTGCTTGTCCTTCAACCCGCACAGAAGAAAAATCGGTATACAATGCGCCACTCTCCAAATCTGATGGCATACAAACCACCTTCATCACCGTGTTACAGTCCGATTGTACTTTCTTAAACTTCTTCAACAAGAAGGCGTTTCCCACGAACAATACTTTCGAACCACTATCATTCAAGATATAAGCGGTTTCTTCATGGGTCAACGTAGGATAAATGGATACGTTGACCAACCCAAGTTTCTGGAGTGTTTGATCGATAAAATAGTATTCGGGACAGTTATCCAAGACCATCGCCACGCGATCGCCTTTTTCCAACCCCAACTCCATCAGCCATGACCCAATCTGGGCCACTGCATCCAAAACATCTTGATAGGTATATTTCTCCCAAACGCCCTTTTCTTTCGCGAACATCACCGGGTGGTCCAACGAATGAATTTTGGTGGCCGCGTTTACATAAAATTCATGAAGCGATTTGAAATTGGGATCTTGCTTTTGTATTACCTGGGACATAGTCGATTTTGCTTTCTAACGATAAAAAGCAAATATGTCTGAAAATTGTGTGATTCCCAAGCACTTTGCAAAAATTCAATGCGCCGAAAACCTTTTGGCAATTATCGCATTAAACGGCTTCTGCCTCAACGGCAACCACTTCTGGCACCATGCGCTTCAACAAATTCTCAATGCCCGCCTTCAAGGTCATGGTACTACTCGGACAGCCACTGCAGCTACCTTTCATTTGAACGGTTACAACGCCGTCCACAAAACTCTTAAAATCAATGGCTCCACCGTCCATCTCTACGGCAGGACGAACATGGTCTTCCAACAATTGGCGGATCTTCCGTTCGATTTCGGTTTCTTGCTCTGGGGTAAGTTGGGTCTTGGGCGATACGATTTCTTTCCCTTGTTCGATCCACTCTGTAAAGAAATTGCGCAAGTCAGGAATCAAATCAAACCATTCGTAGTCTTCGTTCTTGGTGATACTCACAAAATTGTTCATGATAAACACCCCTTTGACGAAGGGCATCTCAAACAACGCTTTCACCAATGCCCCGCCTTCTTCGGCTTTTTCAGCATTTCTGAAATCTGCACTGTCGTTTGGCAACAACATTTTGTTGCACACAAACTTCATGCTTTCAGGGTTGGGCGTAGCTTCCGCATAGATGGTGACGATGTCGTTTAAGCTTTTTTCCATAACACCACAAAATTAACAAAACTTTCACCGAATTTCCCACCTTATTTAGATTGTTTCTAAAACAAATTTCATCCCCTTACTGCATCTTTGTAAATTCCCAAATCCATAGATTCAATCGCCATGACCAAAGCCAAAACCACCTTTTTCTGCAAATCATGCGGATTCGAAAGTCCCAAATGGATCGGCAAATGTCCGGGCTGTAGCGAATGGAACACCTTCATCGAAGAAATCAAGCCCACCAAGCAAACCACAGCTTGGAAGAAAAGCGGTCGCAAAATCGCGGAACCCAAAGCCATGCGTGTCATTGAAGCAAGCGAATCGGCGAGATTGATTCTTCCAGACGACGAGCTAAATTTGGTATTGGGCGGTGGATTGGTACCCGGCGCGGTCATCCTGCTTGGCGGTGAACCCGGCATCGGAAAGAGTACTCTGTTGCTGCAAATCGCCCTGCAAACCAGCGCCAAAACCCTTTATGTCTCCGGCGAAGAAAGTGAAACGCAAATCAAACTGCGGGCAGAGCGACTGGGCCTTGGTGAAAGCGATTGTGAGGTACTTACTGAAACCCTCCTTGAGAACATCAAAAACGTGCTCGACAACGACACCCCCGAGCTGCTCATCATCGATTCAATCCAGACCCTGTACACGGACCAACTCGATGCCACACCAGGCAGCGTATCGCAAATACGGGAATGTGCCGGTCAACTACTACAATTTGCCAAAGAGCATGACGTACCCGTTTTTTTGGTGGGACATATCACCAAAGATGGCAACCTCGCCGGTCCGAAAATCTTGGAACACATGGTCGATACCGTGCTGCAATTTGAGGGCGATAGACACCATGCATACCGCATCATCCGAACCCTGAAAAACCGATTTGGCAGTACCCAAGAATTGGGCATCTACGAAATGCATGGCGGCGGATTGAAGGGCGTGAAAAACCCGTCAGAGATTTGGTTGGCGCAGCGCGAAGAAGTACTATCGGGCATCGGCATTGCAGCCGTTTTGGAGGGCGTTCGTCCATTGCTATTAGAAACCCAAGCCTTGGTAAGCACCGCGGTGTATGGCACGCCCCAGCGCTCTGCTACGGGTTACGACTTGCGAAGGCTGAATATGCTCTTAGCAGTTTTGGAAAAGCGATGTGGTTTCAAACTGGGACAACAAGATGTCTTTGTGAATTTGGCTGGCGGACTGCGTTTGGAAGATCCCGCATTGGACCTTGCTTTGATGGCGGCGATCATGAGCAGTTTCTACTCAGAGCCCCTGCCAACAAAATGCGTTTTCTCGGCTGAAGTTGGGTTGAGCGGCGAAGTAAGGGCGGTTCAACGTGTGGAACAGCGCATCGCCGAGGCAGAAAAATTGGGATTCACCGATATTGTCATTTCCAAATACAACAAATTCAACCAAGAACACACCGGAAAAATCAAGGTGCATAGCTTTGGAAGGATTGATGAAGTTTTTGGATGGTTGTTTGGATAAACCAACGGCAAATGGGCAAGTGAGAATTGTGATGGCGCAAAACTGGCGCTCAATCCAATGCTTAGGCACTCATCCATTTCTCGCGAACGAAGCTCTTCGCCAACAATGCGATTTTTTGGGAGTTGGGTATGCGCACACGGCTTTCCAAAATGTCGACTGCGGTGGTGCGTTCAATCTTTTCCAACAATTTCAAGTAGTAGATATAGGCAGTGTAAACACCCAACCGGCAGGCAACCGGCAATTGCACAATCCCTTTATAGGCGTGTGCAAAGTCCTTTTTCACATCTTGAATGATGTCGTATTTATCAGAGTCCGTGAAATGATTGAAATCTACACCTGGAAAATAAACACGTCCGCGTTCGTCAACGTCTGAACGGATATCGCGCAAGAAATTCACCTTTTGGAATGCCGCTCCCAAACTGCGGGCGAATGGAACCAAATGTTCGTATTGCGCATCGTTACCATTGCAAAACACCTTCAAACACATCAAACCAACCACTTCGGCGCTGCCGTAGATGTATTCCGAGTAACTCGCTGCGTTGTGACTGCTGGTATCCAAGTCCTCTTCCATGGAATTGAAGAAAGGCTCAATCAAATCCTTACCTATACCAAACTGATTTGCTGCCAATTGAAATGCATGCAGGACGGGATTGGTGCTTATGCCTTCCTCGATGGCTTGGTAGGTTTGGGCTTTGAAATCAGCCAACATACGCTCCTTGTTGAATCCGTGAAAGGTATCCACAATTTCATCTGCTACGCGCACCAAACCGTAAATAGAAAACACAGCCCAGCGACTGTCTTTCGACAACAAACGAATCCCCAAAGAGAAACTGGTGCTGTAATTCAGCGCCAATTTGCGGCTCATCGCGATGGCGGTATCATCAAACAATTTAATGCTCATTTACTATCCTTTCTGTTACTAAGCGCGAACCGATGACCACAATGGGCAAACCTGTTCCGGGGTGAGTACTTGCTCCAACATAATACACATTGTTGAGCTTCTCGTCTTTGTTGGCTGGCCTCAGTGCACCGATTTGGTTTAATCCGTGCGCCAATCCTAACCCACTGCCCTTGTACAAGTTAAACATCTTTTGCCACTCGTTGGGTGTATAAACAACTTGCGTAAGAATATTGTTTTTGATGTCAAAATTCACGCGATTCCCCAAGTCCTCGATGATTTCATCCACCAATTTTGTGGCGTCGCTCCAATCGGGTTTCACACGCAAATCGGGCACGGGACAAAGGATGAACAAATTCTCACAACCTTCTGGCGCGCAATCCGGGTTGCTCTTACTCGCTACATTGACATAGTAATAAGGCTTTTCTGGAGCCACTGTACTTCTGAAGATGGTATCGGCGTAGGCACGGAAATTATCGCCCAAGTAGTAATTGTGGTGATGGATTCCCGGAATGGTGCCCTTCACACCCAAATAAATGGTAAACGGGGCCAAAGTCCACTCCATTTTGTCGAGTTTTTCCTCGGTGAATTTGGCGCGGTTCAAGAACTTTCCACGGAACCAGGCCGCATCGGCATTGATGACAAACAAATCCGCACGGTAAACTTGTCCGTTCGAATCTGTCACAGAAACCATTTTGCCTGCACTGTGCTGAACCGACATAATTTCTGTGTTGTAGATCAATTTCACGCCCTTTTTCTCGAGCAATCCCATGATGCCTTCCACAATTTTGTACATGCCACCCTTGACATTCCAATAACCATCGTGCTGCAATTCTGTGTAATTCAACAGGTTGTACACGCTTGGGGTATTAAACGGCGTTGCACCCAAGAAAAAAGCCACCAATGAGAAGATGATTTTCACCTCTTCACTTTCAAAATGTCTTTCCAACTCGGCCCAAAACGTGCGGAACATTTTTGGCAAGTGCTTCAGTGGCACCGTGGCCATGCTCAGCGCATAAGACACGATGTTATCGAAGTTCCGCTTGATGATTTTGTATTCGGTGTCGTGAAAAATCTCTTTGGCCCCTTTCAGGTACCCACGCACTTTGGTTTCGAAATCACTTTCTATGCCCTTGAACTCCTCGGCCAATCGATCCAAATCCTTGTAAATCTGAAACACGCGGTTACTACCAGCCATGTTCACCGTATACAGCGGATTGAGTTCGTTCAATTCGAACGGAATGGGCTCACCAATGGAATCGAAGAGTTCCTTGAACTCGTAGCTCATTGAGAAAAATGAAGGACCCACATCAAACGTGAATCCATCTTTCTTCAACAAATGAAGCCTTCCACCAGGGATGTCCTGCTTTTCAATCATGGTTACTTGGTAACCTTTATAACTCAATCGCAGGGCCGTTGACAAGCCACCCAATCCTGCACCCACAACTATAACCGACTTAGTCACGACCGTATTTATTTAAATATCTTTTTGGAACAAACAAAAATCCGAAGGCTTCTGCACCTTCTTTGGAATGCACTTCATGGTGCAAATGATGGGTTCTGCGCATCGCCTTGAAATAACGAGAGCGGGCTACACGAAGCCATTTCACACGCTGATGCACGAAGACATCATGGACGAGGAAATAGGCCAAACCGTACAATGCGATGCCAATACCTGCGAAAAATCGCCAATCGTACGCCTCAGCACCCAAAATGATGAGCCAAGCCGATGGGATGGCAAACATGAATCCGAACAAATCGTTCAGTTCAAAAGTGCCCTTGCGCGGCTTGTGGTGGCTTTCATGCCAAAACCACATGAAGCCGTGCATCACGTATTTGTGGGAAAACCAAGCCACAAATTCCATGAAAAAGAAAAACAGAATTACTATTAAGAGGTTAACCATTTTGTTGACGATTCATATTTTAACACGCCAACATAATAAAGGTTTTGTGTAATTAAATGATTTTTTCGAGAAGAAAGATTAAACAAAATGTTTTTTATCATTTTGGCAATATGCCTTTGGGTTTGGGCGCATCCAAGCGATACGTTACACCCAAGGAGATGAGATAGTCGGCAAATGCAGCATCACCATTCCGGGCGACACCCGTTGCATCTTGCACCTCTTTATCGGTAACCGATTGTTTGCGAATGCGATAAAGCGCAATGGGCATATTGAAATTCACCGTGGTTTTGCCTTTCATGTAAGATACACCAGGTTCAGCAGCAATCGTATATCCAGGCCGGCGGAAACCCAGGCTTTCCCCAACCAAATCCCGCACAGGCACGCCCTCCAATCGGGCACCCCATGAAAAAGACAAACCGTGCAACTGCGATTGAGACAAAAAGCCCAGCCGAGCGGCATATTGATCTGCCACTGAACACATATATTCATTGGTGAATACCTGTGAAACGCCATTCACAACAATGGTAGTACGGCGGTTGGTCAACGTGCCGTTCACCCCGCGTGGGTTCAAAATGTAGAAGGCATTTCCGTAAGCAAACAACCCTTCGGCCATTTCCCAAAAACCTTGCATTTCCAACGACAAACCAAGGCCACCATCGCCCAATTGGATACTTTGGTCTACCGGACGGTAAACGGTCTGTCGTGAAGAAGTCCCTGTCACCGGGTCTGTCACCAACACATTGTAAAAACTGTCCTGCACATTCCAATTTCCTGTGGGCAATTTCAAACCCACGCCCAACATCAAATTACTTTTGGTATGGGAAACGGGATTCCAAAGCCATGTGCTGATTCCTATTCGTGCATCGCCAATCCCCGCCGATGTGGATGTTTTTCGGGCACCGGGAAATGTAGCAGTTTGACCACCGTGCTCATAATAGCTCGAGCGGTCTGTGTACGACACTGGCAAACTCGCATTCAATTGTGTGCGCAAAGTCAACCCCATTGAGGCGGACAAATCCAGGGTATTGGAATGATTGATTACTTGGGTTTGTTTTACCAAGCGATCGTATTGTTCTTCATCGCCTTTGAAATGGCGGAACGATTTAAAATATCGATAATTGGCACCTACTTGCCATTGTTTTGGGGCGAGGGCAAGGCCCGAGCCTCCCGCAACACCACAACCACCAAATCCGCGAACAGCCACACAGCCTTGGGCGTTGGCGTTGGAAACAGACAAAAACAGAAACGTTGAGATGATGAAATTTATGCTTTTCATTAAATGACAAGTTCTGTCAAAGTTAATCCAAAACCATCGTACTTTGCGTTTCTATTGGACAAAACCAATACCAATACACCAACATTTGCGGACCGTGACTCAACCATTCCACACCCAAACCCAGTCGCTAAAGGCATTGAACACCTTCGGATTTGATATCGTTGCGCACCATTACTTACCCATTGAATCGCCAGAAGATCTTAACACTTTGTTTCTCGCGAACGGCTTCGAAAATCAACCCTTTGGCATTTTGGGCGGGGGCAGCAACATCACCTTTACCCAAGATTATTCCGGATTACTGTTGCATAACCGCATCAAAGGTTGCCACATTGTTGCCGAGAATGCCGATGATGTGATTGTGGAATTTGGCGGCGGCGAAAACTGGCACGAGACCGTATTGTATACCCTCGAAAAAGGTTGGGGCGGATTGGAAAATTTAAGCCTTATCCCTGGCACAGTGGGTGCATCCCCCATCCAAAACATTGGCGCCTATGGCGTGGAGATCAAAGATACGTTTCACGCACTGACGGCATTCCACATTCCAACGGGCAACTTTCATACACTAACTGCCAACGATTGTGCCTTTGGTTATCGCGATAGTGTATTCAAAAGCGAAAAAAGAGGGCAGTATTTTATCACTGCCGTTCAATTCAAATTGAGCAAAAATCCGGCGATCAAAACCCAGTATGGAGACATCCAAGCCACGCTAGACGGATGGGGCATAGCGGAACCGTCCATCCGAGATATTAGCAATGCCGTGATTCACATCCGACAGAGCAAATTGCCCAACCCCGCCGAAATTGGCAATTGTGGTAGCTTTTTCAAAAACCCCATCGTGGATTCTAAAATCATTCCTGCATTAACTGCCCTATACCCCGATCTCAAGACTTTTCCTGCGGGCGAAGGCCTCACCAAAGTGCCGGCGGGATGGCTGATTGAAAAAGCTGGATGGAAAGGATTCAAACGCAATCACATTGGCGTTCATGCCAAACAAGCTTTGGTTTTGGTGAATTATGGTGGCGGAACAGGTGCAGAAATCATCGAGCTCGCCAGAGAAATCCAAGCCGACATCCTACAAAAGTTCGGTATCGAATTGGAAATGGAAGTCAACGCCTGGTAGTTTTCAGGTATCGGCGTTCCCATTTTTTCCGTAAATTGCACTCAATGAAACGCCTTCTCGTTTTTGTCGCTTCGGCCCTCTTATTCCCATGCATTCAGGCACAAACAGGCCCTTCGGTTGATATCATCCGCAACCATAAAACTGTACTGTCGCACATTTTCGATCCCTCGACGTCGACCGATGCTTTTTTGCTACCCATCGACAAAGCTGGAGAAATGCCAATGCCCACTGGCATCAACGAAATGTTGCGCAAACAAGTGGATGCAGCACGTACAGCAAGACTCAATCAGAAGAACCTTGAAAATCGCGGAATCATCAACGACAAAGCCACACCAGGCGATGCCATCACCACACTTTCACAACGCGGCACGGATGTCCCTCCGGGCGCAGGCACACCCAACGACAACCACATCGCGGTGGGAAACGACGGTAAAATAGTGAGTGTGATGAACACAGTGATTCGCGTTCACAATGATACCGGCAAAGTCATCAAAGCCTTTACGCTGGAGAACTTTGCCCTGAACCCAAACATCAAAAAGGACCCCATCCCAACACTCAATCGCACGTACGACCCAAGGGTGGTTTACGACCCATACACCGATCGCTACATCGTATTGTACATGCATGGCACAACCGACAAGACCAGTTTTATCGTCGTGGGATTTTCCAGCAGCAATGACCCAACCAAACCGTGGTACGTTTACAAGGTCCCTGGCACGCCCATCCAAGACAGTGTTTGGAGCGATTATCCCATCGTGAGTCAAACCAAAGAAGACCTCTTTTTCACCGTGAACCTTTTGCACAACGGCAGTTCTTGGGAAGAAGGATTCGTGGAGGCGGTAATTTGGCAATTGAACAAGGACGATGGCTATCGTGGCGATACCTTGAACAAGAATTTCTTTCACAACATCAAATACGACGGCGTTTCCATATGGAGTATTTGCGCCATTCAGAATGGACCGATGCCCGGTGGGGTCGATAACTACTTCCTCAGTGTGCGTCCTTATGCCCAACAGAACGACACGGTTTTCGTTCACCGAATCACCAACACATTGCGAAGCGGACAGGCGAATTACGAATTGGGGGTATTCAAGAGTCCGATCAAATACGGCTTCCCAGCCAGCGCTCTCGTTCCAGACACAGCGTTCCGATTGCGCACGAACGATGCCCGCGTTCTGAGTGGAGTTCGAATGGGATCGCAATTGCATTACTTTCAAAACTGCATGAATTTCAACACCATGCAGGCGCACATCATGCATGGAAGCATTTATAATTTGACCCTCCCCAGTGGAAAGATGGCCCCGTTTAGCACACCAGACAAAACAGGCAAAGTGGGAATGCACGCAACGGCACCAAAAAAATGGAACGAAGGCGGTGCTTCATTAAAGGCCCACTTGTACACGAATGACAGTTTGGACTTCGGCTACCCTGCTGTGGCTGCTGCGGGGATGGAACCCAACAGCGAAAGTGACCCATTGGATCCCTCCATGCTGGTTACTTCGGTATTTTCGGGACGGAAACATTTTCCTGGCACTGGCGCCTTTTACATCAATCGGTACGGTGAGCACGGCAACTACCAGATTCTGAAAAAAGGCCAATCCATCATCAATTACACCTTCATCAAACCGGCGGAACAGCGCTGGGGCGATTACGAGGGAATCCAGGCCAAATTCAACGAAAAAGGCGTGTTTTATTTGGTCGGCTCATGGGGTAAAACCAACAGCATGTTTGCCTACGTTGCACGTGTAAAACTGAAGGACACGGTCTACGACAATCCCATTGCGGAAGTGCGGGTATTCCCTGTTCCAACCACGGAAAATTTGCAAGTGGAGATTCAAAATGGCTCCGCCGCAAGCATCAAAGGACAGATTTATTCCATGGATGGGAAATTGATCTCTGCAAAATCACCAAGCGCCAATCAAACATTGGCCATCCCTGGCGATGAAAGTTTCAGCCTATCGCTTGAGCCCGGTACCCATCGCTATGCACTGCACACCTTGGGCTTACCCAAAGGCGTTTACATCTTGCGTTTGCAATTAACAGCCGGTACATGGAGTGCAGCAACCGATACGCAAACGTTCAAATTCATCGTACAATAAACCACCCATGCAGGAAAACCCAAACCCCAATGCCCGTCCCAAAGGCGAGATTCTCTTGATCAACAAACCTTACGGATGGTCGTCATTTCAGGCGGTTAAAAAGGTGAGGTACATTACCCGGGCGAAAAAGGTTGGACATGCGGGCACATTGGATCCATTGGCTAGCGGATTGCTGATCATATGCACCGAACAGCAAACAAAAGGGATTCAGGCCATTCAAGATGCGGAGAAGGAGTACGAAGGAACAATCACTTTGGGGGCAACCACACCCAGTTACGACATGGAAACGGAGCCCAACGCCCACTTCCCCACCGAACACATTACCCAAGAACTCATACACGCCACCACAAAACAATTTTTGGGTGAAATTTCCCAAATCCCACCTTTGTTTTCAGCCATCAAAGTCGATGGAAAACGAGCCTACACATTGGCGAGACAGGGCGATGCCACGATACTCAAATCGCGCAACATCACCCTTTATGAATTTGAGATTACCCGCATTGAAATGCCAGAAGTTGATTTCAGGGTGCGATGCAGCAAGGGCACGTACATCCGTTCTTTGGCCTATGATTTCGGAAAAGCCTTGAACTCGGGTGGTTATTTGTCGCGGTTGGTTCGCACCAAAATTGGCGAACACCACATAGAGAATGCAGTACTGCCCAACGATTTTGAATTGCTGTGGAAAGCAAAAAATCCAAAGCCCGACGGCGTTTAACCAAGGCCTAAAAAATTTGGGCCGATTTTTGCTACCTTTGGAAAACATGCGCACGATGAAAAGCACTCTACGCTCAATGGGACTTTTGGTCCTCTCTTTGGTATTGGTTCAATGTTCCGATTTGAACGCTGAAAAGGTTAAAAAAGATGTAAATACTTGGTTCACAGACCTAATCACACCCCGTTCCTCTTCACTTGAATTGGCAAACGAAGGGTATACAGTCAAAGGCAACCTGAAAAACAAACCCAACCACAAATTGGCTTTGTATGAAATGACGCCGGAGAATCTCATTTTCATCGACAGTGTATTAACCGATAAAAAAGGCGATTTTACACTCAAAGGCAGCACCAAGGAACTTATTTTCTGCGCATTGGCCGTCAGCGAAAAACAGATGATTTATTTGGCGCTTGACAACAGCACCGAAATAAACGTCATGGCTGATGCCACGGTGAGCAGTTTGAGTTATTCATTGTCGGGCAAAAACATTGAAGAAAGTGTTGCTTTGAAAGATCTGCTCAAATTGAATGAGGGCTATATCAACAAGATCAAATCATTGGAAACGGAAGCAAGCAGTTTGAATCCGAACACCGATGCTGGATTCCAAAGAATGTCTCAGTTGCAAAACGACTACTACGCAACCATGACTGCGCGAAATGCCGACATTCTAAAATTCGCCCAATCAAAAACCGCCAGCTTTATTCCGTTCTTTATTCTGCAGTTCAATGTGGTTCAAGAGCCCACCATTGAATTATTGACGGTGGCAAAAGACGCGGCAACCAAAGCCAACCCCAACAGCAAATACACAGAGGCCATCATACAGCGATTCAACGAGGAGGCACGCTTGATGATTGGGGGTATGGCACCTGAAATCAACTTGGCACAGCCCGAGGGTGGCAACCTGGCATTGAGCTCGCTAAGGGGCAAATATGTATTGATCGATTTCTGGGCTAGTTGGTGCGGTCCCTGCAGAAAAGAAAATCCCAATAACGTGATTATGTACAACAAGTACAAAGACAAAGGATTTGAGATTTACGCGGTTTCATTGGACCAAGATCCCCTGCGCTGGAAAAAGGCGATTGAAACAGATGGTCTGACCTGGAAACATGTGAGCGATTTGAAAGGCTGGAGCAGTTCGGCTGGACAGACCTATAACATCAAAAGTATTCCTGCAACCGTTTTGTTGGATCCTGCTGGCAAAATTATCGCCAAGGGTTTGCGTGGCGAAGAACTCGATGCAAAGCTTGCCGAGATCTTTAAATAATAGAACGCTATCGCCCAACCTTATATTAGGGTTTAGTTAATAGAAACTTAATACAAAGCGAGTTGATAATTAACATCAAATCAATTCCTTTGTAACACAATGATTAAAGGAATGCCTAAAGTTTTAGTAGTTGATGATGAGCAAGATATTCTCGAACTCATTCGGCATTCGTTGGCAAAAGAAGGGTTCGAAGTTCACGTTGCAGCCAACGGCGCACAAGCCCTCGAACAAGCCCGAAAAGTGAAGCCCGAAATCATCATTATGGATGTCATGATGCCTGTTATGGATGGTATGGAAGCCTGCCGACAGCTCAAAGACAACCCAGAAACCAAAAACATCCCTGTCATCTTCCTCACGGCACGTTCAGAGGAATTTGCTGAATTGGCTGGATTTGAAGCCGGCGCTGATGATTACATTGCGAAACCCGTTAGAAACCGCGTTTTATTGAGTCGGGTGAAAGCCATTTTGCGCCGCGGCAATGCCATTCAAACACCAGAACCAGAGAAATACGATTTCGGCACCATCAAAATCGATCGGGAACGTTTCGTGGTCGAATACAACGAAAAAGCATTGCAATTACCCCGGAAAGAATTTGAATTGTTGGCCTTCTTGGCTTCTCGCCCAGGCAGAGTATTCAGTCGTGACGAAATCCTCGAGAATGTATGGGGCAACGAGGTATTGGTTGTGGATCGCACGATCGATGTACACGTTCGCAAGATTCGCGAAAAGCTCGACGACAAATTCATTTACACCGTCAAAGGTGTGGGCTACAAATTCGAGCCTTAACCAAAAATCGAAAGCACTGTTGCTGCTTTGTCCAGACATTCCTGGTATTCTTCCGTTGCATTGCTATCAATGGTGATGGCCCCACCCACCGCATAGGAGAGTCTTTTTTGGGATGCATCGTACAACAAGGACCGGATAACCACGTTCATATCCATTGTACCTTGCATCACATAGCCCACACTGCCCGAATACAATCCGCGGCAAAAGTTCTCCAATTGTTCGGTGTGTTGCATCACGGCAATTTTCGGCGCACCCGTCATACTGCCCATCGGAAACGTGGCGTGCACCACTTCCTTCAACCCAACCCCCAATTCTGGCTTACCCGAAACGGTGGAAATCATCTGATGGACATGAGAATAGGTGTACACTTCACACAATTCAGGCACCTTCACCGAACCCGGCTCACAAACCCTCGACAAATCATTGCGCACCAAATCAACGATCATGATATTTTCTGCGCGATCTTTTTCCGAATGCTTCAATGACACTGCCTCCTGAGTATCCAATTGCGCCTGCGCTGACGCCCCAGTTTTTTGTCGCTTCCGGGTGCCCTTGATGGGTTGCGAAATCAAGTGGCCATTGCGGAGCGACATATATCTTTCCGGGCTGGCACACAGCAAATATTGATCAACGTCTTTGACGAAACACGCGAAGGGCGCGGGTGATTTTTCGTTCAGGGCAGCAAAAGTTTGATACGGATCAATTGCGGCTTGGGCAGAAAAGGCAATGCAATGATTCATCTCGTAAAAATCACCTTCTCGGATGTGGTTTTGAATTTGGGCGATGTGCTCCAAGTAGGCTTCTCGCTGGGTATGGGCATGCCACTGAAGATGCGGCAACGCTACCCCTTCCGCAAGCTCTGTAGTGGTTGATTCTGATCCATGGACCTTGTCCAGATCATGCAGCATGGCTTCCCAAAACGACAAACCACGACCATTCCCATGCAACACCCCATCTCGATCGAGTCCAACCCATGTTTGGGGCTGCACAAACTTGATCAGTGAAAACTTCGATAGCGCATCGTGTCGACTTTGCAACATGGGTTCAATGGCGTTTTTATAGTCGTAGGATATGTAGCCAAACCACGGGGTATCCGACATCCAATCCACCTCGGAAAGTTCATGGGTTGACGCAGCGATACCATAGCCAACCAAATACTGCCAACGTCCGTGAGGATCACTGAAGTCGTTACTCAAACAGATACATGAAAATGCCTCATTTCGGGCTTTTTCAAGCAAACATCTTAGTATGTATGTACTTGTATCCTTTTGCATATCAACAACCTATCACAAAACCACTGTTTCATCGCTATCTGAGACGATTCCTTGATAAAAATCCACAATCACCTTGGCTTTCGCACGACCAACCACCCCCGCGAGGGTGTCGACACTGGCTTCTTTGACCCGAGTAACACTTTTAAAATGCTTGAGCAAGGCACGTGCGGTTTCCTCCCCTACGCCGGGTACTTCTGTGAGGGCCGTTCTCAGTGTTCCTTTATCGCGACGGCTCCTATGGTGCGTAATCCCAAAACGGTGGGCTTCATCGCGCATGTGCTGAATGACCTTTAGGGTTTCCGATTTCTTATCGATGTACATCGGCAAGGTATCTCCGGGGTAATAAATTTCTTCCAATCGCTTGGCGATACCCACCACGGCCAATTTCCCGTACACGCCCATGGCTTTGAGTGCTTCCACGGCGGCGCTCAGCTGTCCTTTACCACCATCAACCACAATCAATTGCGGCAGCGGCTTCTGCTCTTCCAACAATCGGGTATACCTTCTGGTGAGGGCCTCCTTCATAGTGGCGAAATCATCGGGGCCTTCCACGGTGCGCACATTAAAATGTCGGTACTCGTTTTTGGCCGGTTTGCCATTTTTAAACACCACGCATGCACTCACCGGATACGTTCCTTGAAAATTGGAGTTATCAAAACACTCGATGTGTTTGGGCATTTCGCTCAAACGCAGATCTTTCTTCATTTGCTCCATCAACCGGTCGACCCGAAGCTCGGGATTGAGTTTTTCGTACTGCGATAGTTTCTCTTGTTTGTACAGCAGGGTATTCTTCATACTCAACTCAAGCAACCGTCGTTTATCGCCCAGTTTGGGTACCGTGATTCCCACGCCATCGAGTTCCAAATCCAGGGGCTGACTCAGGACAATTTCTTTGCAATTATCACCATACTGGGCGCGCATCTCAGCCACAGCCGCTTCTAGGAGTTCTGCGTCTGACTCATCCAATTTCTTGCGAATTTCCACGTTCCTACTCACCACAATCAACCCTTGGCTTACGCGCAAAAAGTTCACGAAGGCAACCTTTTCGGTGCTGCTGATGCTGTATACTTCAAGGTCGCCAAGAGTGGTGCTAACCACGGTGCTTTTCGATTGGTATCGCTCTAGGGAATCCAATTTCTCTTTGTAGTCTTGGGCCTCTTCAAAAAGCAAATCATTGGCCGCGCGCAACATCATGCCTTTAAGGTGCTGCTTTACTTCGCCCAGGTGTCCGCGCAGCAAATATTTGATGTGGGCGATGTCTTCGTTGTAAGCGGATTCGGATTGATAGCCTTCGCAGGGTCCTTTGCAATTGCCCAGTTGGTATTCCATGCAAATTTTGTGTTTGCCGGCGGCTACGCTCGCCGGCGACATCACCAAATTGCAATTGCGGGTGGGGTATAATTTCTTCACCAAATCAAGCACGGTGTGCATGACTTTGACGTTGGCGTATGGACCGAAATACTCGGAGCCGTCGCGCACCGGATTCCGGGTAGGAAATACCTTGGGAAAGCGCTCGGCCGTAACCCGAATATACGGATAGGTTTTATCGTCTTTGAGGGAGATGTTGTACCGCGGCTGAAACTCCTTGATCAAACTGTTTTCCAGGAGCAAAGCATCCATCTCGGTATCCACCACCGTGAATTCGATTCGCTGAATTTTGCTAACGAGGATGGCCGTTTTACGGTTTTCGTGGTGCTGTTTTGAAAAGTAACTGCTGACCCGTTTTTTTAAGTCTTTGGCTTTGCCCACATAAATTATGACATCTTCGGCATCAAAGTATTTGTATACTCCAGGTTTGTGCGGAAGCGTCTTCAATACATCGGTAAGATGTGTGGGCTGCATACAACAAAATTAAGGGGGAATGGCCAATCAAAGGTGACCAATTTCCACATGTTGGGCATGAATGGTTTCGCCAAAAAAGAGCGATGCTTGAATCTCAAAGGTTTGGGCATCATCGGTGGTGACAAATTTCCGGGAACCGGCGCGCCGAAGGCGCGCCTCCATCTCGGGATGACGGCCCAAATAATCCACCAAACGCTCCGCTACCAATCCCCCCTGTGAAATCAATTTCACCCCCTTGGGCAAAAACTTCTCAATCGTCTCCCTCAACAAAGGATAATGCGTACATGCCAATAACAATGTATCAATCCTTCCGTTGCGCGAAAAAATCCGATCCAAATGCTGCTTTACAAAATAATCAGCCCCCTCTCCCGTGCGCTGGTTGTGCTCAACCAAATAGACCCACATCGGACAGGCCTCCTGCTCCACCACCACCTCCGGGAAAAACTTTGCAATCTCTATCGGGTAAGACCCCGACCTCACCGTTCCCTCCGTACCCATCACCCCAACAACACCCGTTTCCGTGATGCTGCCAATTTGCTCGGTGGTAGGACGAATCACCCCCAATACCCGCTTGTGGTCGCCACGCTTGGGCAAATCAACCTGCTGAATTTGTCGCAATGCCTTCGCCGATGCCGTATTACATGCCAAAATCACCAAATCACAACCCGAATCGAACAACCAGTTCACACACTCCAACGTATATTGATACACCGTTTCAAAAGAGCGATTGCCGTATGGCGCCCGCGCATTGTCGCCCAAATACAAATAATCGTATTGAGGCAATACATCCACAATACTCCGCATCACGGTTAATCCGCCATAACCCGAATCAAAAATTCCGATTTTGCCTGGTGCCGAGCTGTTCCCTGTTGTCAACGCTTTGTTCCGAATTGCGGGTAAAAGAAAAGGACTGCTGTGTTCACAGCAGTCCTCAAATATAAGGTCTTCGCCAATTATTTCTTCAACATGGCTGCAATGACAGCACCGGTGATGTCGTCGGCCGCATTCGCACTCCAAACAACTGAACCGGTTGAATTGTCGATCACGTGGGCATAACCCTTGGCTTTGGCTACTTCGCCCGTTGCCTTTTTCACAGCGTCCAAAATGGGCTGATACAATTTTGCTTGCTCTGTTTGAATCTCAGACTTATAAGCCTCTTGGGTTTCTTGAGCCTCTTGTTGCAAACGCTGAAAGCTCTTTTGAATCAACTCCAACTGAGCAGGAGATGCCTTCATGGCCAATTTGGCTTGATAGTCCTTTTCTTTGTTCTGCATTTCCATTTCCAAATCCTGCAAGCGCATGGCATAGCCCTGCTCTATTCTGGCCAACTGTGCCAATGCAGAATCCTTTTCAGGAAGTGTATCTACCACCTTGGCAGTGTTGATGGTAGCAATTTTTTGTGCCTGAGCCACAGAGCCCAAAGCAACAAGCATGGTCATGGCGATAAAAAGAATGGTTTTTTTCATGTATCCTGTAATTATTGTTTTTTGATTAGTTCCCATCAGGTGTTTCGGCGTTTCCTCCGTTTGTTCCACCATCAGGCTTGGGCACATTGCCCCTGTTCTGGGTATTGGGCTTGGCTGGGGTTGGTATAGCGCCGGGCATATCCTCCGTTGGAATACCCAAAGCTTCCATCACCTCCAAGGTTTTGTCGTATTTCTGGTCGGCGTACAGCATCAATGCACCGCCACTTTTGTCAAAAATGTAAGCGTATCCCTCTTTCTTTGCCACGTTCTGTACGGCGTCGTACACCTTGTCTTGTAGCGGCTTGATCAAACGAGCACGCTCTTGGTATAATTCACCGGTGGGACCGAATTTCGATTCCCTGTATTGAATGAGGTCGGCTTCTTTCGAAGCGATGGCCTCCTTTTTCTGACGGCGTTGATCGGCGGTCAACAAGATTTCTTCGCTTTGAAAATCGCGGATCATCTGATCCAGTGCTGTTTGCATCTGCTGTGCCTCACCTTGAAATTTCGCGCCCAAATCATCCAAATCTTTTTGGGCTGCTCTGTATTCTGGCATCTTGGCCAAAATCACATCCGAATCCACGAATCCAATATCCTTCGACTTCTGAGCACCCAAGGCGCCCACCATCATCGCACAGCACAATATTAAAAATCGTTTCATCATTTGTAGGGAATTGTCAAACTGCATGCCAAAAACCTTTGAACCACGAAAATATCAAATTAAATTGGATTTATGGGTGTTGCAAAAAAATTGCAGGTGTTATGATTTTATTGCTTCGATGAAGGGCTCGATCGATCAGTTGAACCTCATACCGAACAGAATCCCCACGGTATTGATACGGCCGCGCAGGAATCACCACTGTGAGGTTGCCATGAATGCTTTTATTCCTGCCCGTGGGCGTCATGTTCTTCAGTCTTTGGTGCAGAACGAGGGTATCTTTCGCACCCAACAATGGATTCAACGGATACTGCCAAAGACCATTTTTCTTGTCCTGATAGTACACCAACAAATTGTAATGTGCCGGATCGTTTTTGCCAAACGGAAACAAGGTATCCGAATCCTCAAGTCCGATATCGCCATCTGCATCTGAAAATACCACCTCAACCTCCACAAAACTGTCGTATCCAAAACCACTATTAAACGGGTAAATCCCTTTTAACGCCAACGAGGGCGGAGAAGGAATTGTATCTTTGCCCCCGTTACAGGATAGTATCAACCCCAAAACGCTCACCATGAATAGGCCCGATATCAGTGATTTGTTCCGCATCTCCAATGCCAAATTTACGGAATGGGCCACTACCATCCACGACTATCAACGAAAAAACAATCCCGTTTTTAACCAATGGTGTGCGCAGTTCCCTACAGCAGGTTTCAATTTCTTGCCAATTTCCTTTTTCAAGAGCCATCGCATTGTCACCCAAAACCCGGAGACAATCAACCCATCAGCCAGCGTATCGCCAACCATTTTCACGAGTTCAGGCACCAGCCAGCAAACACCCTCCCAACACATTGTATCCAACATCGCCCTTTACGAACAGAGTTTTGTATCGGGCTTTGAGCTTCAATATGGCCGAATGGACCGGTATTGTGTGATTGGACTCTTACCGAGTTATTTGGAGCGGACCGGTTCGTCGCTCATCTACATGGTTGATTACATGATACAGCAAGGGAAGCCCGGCAGTGGTTTCTATCTCAACCAATACGAAGAAGTGGCGCAAATCATCGCACAAAACGAAAAAAATGGAACCCCCACCCTATTATTTGGTGTCACATTTGCCCTGTTGGCCATGGCTGAATTCCTGCCTGTGCAGCAGTGGCAAAATACCATCATCATGGAGACAGGGGGAATGAAAGGAAGGGGACCGGAAATTACGCGGGATGAATTGCACAATCGCTTGATGGCCAAATTCCAGGGCGCAAGCATCCATTCAGAATATGGAATGACGGAATTGCTCAGTCAGGCCTATGCAACGAACGGACATCGATTCAACTGTCCGCCTTGGATGCAAGTCCATATTCAAGATCCCGGCGATCCAAAGCATTGGTTGCCAAACGGAAAAACCGGTCGCTTGTGCGTGGTTGACCTTGCCAACATCGACAGCTGCAGTTTTATTGCAACGGATGACCTGGCCAAACGGTTCGATGATGGCAGTTTTGAGGTAATGGGCCGATTGGATTTCACAGACTTGAGGGGCTGTAACCAATTGGTGATCTGAAATTAGTGGATTAATCTTCGTTCTCGTCGGGCAGTTCCAACACCTGTTCAGACAATTCCTCTTTGGGATTCAACGATTTTTCCAAAGACAAAATCAACGCTGGCAACAAGAACAAGTTTGCCGCCATCCCGGTAAGCAATGTGAGGCCCGTGAGCCATCCCAACGCTTGGGTACCTTGGAAACTGGAGAACGTAAAGATCATGAAGCCCGCACAAATGGCCACCATGCTGTAAATCATCGACACACCCACTTCTACAATGGTTTCGTTAAGGGCTTCGCGGACCGGACGGTTATGCTTCACGAGTTCTCTTCGGAAGGTGATAATGAAGTGAATGGTGGCGTCAACGGTAATACCAAAGGCGATACTAAACACGAGGATGGTGGATGGCTTCAATGGAACATCAAAATACCCCATCGTGCCGGCGGTGACCAACAATGGAATGATGTTGGGAATCACAGCGATCAAAATCATGCGGATCGAGGGGAACAAGAATCCCATGGTAATGGTAATGATCAACAGGGACCAGAATGTGGCACTGCCCAAACTACCATAGAGGTATGAATTGCCTTTCAAGAAGACAGGCACAGAACCGGTGATCTCGGTGGTAAATTCTTCAGGGGGAAATACGCGGTCGAGAATTTTGTACACCTCTTTGTTGATGCTGTCCATGCGAATGGAGCCCACATCGCGCACTTGATAACTGATGCGCAAAGTTGTACGGGTACTATCCATCAAACCGCGAACGATGGTGTTCTGCATGCTGCCCGCTTTTGCATTGGCTTCGGGCATTCTACCCGCGATATCGCTCATGTTTAAAGCATTCGGCAACCGGTAAAAGGCAGGGTCACCGTCGTTCACAACTTGGTTTCCATAGCACAATACTTCGACCAACGACGTAGGTTTTGCAAATTCAGGGAACTTCTTCAATGCCTTCTGCAAGCGGTTGGCCTTGTCGAGAACATCGAAATTGGTTACTTCACTCTCGTCATGCGTACGAATCAATATTTCATAGGGAAGAATGCCTTTGAAGTTGTCTTGGAAGTACTGCATGTCTTTGTACATCTTGGAACTCTTGGGCACATCATCGACCATGAACGCCAGGGGATGCAGTTTGAAAACAAAGGTGGTGGCCAATACCGTGATTGCGATAAACCAAAAATAAATGCGGCGCTTGCGGTTGAACACCAAAAACTTCACCCAGCTCAAAAACTTGTTGATACCACCATTGTCGAGGTGCGCAACCTGTTTATCTGATGGCACTGGCAAGAAACTATACAATGCCGGGATACCGATGATATTGATGAAGAAAACGAGGTTAATGGTAATGAACGACACCACACCATATTGCTCCAAAATTTGGGTTTTGGTGAAGTAGAAAGTCCCAAAACCAACGGCGGTGGTAAAGTTGATCAAGAAAGTGGCCACACCCACACGGGAAATGATGCGCGACAGGGCTTTGGCTTTGTTGCCGTGTTTTCGGTATTCCTCGTGGTACTTGTTGATGAGATATACAGCATTTTGCACGCCTATCACCACCAACAACGGGGGCAAGGTACCGGTGAGCAAGTTGATTTTATAGCCCAAAAATCCGCTCACACCAAACATCACGATCACACCAATGGCGATGAACAGGATGGCGATGGCAAGGGTGCTAAAGCTTCGGAAAAAGACGAGAATGAGGATGGCGGTAACCAGGAAAGCCACAACGGTAAACATCACCAATTCGGCTTTCACACTCGTGGCCATTTCGGTACGAACAAAAGGCAGACCACCCATATGGGCTTCAGTACCAACCTCTTCACCAAATTGCTCTGCCCTGCGCTGAATATCTTTGATCAGCGTGATGCGCTGCTCTGAATCCATGACTTTGTCATCGAGCGCAACCACCATCAGCGATGCATTGGTATTGGCATTGTAGAGAAGCCCTTGATAGAACTTCATGTCGAGGAACATTGCCTCTAGGCTATCCACTTCGGCTTGGGTGGTGGGGGCGTTCTCTGCGAAGCGGTTCATTTGGAACTTCCCAGCGGTGTCCAGTGCCAAATTATAGAGATGTGTGGGCGACAACAGCGATTTAACGCCGTGAATTTTGGCGATCGAATCGCACATCTGCTTGTATTGGATGAAATGCTTTAACTCGAACAACTTATCGGTTGAGAATCCGATAACCACTTTGTTGTGGTCCATCCCAAAAGTTTTTTGGAATTTGTTGTAGGCGATAAGATCTGGATCGTTTTTGGGGGCAAGTCGCTGCAGTTGGTATTCCAACTGAACTTTGGTTGCATAGTAGCCCATGATGCCCGTAAATGCCAAGATGGCAATCAGGAACAGGGTGCGTTGTTTTAAAATGAAGGTGGCTATTTTATCCCACATGATGTCGGCAAAGGTACTTATAAAAAGACAAAGGTCGCCCCGGGGGGCGACCTTTGCACAAGGTGTTCAGAATATTACTCAGCGATTACTTCGAGGGTAATGCTGGCATTGATATCTTTGAACAAGTTGATGTTGGCCTCGTAAGAACCTACATTTTTGATGTCATCGAAAACAATTTTGCGACGATCAACGTCGAAACCTTTGTCTTTCAATACATTGGCAACTTGCAAGCTGGTTACTGATCCGAAGATTTTACCAGATGCACCGGCTTTAGCAACCAAGTTGATGGTAGAACCGTTCAACTTTTCTGCCAAGGCTTCGGCGTCTTTGCGCAATTTGTCCATTTTGAACGCACGCTGACGCATGTCTTCTGCCAACATTTTCAATGCACCTTCATTGGCCAATTTGGCTTTGCCAGTTGGGATCAAGAAGTTTCTTGCATATCCATCTTTCACGTTCACAACATCGTCTTTGTGACCGAGATTTTTCACGTCTTGGGTGAGAATGATTTTCATGTGTCTATCTCCTTCTTATTTTAAACCGTCGGCCAAGAAAGGCAACAACGCCAGGTGACGTGCTCTTTTGATGGCAACAGAAATTTTACGTTGATACTTCAAAGAAGTACCGGTGATACGACGTGGCAGGATTTTACCTTGCTCATTCACGAACTTCAACAAAAACTCAGCGTCTTTGTGATCGATGTAGCGAATACCGTGCTTTTTGAAGCGACAGTATTTCTTCTTCTGCAGAACCTGAGGGGTTTGGTTGAAGATAAAGTTGGTTTCTTTGCTCATAATTCTTCCTCCTCGATTTCAATTTTCTTTTTAACAACAACTTTCTCGCCTTGTGGAGTTACGGTACGAAGTTCACCATTGCGCTTGCGCTGGTTGAAATCCACGCCCCAACGATCCAACTTCACTGTGAGGTAACGCAAAACGCGTTCGTCACGACGGAAAGCCAATTCGAAAGACTTAATGAATTCTGGATTAGCAGTAAATTCAAACAAGTGATAAAATCCCGTGCCTTTTTTCTGGATAGGGTAGGCTAGTTTGGTCAGTCCCCAATTTTCTTCGTGGACTAACTTCCCTCCATTGCCGGTGATCAACTCTCTGT
>JACCDW011015545.1_pt1 | contig 38080 bp, 29 predicted proteins | sample 7449781 | NCBI WGS metagenome assembly JACCDW01 (sample SAMN15323449, study PRJNA562643) | freshwater metagenome | isolation source: river surface water | place: USA:Blue River Watershed | collected 2017-08-18 | reverse complement strand
CTCCTTTTGAAGAAAATCTTTTAGGCTTTTCATTCTTCTGTTTCGGTGTTTGTTTCTACTTCTTCTGAATCGGTATCTTCTTCGTATGAATTAATTAAATTCTGAGCAACAACTTGTTTTCTTGCATCAATAGCAGCAAAAATTTTATCATTAATTGCATTATATAATGCATTACGCATTTCTACCGCATTATCGGTAAATGCATTATCTACTACTGCTCTAATGTTTTCATTTTCCATTTTGTTCTCCAAATTGCCATAAAATATTTATAATACTCTTTTAATCATTCTCATCGAAGGAGAATAATTCTCTTTCAAACTTAAATCACCTTTGATAGGTTGATTATCTGCTGTATCACCAGATTCCGGTGAGACTGAAGAAACAGGTTGTCCAGTTGGTGCATTGTCAACTTTAGCACCTTGTGTATCTGCCATTAACTCAGCTTGACCCTGTGCAGCAATTTGCTGTGGGTCCATAATCTTACCTTCTTCTTTTTCTTGTTCAATTTGTTTATCCATCTCTTTGATATCATCATCAGAAAGACGCAGAACATTTTTCTGAATCCATCTCATAGAATAATAACGACCGACATACGGATCTACTGAACCAAGTAATGAAAGACGTTCGCGTACTAATTCTGCTTCTTTTAGTTCCGCAAAATTATTGTCTTTCATGAAATCATAATAAATGTTTTCTTTGAATTCATCAAATTCGTCTGCTGTACAAATGCCCTTTAATACACACTGCACACGCAAAGCTTGGTCAAAAATTTCTGAAAACTTTTGTCTTTGACGATCTACAAACTTTGAAAACTTAACTTCGTCACGGGTAATTTCACCAACTCTACCAAGAGAAAAACCGGTTTGATTTGGATCTAAACGTGAAACTGGAACATTAAGTGCTTTGTATAATTTCTTTTCAAAGTACTTAACATCTTCCAATTCACCTAGATTTTGACCGCCTGGTAATGTGGTAATCTCTGTACCTTTACCGCCTTCTCTACGTGGCAACCAGAAGTCTTCCATCATAGAAAGGAATTTACGGTCATCACGAACTTCTCCTGTTTGTGCATCATAGACAAGTTTGTTTTTGTACTTGACCATGATATCACGAAGATATTGTTCAGCTTTTAATTTTGGTAAGTTGCCAACATCAATGTAAAAAATGCGGCGTTCTGGTGCTCTTGAGATACGGTAGATAACGGTTGCATCCTCTATCATACGTAATTGATTCAGAGGCTTAATTGCTTTGTGTAGATAACTTAATACAACTGCTCTACGTGAATCCATCAAACCTGAGTTGACATTGACAATTGCATCTTTAGCAATACGGGTACCGACTGGACCATAACTTGATGAAGTGCCCGAAACTACTTTGTCGTTGTAAATGTAATATTCGTTTACAGTGGTTACAACATCTGTTGCGTTATTCTGTTCTTTTTCTTTTTTGATTTCGCGTATTTTACGTATTTTACGTGGATCAATATAACGCAATGCTTTAATACCAGCAGCAGGATTATTATCGTCTATGATGATATGATAAAATATTCTACCGTCAACATAGAATCTACGGAATGTATCTGTAGCCATGTTTTGATAATTTAATAATCTGAGTACATTATTAAATTCATCTTGAATTGCTTTTTTAATTTTTTCTGGTTGCTTTAAATCATCCAGAATAATTCTAAGTGATTCGCCAGTATCGTTTTGTACGATTGCTTCGTTTACGATATCATCAATAGCCGCTTCAATTTCTGGCTGCATTGCCATTTCACGATAACGTGAAATAAGTTCAACTTCATTTTTTGCTGTACCGTCTAAATCAACATACGTACCATAATAAGCAGCCGCAGAAATAGTTAAAGCACCGTCTTCGTTTGAAGGCGGCGCAAAAGTTTTGGCTGACTGTTGTTCTACATCAGTCTTTTGCCTTGATATCTGAAAGCCGAAAAGGTTTAAAGCCAAAGTTATACTCCTTCACTGAAATAAGATCGAATAATCTTATGAAACATAATCATTCTTTTTATATATGACTTCATAAAAAGGAGATTTCTCTCCTCTTTATTAAGAAGTCGTATCGGATTCCCACCACTGATATGCTAGGGTCACACCAAATTCTTCAATGGTATCATTAGAACCCCAATCAACATCAATAGGTGTAAGATCAATTGGGAAAGAACCAACAAACTTGTAAGATTTGATGATATTTCCTGCTTTATCAAATTGATCCACTTTAGCATCAACTGAATAACCAGTTATTTGACCTGCACCACCGGCATTTAAAGCTAGTGGATTACGCAAATTGGTTGCATGTGAGTTCAAACCATTCATCCAAGATTCGAATGCTTTACGAACCTTAAAGTTCTCATCGTTAATGACTGTAATTGACCAATCTGCAAAGTTTCTGTTGCCAGAAAATTTCAATTCACGTCCAAAATAGTACAAAGGTACCATGTTAACCGTGGATCCTGGTAGTTGGGCTGTCTTGCACAAAAAGGTTAATGCTCGACTTGAACTAGCTGAATCTGTTGCAAATGTTGGAAAAGCCATTGTGACTTGGAACAGATTCGGACGAGCACCATCACCCACAAGGTTTGCTCTGAATTCTCCTACGTTAAAAGCCATCTTATTCTCCTATTTTTAAATATTTATTACACTGCACCAACAATTTCATTGAAGTTCACACCGGTTCTTGCAGCGATAAAGTTCAGTTGAATATAGTTAATGGAGCGTGCTGGCTTAACATAGATATCGCCAACAAATTGATTGTTGTCAATAACTTGAGCAGTATTATTTGTGTCATCACATACAACACGATAGTCATAAATGCCACGACGACCTTTAACATCACGCAGGAATGGTTCAACAAGTGCAACAAATTGTGCGCGAGTAAATTCGTCATTCATTTCAAACAATGAATAGGTTGATGCTGTTACGATTGCTTTTTCTAGAACAATAAACAGACGACGAACATTAATTCTGTTGAATGCTGTTGGTTGTACAACCAAGGTTTTATCTCCGTAGAGAATAGTTCCTTGTCCCGGCAGACTAACAACTGGATTTACGCCAAGAGAATATATCGCATCTCTTTGTGTTTGGTCTGGATTCCATGCAAGCTTAACAACGTTCTTAATTGCTCCTCGATTAGCGCCGGCTGGTGAGAACCATGGATCATTTGTCTGATCTGTACGAACACACAGCCCAGCCATGTCGGCGTTTAGTGGTATCCAACGATAAACATTGTTATATTTGTCGAATTGATACTTCCAACCAGAATCTGCAAAAGCATAAGTTGATGTTCGTGCTAAATTATTGATCCATGTGGAAATTGCTGTAGTAGGTGTTGCACCACCAACAATACCAGATTGTGGAGGAGACACAAATGCCACGCAATCTTTACGATTTGATGAAACATTATCAATTACGTATTGTTGCACGTTTGATGTTGCATCGCCAGTGACAACTAAAGAAATATCAATTTCATCTTTATTAACGAATTTGGAATATCCTTCTTCACGGTCGTTTTCGTCTACTGCCAAATCGGTTCCGCTTACCAGAGAAACTCTGCTTCCCACATTGGCTGCTGCCATGAAACAACCTGCAAATTGAGTATTTGCTGTTTGTCCCCATGTGGTTTGAGTATTTGCAGGATCGACTGGACCTAACGCATAAATGTATTGTGATTGATTGCGTAAAACAGTTCTGTAATAAGAAGTTGATCCATCATCTGTTACTGAATTAGATGCTTTTGAAAGATATGGGAAAACTTCAAGAACAGTTCCTTTTACACCATTGCTGAACAAACCGTCTTCATCGACAACTACCAAGTGAAATTGGTCGTTTGCTCCACCAGATGTTGAAACAAAAGTCGAAGTGCTAGGTGCTGACGGAAAATAGCTTTTGTATGTCCATGAAGTGAATGTTGAACCACCGGCTGCTGCATTTGATGCATTTGAATCCCAAACAGAAACACTCAATGAATTTCCAATAGCACCAGGGTAACGCGCAACAAATGAAACGGTGTTAGAATCCACCAAGTATGATGAATCATATACATCCACATTTTTTATAGTTAAAACATTATTCGTATTTGCCGAAGCATTTTTCGAAGAACTATTAGCTGTACGAACAACCTGAAGATTGCTTCCATAAGATAAAAAGTTTGCTGCTGAAAAGAATGATGTTGCTGTATTTCCGTCTGGTTTACCAAACTTATTTACTAAATCAACTTCGTTTGTTACGAGGGTTCTTTGTTCAACTGGTCCCCAAACAAATGGACCAGCAAATGCACCGGCTGTAGTTGATACGGCAGGAACGACTGTCGTTAAATCGATCTCTGAAAAACTTACGCCTGGAGAAATCTGAAATGCCATTTTACTCTCCTTGTTTTATAATGTTATTTTTTGGCAATAATAACCTATATTCTATTTATTAAATGCTGTTTTTGTACTTAATTTATGAAAAAACTTGACGGTTGATTATCTTCTTCTCTTGTTAACCAAACGTCTCCGTCTTCGACAATGTAATTTTTTTGTTTTCCATCATCATATAAACCAAAAGTTGGAATTTCTTCGTCTGATTGGTTCAGCATTTCCAACTGCATTTGTTTTCTCAGATCATGATTTACAATCTCTTTGAAGTATTGTTGTGTTGTCATCCAAGCAAACATGACCAAAGTCATAACTATGTCGTCATTTGAACCTTCTTCAGCTTTAAAACTGTTCATTGAAGAAACAAAGGTTGTTAACTGAGAAATGGTATCAAAGTCATTGATAATGAGTTTGTCATTTTCTATCAAGGTTTTCAGATTGGAGCAACCAATTCTTTTAACCTGTGGTGACATTTTAAGCCCAAGCTGTATGCCTCTACCAAAACCGGTACCCATAGCTTGTGCTTTTTTGTTACCAGTTTCAATTTTAACCACATTTTCATATTCTAAATCTTGATGTAGGGTGTCTGCAATCTGTGGTGTATTGTTAATTTCAACCAAAACATATGCATTGTTGTATAGTTTTGCCGTGTTGCATATGACAGTCGGGAAAAGTATGGGTGAAATTGAAGAACTATTGTATTTTGCAACTTGTTTATATGGTACTGATGATACATCAAACACGGAGAAAGCAGAATCGTCCATGTTTCTACCCTCTGAAGGGTCTACACATAATGCATATATGTGTTCATGTTTCATGTTGTCTTCGTCGCCCTTAATGGGACCTTCAAAGATGTGAAGCAATTCGTGTTTAATTATTGGTTCTTGATACACAAGTTGAGCTAGTTTTGAACCAGAAATCAGTGTATTTGTTGAACCTAAGAATTCACATTCAAACTCCTGCCTGAATTGTTCTTCAGAAGTGTTCTTGATTGTTTCTTCTTTCCATTTCTCATCACGCCCAGGCACCATAGACCAATGAATTTCAAAGGTTTTGTATCCATTCTTTTTGCCAATTGCGTCCATCCAAAGTTTGTAGAATAGATTCATACCGTTTGGTGTAGAAACAATAATAATTTTCGTAGTTTTACCAGATGAGATAACTGGGTAAACAGAATTAAAGAATTCGTTGGCGATGTTGGCTGGAACGAAAGCAAATTCGTCCAAGAATACTACGTTAAAAGAACCTCCACGAACAGCCGAACTGGATGTGGATGCCGCAATAATCTTTGAACCGTTTTCAAGTTCTACATTACCTTTATTCCATGTGACAACACCTTGTTGCAACCACATTGGAAGGTTTTCATATGCAAGTTGATACTTGGCCAAAATATCACGTGCTAATGAACCCTTGTTGGCCAAAACAGCAATGTTTTGTGAGTCTGAAAACAGTGTAAGCCAAAGAAGATAAGCAACAGAAGTAGTGGTTTTACCAACCTGACGGGGGCATTTAGTGATTGCAAAACGATTTTCATGAAAAAGTGTAATCATTTCCTTCTGAAAATCCCACATTTTAAATGGCATCAAACCTTTATCAACGTTAACGATCTTGATATAATTTGCTGCAAAGTAAACAGGATCTTTTGCACAACGCATATACTCCTCAACTTGTTCTTGAGTATATGCGTGTTCTACTCCAGCCCGTTTTAAAAGCGGATTATCACGATACGAATCTTTATTCGTTATTGGCATTCTTACCTTTTATTAACTTTGAAAGTTCTGAGGTTGATCCGACAAAAATGGCTTTGTCTACGTTTACACCACCAGAATCTTTTTTATTCATACCTTTCATTTCACGCATTTGTTTCTGCATGTTGAGAAGCTTTTCATTTGCTTCTGCGGTATTTTTAATGAGTGTAGCAACAACTTCAAATGCTCTTGGATGTTCTGTATCAGAGGCAATCGCCAAAAGATGGTCTATTGCTTGATTACCTTTGGTGACCAATTCTTTAAGAGTTCCTCTGGCCTCTTTATAGTCTTCATCAAGGTCTAAATCCAAACCATTATTTTTGGATTTTTCAATAACTACTGGAACGGGTGGTTTCTTTTCAACTGAAGGTACCACATCAAATATTTCTTCCATACTTTTTTCAAATTTAGACATGTTATGATATGTTTGGTGATTCTTGTATTGTTACACTATATGTATAGTTGTTTGGAAGTATTACATTAGAAGGATTTGGAGTTACATTCACTCTTACGATTGGATAATCAGACAAAGAAAGTGTGTTTGCTGTCCATGTTGCATTTGAGGTTAATCCGATAATTGGTTTATTTGAAACAAAGTGCCCAACAACTTCATTGAAGGTCAGAGTATTGCTTGTGGATTTCCAACTTAATGCGGTTCCTGTGGCAGTAGCCGTATCATACGAATAACCCTGATATATTTTTTCACCAGTCTTATAGATTCCTGTTCCGCCCAAACTCATTACTGAGGTGACGGAAGAACCAGATAATGAATCATCATCAATTATATTTGTAATTGAATTACGTATAATTTTTGGTTCTGTAACTGGACCATACAAATAACCTTTAACTGTGAAGTTTAAAGTCCAAATAACAGTTCTGACTTTACTATTGTAATCACCTTCGTAATCAATATCCTGTGTAACATCTTTTAGAATGATGGGTAATTGCTTTGTTATACCCATTTCAGGAATCAAATTAACTGAAACAGTATAATCTGGAGTAAAGTATGGTAATATTTTTTCAACTATTTGTGCGCCGTCTTCGATGTTTCTGACATATGCGAACAACTGAAATTCAAAATCAAATGGAACTGGATTATATACAGCTAATGCCGTTGAGTTTGATGCTAATGTATTTTTAAAATTTGTATTTAATTTCCTAGTAGCATCATAATTCATATTGATAAGTTCAAAAGACAAAATTGGCAATGTAACTTGCACCTTTTTGTCTAAGTTTGGATCACCCTCCAACCTTGAAACATATTTTTCTTTGCCACCATATACGATTGGTACAAGAAAAGATTCTAGTTCTGCACCATTCGTGTCATAACGTGACAATTTAATCTCATTGAAAAGATTACCAAATGCTATGACCATCTTTCTGATGATCCTATGATATGAATAACCCATTGTCATGTGATGTTACCAAAAGGATTTGACTCTGAGAAGTCAATGATTGTATTTGCCTCAGTCTGGATAAGCTTGTTATCGTATTCTTCTCTTTCTAGATTGTCTTTCAGTTCGTCAGGAGAAGCTGAGGTGGTGTAGGATGCATTGCTTGTGTTACCGCGCAACAACATGTTGTTTGCAAATGATCCGTAGATATCGGTGACTTTAAGTATTCCTGTAGGATTATCCCAGTATGTTACAGTACCATATGTGGTGTTTGCTGTATTGTGTACAGATTCACCCTTGATAAAGTTGCCATTACCTGTTGCAGTATTCATCTGCAATTCTATTTGATATGCTTCATCAGAAACTAAATCATCAATATCTGGAATACCAACATCAATAGTTTCTTGGGAGTATTTGAATTTCTCAAGTTCAAGTTTGTAGAAATATGGATACTTATTACCTAGTACATAGAAAGCTTCCGAATAATTTACGTATCTGATTTCATACATCTCACCCTTTTGAGATAAGAAAGGTACATAAATCAAATCACCTTCCCTGGGTCTTATATAAGTCTGTGGAACCCATCGAGCAAATGATCTTTTTGAAACAATCACCGACATATTGTTTCGTATTTCTAATCCAAACTTAGAAAAGAACTCTCTTTCACCTTCATAACCATCAACATTCACGATATACATTTCAACAGGGTAAGCACCAGTGAATTTCTTTAATGGATCTTCGCCGTATAATAGGTCTCTTTTTTCTTCGTTGATATTTGGTATATAATAGCAATCTACACCATTAATTTTAATGGTTTCGATCATCAAATCCTCCACAAGCCTTTGCTCGGGAGTGTTTTGGAAATTATTGAAATATAGATTGGTCGCCATTCGATATTAGTTCAGATAAAATTCAACTGGCACTTCATATTTACTTTGCATTTCTTCTTCAAGCGTTTTAATTTCTTCCATAGCTTCATCAAAGATTGCTTGCCCGTTCAACACAACACCACCTGGCAATTGTACACCAGCAAATTTCTTAAGATTGGTGCCCCAGTTTTTCTTAATGAGTGCAGTTGCGTATTCTTTGAGCCAACGGTCGTTCCAAACAGATTCATAGTCTGCTGGGTTAATCATTGCATAACATTCTGCAATTACCACTGAACCCGCATTAACTGCTGAACCCCAACCCCAATCACAGAAAAGTTTATGCATATGTCTTTGGAAACGGATAGGAACTTCACCAGTAAACATAAGTTCCAAAGAACGGAGATGCTGCATCGTTAGTGTATAGTTAATATAAGATGCAGAAGTAAAATCATATAGTTCATTTAAACGCAATTGGTAGCGTAAATCAAACATATTGTTTGTGTTAATTGAGTCGGAAATAGGAAATACCCTAGTGACACCTACAATATTTACAGAATTATTTTGTGCATCTAATGTTACCGATGGGTCCAAATTAATGTACTTGTTGGTAACATCGGTAGAATTAATCGTGTGTATGTAATATACTTTCTGGAGAGCATCAAAATGGTAGTCCTGCCAGTATTGTAGGGCGTCATCAATTCTGTCTTCCACCTGATCGTCATCTATATTGATTTCAATGGTTGGAAAACCGAGTCTGCGTAAGCAGTATTCTTTGAAAGTTTGTCTGTTTGATACGGTTGGCATATTTTTCTCAGAAAAGGTTTTGCTGGTATATTTATGCCAACCAAATTTAACTCACTTTAATCCCATTTCTTTGCGTATATTTGTTGCAGAAATAGAATGTATTGCATCGTCAAAAACTTCTTGTTCAATCTTATAACCAACATCCCGCCCATATGTAATATTCACAATGTTTGGAACCACAAGAATCTCATATTGGCCTTGGTAAACTGGATCCAAATCTCTACGAATAAACGCTTTGACTTGTTCTGCTGCAAATGGATTTGAACCGTTCCACCCCTGGCAGTCACGAATCATAATGCAGACTTGTCCAGTTTTAGCAATTGCTCTGTCAAACAAAGCACGGTGTCCAGGATGCCATGGTTGCCAACGCCCTAGCATCTGTACAGATTCTTTCTGCCAGTCAAATGTTGGTCTACGGCGTTCTTCTAAGATGTGGTTACCAACAAATTCTACCCACTTATCTGCGTTCTGTTCGGTGATTCTGAAGTCATATACTTCTGGTGACACAAATGCTTTATTTGTATCCTCAAACCTACCTTTTTCAATGGTATCCATCCAAATAGTCCAGTCAGCTTTAAAATTGTGACGCATTTCTGGTAATGGTGCAACAAAGTCGCAAATGACAAACTCACCGCTGCATTTTGCAGCAAATTCAAACATTCGTATACTTTGGCGGATGCGACCTTCTCGGCTGAAATCCCAGTCATTGAAACGTTTACGTACTTCATCAGCATTAAACCAATCAACAGATACCCTCATCAATGCATGATCTGGAGTACCTTCATAATTTAAAACTTTACTTGGAGATATCTTCATAATATCTCCGTTTTGTTCCAAATAATGTTTCAAACGTTCTGCAAAGTAAGTTTTACCGGAACCGGGTAAACCCATAATTAAAATCTTTTTCATTTCTTAACTCCATAAAAATATAAATCAAACACATTCAAATCTTGACCAAAATTATACTCCTTAAAAAAGAAATCAAAATCTATTTCTTTTTTAAAATCTCTTTCTTCTAAATTTCTATAATGATTCCACCCCAAATTTACTGTTAGTGGTGAACTTTGTGGTTCAGAATTAGTAGTACCATGTTCTTTTCTGCCTGTTGTAGCACATGAAAATATAACTAATCCACCAGGTTTCACCAATCTTATCATATTATTTAATGTCTTTATATAGTGTGGGTCATGTTCAAAACACTCACATGAAATGGCAATATCAAAAGAATTGTCCGGCATTCCATATTCATGACCCAAACAAACAACATCTACACCAGGACCGGACCCAACATCAACACCAATATAAACACAATCGTTAAAAAACTGTCTGACAGAACCATTTATATCTAGGCTTCCTATTTCAATCACACATTTGTTTGAGAAAAAGTTTTTGTATTTTTCTTTTACGGACGAAACAAAATCTAACTGTTGCTTATGTGACATTGATGCTATCCCATAAGGGTCTATAGTCTATATGTGGATCTTTTTCTAAATCGGATTGTAAGTGAAATGCAACAGAATTAACTGGAACCAAACCAAGAATTCCTCTTTGAGTTAACATATAATTTAATGACTTGTTTTCCAGGTCGTTATTAACTTCTTTTTTCTTGTCTATTAAATAAAAAAATATGAAATACAAATCCCAATGTTTTAAAAATTGTTCATGTGAGGTTAGAAATGAACAAGACATATCATAATACTGAATCCAATAACTTCTTTTACCCACAATTACTGTTCTTGGAGTTGATCTATTTCTATATGGGCTTAGCCATAACCATGAATCATTCCAAGAACTTATGATTGAATGTGTTTTTGTTTCATCATACATTTGTTGATATATATCAATCATATCAGTGATTGCATTTGGTGTGAAAAGGTAATCATCTTGCACTTGATATACTAAACTTTTTCCATTCTCTTGCAGCCATTCATAACAAGCTTTTATGCTTTCTGATATTCCAGTCTTATCTGAAAGTTGTATAAAATTTATAATTATTTTTTCTGATTGGTATTCTTCTTTAATTCTTTCAATAAAAGAAACTAATTCTTTAGATGAATGATCGTCAATGATTGCAACTGTGTGAGTTATTTCTGGTTTTTGCAGTGTGCATTCTATAATAGAATTCAAAAAAGATTTTATACATTTTTTGGATATTTCTGTTCTGCTATCACTAGCAAACCTTTTTTGGCCCTGATATGATTTTACATCACACGTTTGCAACGCATAATGCACATTAGTTATCATTAAATATTATTCTTTCAATTTTTCAAATGCAACTTGAAATGAATCTGGCAAATGAATCAAATTAATTTTGTGCCAGTATGCTTGTATGAACATTTCAATCCCCATTCTCGGAGAAAGTTGCACTGGAGCACTTCCGTTTTCATCAATTAATTTCCATCCTATAGAATCATCACATAACATAACACCACCAACTGGCAAAAGTCTCCATGACATTATCATATCTTCCAACACTGCCGCTGAAGTATGATCTCCATCAACAAAAATAAATTCAGCTTTTTCTCTTTTTTGAATCAAATCAACTAAAGCCTCATAACTGTATTTGTTAATGTATTCTACATTACCTAAACATTTGCTTAAATTATATTCAAATGTCCTTTTGATTATTTTAAAATCAAAACTCGGATTATCATTTTCTGTTGTGTGTGGATCAATAGCATAAATTTTAAATTTGTCATTATGAATTTTTCCAAACTCTGCTGCCCAAAATGTGGTTATACCCTCAAAGCAACCAATCTCAATCATGGTATTTGGAACGCCATATCGTTCAAACAGAAATTTAATATTTGTTTGAGTTCGTTCTCTACCCATATCTACTGTAGAAATATACATATCAGTTATTCTTTTTGTACCAATCTGCAAATCTTCCTGGTTTATGTACCCGGATAAAAATGTTTACACTTTCAGCAACATTAGCTAATGTATTTAAATTAATATCTAATTGTCTTGGTGCTAACAAACCATCTTGTTGCTGTTGCAACCAATAGTCAATCATGTTATATGTTACGTCATAAACTTCCAAATCCACATCGTGGTACAAACCAAAGGTGCTATCACTTAATTTTTTTGCAATAGATTCGAAATTCACTTTTTGGTCAAACATCTTGAACGTTTTTGCTGATAATGCACGAACGTGAGTGTAGTCATCCCAAAATAAATCACAACGATGGTGTGGTACATTAATGTACCATTCAGCGCCATCTTTGCTGACACGATACATTTCTTTAATGATATTAGTAAAAACTTTTGGATCTTGTCCAAGATGTTCAAGAATATTATCTGCGGTTATTTTATCAAAAAAATTATCTTCATATGGCCATGGAGTTACTTCAAAGTCCAATACTTCATCAGGATTACATTTAGATTCTACGTCTACATTCCAATGGTCGTTTAGTTTTTTAAAACCACAACCCATATTTAATTTTGTATGTTCTGGTATCATAATATATCTCCTTTAAATCCAAGCATTCCAAAAAATTTCACGATTGTATTGTTCATATAAATTCAGACCAAGATACTCAACACAATTTACCGTAGTCTTATTGAGTTTAGATTTAACTAAACGTGAGTTTGGTAGGCCAGTAGCAGCATCATTATAAGATTCAGTTTGAACAATTTTATTAAAATCATGTTCGAAATGTGTAATTTCAAAAAAATCATAAATTCTTTTAGTTTGACTTTTTGGACTATTACAATATCTTTCATAATCCACAAAAAGTAATCTGTCATTATAACCCATGGTGATAGCGTCTTGCAGGTTTCGGTGTGTCAACCCCAACACACCATCTGGACCAGCATAGTAATATGCACGGGTTGCAATACTTGAACTTGAACCAAGATGGTTGTCTGCTCTGGTGAAAAAAGTTGGATTTTCTTTTCGTAATCTCTCAAAAGATGATAAGATTTGAGCAGGATTACGAACACACACAACCATCTTAACTTGTTTCTGTAAAACTGATTCTAATAATCCAATATTTGGAATCCATCCAGCATGTTTATCAAATATTATTGGTTTATCTATGTGACTATAATAACCATGAATCACTGAGTTGAGAACACCAATTTTTGCAAATTGATTAGGGTATTCTTGATTTTCTTCAATCATATCCCAACTTCGATTCAGATTTGACAATATTGGTGATAATGAACTTACTGATTCACCGTGTATTTCTGGATTCTGTTTGAGAATATTTGTAAGTAGTGTTGAACCTGATCTAGGTAATCCCGTGATATAATTAATTGTTTTCATAATATTCCTTCATTTTATAATGTTATAAACTCACATATATATTAAGACTTTGGAAATAATTTTTGTAATTCGTTTTCAATTTTTTCAAAAACATCATCCCACTTTCCAAATTTAGTTTGTCGAAAAACCCTAGTTGTTTCTTCGTACCAGGGGGAATGTTCTCCTCCATAAGCCCAAATATGATATGGTAAAATTGGAACAATAACCCATGTCGGTTTACCCATAGCTGATGAGAGATGTGCAATGCTTGTACATGATGTAATTACTAAATCTAAATTTTCGATACACGCTGCCGTATCTTCCCAAGATATTAATAGGTGCTGTAGATCAGAAATTTCTTCAGGTAACTCTTTTAAATCAGTATCACGTTGCAGTGAATAAAACTTTATGTGTTCTCTATTTTCATGTAAATTTATTAATTTTTCTGCCGGAAAAATTCTAAATTGTTGATGTTCAAATTGTGGATTACCGCTCCAGCGAATACCAATTTTTGGTTTTTCAGTTTTAAGCATTTCTTTCCATAAAACAACACTACTGTGTTTAGCAAAAATATAAGGTTCGTTTGGGAAATTATCAACTGTATGTCCAAATAGCCAACTACAACTAAAACCTGGAATCCAAAAATCATGTTGTGTTTTTGTCACTTCCGAGAGTGTGATACACAACTTAACACCAGGAATTCTAGAAAATAATGAATGTAGTGTTTTGTCGCAACACAATATGCAATCAGCACCTCTTTTCCAAATTTCTGTTGCAAATCTTGCTGATATGATATTATCGCCATATCCAGCCTCAAGATTAATAATGACAGTTTTTCCTGTTAAATCGGTTTTTCCATCCCAAATTGGTTTTGTTGTGTTTAATTTATTACTACCATATACCTTGAGGGCTCTACCATATTCTAAACACTGGAAACCTTCTTGAAATTTGCCTTGATTAATTAAAAACCAACCACGATTGAATTTTGCTCTGGGATCATTTGGATCCATTGCTTCCAATTCTTCACATATTTTCCACGCTTCTTCAAAACGCCCACGTATCATTAAATTTAATTGTTGATCTATCAAATGCATAATAAAACTCCATTGTAAATTATATAGTTATATAGGGGAACGACCAAAAGTGAATGCATTACCCGCTCCAATTAAATTCCAAGACCTAGTACCAATCTGTACCGGTGATGATACGTCACCGGCATAGTTTACACCATCACCTATTGCACCGTTTAATGTGTCACCCCAAACAAATAGTTTAGAATCTGATCTAATTGCTACTGAATGAAATTGTCCAGCAGCTATCGCCGTCCAAGAACTTGATCCAATTTGTGTTTTTATTGATACATCAAAAGTGGTGAATGGGCCGCCAGCTTGAAGCCTATCATTGCCACCCCAAGCAAATAATTTTCCATCAGACAATATTCCTAATGTGTGAATTTGACCAGCAGCTATTGCTGTCCAAGAACTAGTTCCAATTGATTGTGGAGTAGATTTGTTATCGTTTAATGCTTGAACAAGAACTGGTGATGATCTATTGGATGCTGCACCATTACCTAATTGACCAGCGGTGCCTGCTCCCCATGTGAACAATTTAGAATCTCCTGCAATAGAAGTTGTGTGAATATTGCCAACACCAAGAGCAGTCCAAGAACTTGAACCAACTTGAACTGGTGACGATCTATTGGTTGTTGTGCCACTACCTAACTGACCTGAAGTATTAAGACCCCATGTAAACAATTTATAATCCGATCTGATAGCCGCCGTGTGAGCATTGCCAAGACCAAGAGCAATCCAAGAACTTGTGCCAACTTGAACTGGTGACGATCTATTGGTTGTTGTGCCACTACCTAACTGACCTGAAGCATTAAGGCCCCATGTAAATAAACCTCCATCTGATCTAATAGCCGCAGTATGTGTTACACCACAACACACTGCTGTCCAAGAACTTGTGCCAACCTGAACTGGTGACGATCTATTGGTTGTTGTGCCACTACCTAAACGACCAATTAGATTTGATCCCCATGTAAATAAACCTCCACCTGATCTAATAGCCGCAGTGTGTGTTGCACCAGAAGCCACTGCTGTCCAAGAACTGGTGCCAATTTGAACTGGTGATGATTTATTGGTTGATGCACCATCACCTAATTGACCTGAAGTGCCAAAGCCCCATGTAAATAAACCATTATCCGATCTAATGGCTGCACTATGGAAGCCTCCTGGGTCTCCTGGATTGGATAACGCTGTCCAAGAACTTGTACCAATTTGAACTGGTGATGACTTACCGGTTGTTGTATTATCACCTAATTGACCCTGAGCACCTTGACCCCAAGTGAATAAAATTCCATCAGACCTAATTCCCAAACAATGTGAAAAACCCGCTTTAATTGCTGTCCAAGAACTTGTGCCAACTTGAACTGGTGACGATTTATTGATTGTTGTACCATCACCCAATTGACCTGTAGAATTGTTACCCCATGTGAACAATTTATAATCCGATCTGATAGCCGCAGTATTTGACCCTCCAGAAGACAAAGCAATCCAACTATAAGGATCTTCATAATTACCCAACTGCCAATTGAAATTATAACCCCAAGCAAATAATTTGTTATTTGAATCAATGGCTGTTAAGTGGTCATAACCAGCAGATATTTTTGACCATGTTCCTGTACCAATTTGAATTGGTGAAGAACTGTTGTTTATTGTACCATCACCTAATTGGCCTGAATTATTATTACCCCATGTAAATAAATTACCACCCGATCTAATGGCTGCTGTGAAAACACCACCAGCAGAAACTGTCGTCCAAGAACTTGCGCCAACTTGAACTGGTGATGATGTAGAGGTTGTTGTACCATCACCTAATTGACCCAGATTGTTGGTACCCCATGTGAATAAAAGACCATCTGATCTGATAGCTACTGTATGATTAACACCAGCAGAAACTGCTGTCCAAGAACTTGATCCAATTTGAATTGGTGATGATTTATCTAATATTGTACCATCACCTAATTTACCACCATCACCATCACCCCAAGTAAATAGTTTGTTATTTGAATCAATGGCTGCGGTGTGTTCGAAGGATGAAACGACTGACAACCATGATCTTGTACCAATTTGAACTGGTGATGATTTATTGGTTGTTGTACCATCACCCAATTGACCAAAATTATTTTGCCCCCAAGTGAACAAATATGATGATGATGGAGTAACTGAACCAATCAACGCAAACATAGACCCTATGTCTACACCACCAGAATTAAAATTTGTGGTTCCATATGGTGTACCAAAACTTGCGTCAGCATAATAATTGGAGATATCAGTACCTCCAACTTTATAATTAACATCAGCACGTTTTGCTGTAGATCCGATAGGTTCAAACAATAAATCTAAGTCAACGGAACTCTTTTGATACCCGGTTGTTGGCATATTTTATTTTTATTATGTTGATTCTGGAGGAATTTCTAAAATTTCACGATGCTCAATGACTTCACCGTCTACAACTGTATAAGTTGGCCAATCCGACAATTTTTGATTTGCCGTCAATGTTGGAGTGTATCGAACAATTCTAACAAAATTATTTTCACGCATTAATTCATCATTTGCCATTGCTAGACCATCAAAATTATCAATACCATTCCAATTTTTTGGTAAAAGATCATAAACACCTCTAACTACACCATTAACTAAATGTGCATATACTGTCATTCTTTTTCTCCTTTAATAATATTTTTTAATTCAACAATTTGTTTTTGTTGTTCTTTAATCGCTTCAATTAATAAACCAATAATGCTATCATAAGAAACGGACTTTGTTCCGTTTTCATTCGTGTTAACAATTTCTGGTATAATGGCTTCAACTTCTTGAGCAATTATACCCATTGCTTTATTCTTATTGTCTTTCCATCTGAATGTCACACCTCTCATTTGCAATACTTTGTTCAAAGAGTCTTGAATAGTTTCTATATTTTCTTTGAAGGTTTCATCAGACAAAGTATTGAAAATCGTTGCATTTAATGTGCCTGTTGAGGGTCTAAAATATAATTTGGTGCTACTTGCTTCAGCAGTTTGATTTGATCCAACCGCAGCAACAAATACTGGATAATGGTCCGCTGCGGTTGCTGTATCATCTGTTGCATTGATTGTTGTACTTGGTCCTGCTGTACCGGTTGGTCCAGTAGGTCCAGTGGGTCCAGATGTACCGTTTGTGCCATTGGTACCTGCTGTACCGGTTGGTCCAGTAGGTCCAGTGGGTCCAGAAGTTCCATTCGTTCCATTTGTACCCGCTACACCAGAAGGTCCAGTAGGTCCAGTGGGTCCAGATACTGTTGATGCCGCACCGGATGGTCCAGTAGGTCCAGTTGGTCCAGAAACAGTGGATGCAGCGCCAGAAGGTCCAGTAGGTCCAGTGGGTCCAGAAACACCTTGTGGACCTGTGGGTCCAGTGGGACCACTTACGGTTGACGCTGCACCTGATGGTCCAGTAGGTCCAGTTTCACCTTGTGGACCTGTGGGTCCCGTTGGTCCAGAAACACCTTGTGGACCTGTGGGTCCAGTGGGTCCACTTACTGTTGAAGCGGCGCCAGATGGACCAGTGGGTCCTGTTGGTCCACTTACGGTTGATGCAGCACCTGATGGTCCAGTTGGTCCTGTGGGACCAGAGGAACCTTGAGGACCCGTTGGACCTGTGGGTCCAGAAGGACCACCGTCTAAAAGATTTGTACTTGCACCTGCACCTGCGGCGGTTATATCAATGTATACGCCACGTGCTGAACCACCCTGTTCAAAAAATCTTATTCTATTTTGAAAAGCATCAATGGTGATACCGGTTCCACTGTATGTTGCATTTGAAGCAGGTTTTGCTAATAATATTTCACCACCCTCATCACCTTGACTATTGCTTACTACAATCTGGGGTATCGATAAAATTTGAGTGCCATCAAAAGTAAAACTGGCGCTGCCGGCAGGATTATTACTAGAATCTTTATAAACAACTTGATTAGCTGAACCTGCAACTGGTCCTGTGGGTCCTGTTGGACCAGATACACCTTGAGCACCAGAAGGTCCAGTGGGTCCTGTTGGACCATCTACGCCGGGAACACCAGAGGGTCCAGTTGATCCGGTTGGGCCAGTGGGACCACTTACTGTTGATGCGGCACCAGATGGTCCTGTTGGTCCAGTAGGACCAGAAACTGTTGATGCTGCTCCTGAAGGTCCAGTTGGTCCAGTGGGTCCAGAAACGCCTTGTGGTCCAGTAGGTCCTGTTTCTCCTTGAAGTCCAGTAGGACCAGTGGGACCACTTACTGTTGATGCTGCACCAGATGGTCCGGTAGGTCCAGTTTCACCTTGTGGACCTGTGGGTCCAGTGGGTCCCGTTTCGCCCTGAATGCCGCTTGGTCCAGTGGGTCCAGTTGGACCATCTATGCCTGGAACACCGCTTGGTCCTGTTGGACCATCTACGCCAGGAACACCTGAAGGTCCTGTATCTCCTGTTGGTCCTGTTGGTCCGGATACACCGGGAACACCAGAGGGTCCAGTGGGTCCTGTTGGTCCAGAAACGCCTTGTGGTCCAGTTGGACCAGTGTTGCCTGTCGCTCCTGTACTGCCTGTTGGACCAGAAACGCCTTGTGGTCCTGATGGTCCAGTAGGACCAGTTGGGCCGTACAACCCTGTTGGGTCTCCGATCCATTGACCCGAAGAATTGATGACAGCAGAAGTTCCAACTGTCAAGCCATTTTTGACTACAAAATTATTTGCTGTCGCCATTAGTTTCCCTACTATCCACTAAATGGACTCTATTTGTTTTTATGATTCTATGAGAGTTCTAACAACTTTCAGAGTTTTGTTTGTTGCATCTGTCGCAGTGAATAATAAACGAACTGATCCCGTATTTATATCCGCATCAAATATTCCAAGTTCTCCTGTTGTTGTGACTACGGCATATTCAACTTTGTGAACAGTAGAGCCATCGTGAATTAATAGTATGTCTGTTGAATGATAATTTGTGGAAGATTCAGATATTTGAACAGTATATTTGGCTGTTCTCCATGAAGAAGTTGTGAATGTATCAATTACTTGCTGTGTGTTTGTAGTTATCGCTACAGTATTTGAAAAATATTGTACATCGGATAACGTTAAATTTCCATTGACTGTTAAGTTACCATTGATTGTTCCGCCGGTGTTTTGAATGGAAGTGTTTGCAAGATTAAAAGCTGCATTTGCATGTGACAGTACATTGACGCCGGAAACTACAACGGAATTGGCAACAACATTAGCATTTAAAGTTGCTATTCTTACATTTGCAAAATTTATGCTTGTATTCGTTGGATGTTCGGTGAGTGTATCGAATAGGTAATAAACTTTATCCGAATCACTTCTTACAAGCCCAGTGAAAAGATTTGAAGTGCCGTTTGAATAGTTACCATAAAAACCAATGTCGAGTACGTCCGAACTATTATTGTTTGCAAGTTCAATCAAAGAATCCGTAACAGAAAGAACTTGTGTATTAACAGAAGTAAGTGTCCCCTGAACAGTTAAGTTGCCCGTAATCGTTACGTTACCCGAAACAGTTCCACCGGATAAACTTAGTCGAGTATTTGAATCATTGAAAGCGGCTTGTGCAAGTGAATTTGCCACATTTGCTTTATCATACGATGCATTTGCATGTGCATAAGAAGCAATCGCCATTGCGTTTGCATACAAAGCAATTGGTGAAATACTTTCAGAAATAATTATCGTATCATTACCAGATGCACCTGTGATATTAATATAAGCATCTGGTTTAAATGTCAGAATATCTGTAGCAGAAGTTGGCACCAACAGTGTACCATTTACATTTACCGTTTCAAAAAGATTTGGTAAATATATTGATTTGATTTGATCTAGATTATTTTTATAAAACAGTTTACCATCGGCGTAATTAATTGCAAGTTCGCCGTATGATAAATTAGCCGTTCCGGGAGTATTACCCGTATCGGCTGATTTTTTTAACTGTATTACTGTATTGTTTGACATTAAAAACTACCGGCGTCCTTAATTGTTTCTTCTTTTACATTAATTTCTAAAGATGTGGTTTTTTTAGCCGGAGTTTTTTTCAAATTTTTCAAAGAAGGATTTTTTAAATTATAAATTTCTTTTTCTTTTAAAAGCAATTTTTGTTTTAATTCATTCAATTCTTTGTTCTTTTCTTCTAAAGATGATGACAATGATTCTAACTCTAGCCTAGATTTAACCAATTCACTTTTAAATGTATCAACATGTTGTATATTTTTTTTCAGTTCATCTTTTTCAATTGTTGCCACTGCCGATTGTTTTCTCGAATCGTTTAATTGTGATTTCAAAGAATCTATTTCATTCTGTTTTGATAATGATAATGATCTACTATCTTCTTGTAATTTTGAAACTGTTTGTTGCAATACCAAAATATCTTCTTCAACCATACCCTTTTGTACCTGAAGCACTATGTTTTTTTGTATTGCTTCAGACAAAGTTTTGTTTAGCAGTTCCACATAAGCATTAATAAATTTTTCTTTATCCATAATAAAACTCCATCATTAATTAATATAGAATATTTAGAATGTGCCTCCATCAAGCCCACCAGGTTTAACTCCATCGGTTCTATACTGTAAAACTTGACCAGCTGTTGGGGCATTTGTTTCACCAAGTGCGCCACTACCGTTTCCGAATAAAACTGTATTTGCTGTTACTGATGTGACACCAGTTCCACCAAAAGGTACTGGTAGTGCAAAAGATTCACCAAGAACTTTTGTGTTGTTGATATATAGTGAGGCAACATTAGCTGATCCGGCCACATCTAAAATATATGACGAGTTTGCGCCGGTGTTTTTGCCAAGTGCCCATGTAGGTGCACCTGTCAGTGTGTTATTATTTCTGGTGATGTAACCAACAATATTTGAAGACTCGACTGCACCAATGTGGAAATAAACACTACCAATATTTGCTGAGGATGTGGTTGCTGTTGCTGTACCAATCCACAAGTTACCAAAACCTTGCCCAGTTTGACCGGTGACATACAAATAACCATCATTTGGTTTATGGAAAGTGTCATAGTTATAATTTCCACCGGCGATACCCATATCAATATAGCCAGTTGAATCTGAGCCATTATCAGCAGTTACTACAAAATCGCCAGAACCTTCATTATTAATATTCTGTAAGTTATTCTGTACATATCGGTTACTTGAGCCAGTAGCCTGATAAATCGTATTTGGTAGGGGTGTGTATGCGGAATAACCAACCGCAAGTGTTGTATTTGACGTATCAAATGCAATTAATGAATTTGATTGAAACCTATTATTGCCGGTAGCTCCATCCGACAACATAATATAATGTTTGTCATTACCGGATCCTGTTGCATCAACAACATTTGCAAAGTATGATACGTTTGCAACATTAGCCAATTGTACATTTGCTGCAACAATTAATTGATCTGTTATAATTGTTGAGTTGGCTGTCAAAGAACTTACGTTCGTATGACCAGAAACCGATAATGTACCTGCATTTAGACCATTTGTTACTGCTGCGGCATTTAATGTTGTTGTGCCCCCAATTGATTGCCCACCTTGTGTGTCAACAATATCATAGTTTGCACCAATGGCTTTGTCTAATTGCCATTTATCTGTTGCTTCATTCCAGATAATAGCTGCATTATCTGCTGCACCACGATTGACAGTAATAAATGCATTGATGAGTGGTGATCCACTAGCATTTGCATTCATCACAATTTCATTATTATCCACCAATAAAGTTTCAACGTTTGTATATGACGTTGCACCTTTAACAGTTAGATTACCAGAAACAGTAACATCTTGTACGAATGATGCTTCTGTTTTTGTCAGCGTTGCAACTGTTGAATTGTTTGCAACAATTATAACTTGCCCACCACCTGCCGTGTTGCTTACATGAACATTTGAATAACCTACTGCACCAATTGTTCCTGCATAAATTGTATTGGAAGACAGTGCATTGATTCGGGTATCTAGATAGTTTTTGTTGACAACATCGGTTGAACCAGACGCATCCAATTGAACTGTTGCCATATTGAAAGCAACATTTCCAGAATTATCGCGGCGAACTAAAGTATTTGAACTATTGGATGATGTTGCACCATCAATTAAATCTACGTAATATTTTCCACCAATTGTTATGACACCATTTGTCGTATTACCAACAAATAATTTTTGTGATACGAACGAATAAGCTTGTTCACCAGGATTTAATGATGCTGGAAGTGCTGTTGTATCAGAACGTAATATTTGAATAATTGTATTTGTTGCTCCAGCCATTTTAGAATGTGCCTCCGTTTAAGCGTGGCACATCCTGTACCACAAATTCTTGTGTCGTTTGATTGTAAGTTAATACACCGCGACCTGTTAGATTATTTGATATATCAACGTCTGTTGCATCTTTAAGTGAAAAATCGCCAGTGTTTGGAGCATATTGTATGGATTGAACCCTACTTGATGTAGCACTATTAACTCTGACTCTAACGGTATTTATTGTTTGTGTCATTATAACATTCCGGGAGTTTTGGTTACTTGTGGTGAAACATTAATAATGCCTTCAAGAACTCTAATTCTGTTGGCATTGTTGGTGACATATACATCATATACGTATCTACCATATGCAATGTTTGCCGTGTTTGCCGCATTTAGAGATAGTGTTACTATACCGAGTGCTGCATTAGCACCCGTACTAACTGAAAACGTTGCAGCGGCATTTGAGGAAAAATAAGATTTACGCATCTGTGAGGATGCTGTAAAGGTGACTAAATTGAAAGCAGCACCCGATACATCATCCAACTCAATAGATGCGTTGAAATCTGACCCTTGTTCCATAAAAAGTTCTGAATAACCGGCTGGCATTTTTTATCCTATTTTATATGGTATTTATTTCTTCTTCAATTCATCAATCTCAGCTTTAAGTTCTTTGATTGCTTGAATTAATACCGGAACAATCTTTTCATATTTAACAGCTTTATATCCATTTTCTCTAGTTGTAACAATCTCAGGAAGAACATTTTCAACTTCTTGTGCAATAACACCAAGGTCTCTATTAGTTCTTTCCGGATACATTTCACGTGCGATTTCATTCCAATCAAACCTTACACCACTCATAGACTCAACAATACTCATTGCATTTGAAATTGTTTCAATGTTTTCTTTCAGATTTTTGTCTGAAGAAAAGTATGCAGTAATATCGTTAGTCGCAACAATTGTACCCAAAGTTGTACCTGGATTTGCTGCTCCTATACCAAGATAGCCTAGTTGAACGTTTGCGTTTGTTGCATAGTTTGGACCGGTGGGTCCTGTTGGTCCAGAAACGCCTTGTGGTCCTGTTGGACCCGATACACCTTGTGGTCCAGTGGGTCCAGAAACGCCTTGTGGTCCAGTAGGTCCTGATACACCTTGTGGTCCAGTAGGTCCTGTTGGTCCAGTAGGTCCTCTTGAGCCGATAACACCAGATGGTCCAGTAGGTCCTGATACACCTTGTGGTCCAGTAGGTCCTGATACACCTTGTGGTCCAGTAGGTCCTGTTGGTCCAGTAGGTCCTGATACACCTTGTGGTCCAGTAGGTCCTGTTGCACCAACATTACCTGCTCTGGTGTATTGAATCATCACCAAATCGTTATTTGTGAAAGTTCCTGTACCGGAAACATAATTCAAACCAATTTTATAATAACCTGATGCGGCTGTCACCGTTGTAATGGCGAAGATTGCATTATTCGTAGTGGATTTACCGTAAACAGAAAATCTTAAATGACCTTTAACTGTGTTGGTAGAATCTCCATATGCCGTTAATATTCCTGTAATTGTTGCTGCATATGCATCCAAATTATCCATGTATGCAAAAGTTGCCGATCCAACTGTAGCATTATTAAATCTAAATTTTCCGTTACCTGGATCCGAATCTGTTACTGTAGTATCAAAATTTTGTGCAACTACAACCGCTGCACCAGAATTCAAAACATTTGATGTTACTGAGTTGTCCGTATACAGTTTTAAACTTGTATTTGCCACCGTGACTGCTGCTGCTGTTGCTGCTCTTGCGGTGCTTGAAGAACCAACGGAATCATCAAGTTGTACTAAACCTGAATGTGTTGTATTGCCAGTAAACTTTGTGGTAACAATTTCATAGTACGTGTTTGGGGCTGCTGTTGTGCTTGTATTAGCAATATCGCGTATTTTCCACAAACCGTCCGAGTTATCAAAAAGAATTTGTGCGTTTGGTGTAAATGCTGGTAATCCAGCTTGTCTGTTTACACCAAAGGTTGCTTTTGCGGTTCCGCTTATTGGTGTGGCACCTTTTAGATTCAAAGTATCGGAATCGTAGGTGGTCGTACCATTAATAACAAAATCACCCTTAACGGTTAAATTACGATTAACTTGTGCATCGTGTGTTTCTATTGATGAATTGGCAAAAATTGCTCTAGCATTTACAATTGTATCTGCATATATCGTTTGTGTGTTAATGAAAGTGTTAGCAGAAATTGAACCAACATTTAGTGATGTGGCAATTCTGCCATAAGAAGCAACATTTAAATTGCCGGCATTCAAATCGGTGTTGGCTGTTAGAATACCACCAATAACTCTGGTCACAGCCGATAGTGTTCCAACATTTCCGGTATTAGCTTGCATTAAGCCAACAACATTGGCCGAGCCAGCGTTTAATGATGTATTGGCTGTGATTGTTCCACCCAAAACAGAAGTTGTTGCAACTACAACATTCAGATTTGCATAATTTGCGTTTAATACATTATTGGAAGTAATAGTTTCACCAATAACTCTTGTTACAGCCGAAAGGGTTCCAACATTACCTGTACTAGACTGCATTAGACCCACAATATTTGCAGATCCTGCATTTAAATCATTATTAGCAGTTAATACATTGGTGATGATTCTAGTAACTGCTGATAAAGTTCCAACATTAGCAGTGTTAGCCTGAAATAAGCCTACAACATTTGCGGATCCTGCATTTAAATCATTATTAGCAGTTAATACATTGGTGATGATTCTAGTAACTGCTGATAAAGTTCCAACATTAGCAGTGTTAGCTTGTGCAAAACCTCTGATGTTTGCATTGTTTGCAACAATTAATGCAAATCCTGCACCATCAACGCCTGCACCGGTGATATTTAAATTTGCAATATTTGCCGTACCATCAACTCGCAAACCTAGTGCGCCTGAAGGATTTGTTGTTGTATTTGCTGCACGAATTTGGCCAGAAACTGTTAGATTATTCTGAACAATTGCTGAAGAACCTGTTCCAATTACCTGAAATGAACCTTGAATAATTGCATCGTTTGCAACTTGAAGACCTGTTCCTGTAGAATTGATAATAAAACTGCCAGTATTTTTGGTATAATTATTTGCTCCCAAATCATTGGTTTCCGCCAATACTTGATTGGTGGTTACTAGCCAGTTACCAAACGTATTTGCTAGACTTAGTGGTGTAACTTGATTAGCCATTTTCGCCTTTACCTATTAGTTGCGTCAACAATTCTTTTATTTCTTTAATGTCATTTTTGACCGTAGAAACCTCAGTCCTTATATTATTTATTTCTTCTTTTTGTAGTCTAATCATTTTCGCTTTGTTTAAATACTCCTCTCTGGCACTTCTATCATTATTGATAAGTGCCATAGAGTCGGTATCCCTCAAATAATTAGTATCATTAACTGGTACCAACATATTATGCACCAGAAGGCAATGCAAGAACTCTCAAATCGTGTAATATGGGTGTTCTTGTTGAATCAGAAGTGGCCAAAACTATTTTTATAGCGAATTGGCTAAATTGATCGTAATTTAAACCACTTGTACTTGTGTAAGAAATTTTATTATCTGGCGTATTGTTTGTTCCGGGTGCTTGAACGAATTCTCTCAAGTCATCTCTACTTAATGAGAACGAGTTTGAACCTTCTATTTCGGTCATAATTTGCCAGTTTTGATCTTCAAACTTTTCAGTATCATTTCTATTTTGTATTTTGTAATATACATTCACACTTGAACCGACTGGTTTATATGCTGTGTAGTATACACGAATATCACCAGAATCGTTACCAGGAGTCAACACAACTTTCTTGGTTACATATTTTGCTAAACCATTTCCGCCTGAACTTGATGTTTCTCCTTCAATTATAGCAGTTGCTGCGACTGCGCCACTGTTTGCCGCTATAGTTATGGTTGGAGTTGTTATGTATCCTGAACCACCAGAAGTGATGTTGATTTTGTCTACGATAAAACCGCCAGTTCCGTTCGATATCAAGTTTGCGGTTGCAAATGCTTGTTGACCACCTATTGCAGTAGGTGCAGAAATTGTTACTAAAGGTGGAGTGGAAGTATATACGGCAGTTACGTTTACCGTATTGCCACTTGTCACAAGTACGTCTGAGTTTGCTATCTCCATGTTTGAAATGGAATATTTAATTGCATACACAGAAAGCCCATCGTCAGACAGAACTGGTGAAACATACTTATCATTTGAAGACAATCTAGCAGTAACAACAAAGGAACTATTTGAGTTTGCATCAAGCACTCTTGGACCATTTCCGTCATCGAGATAGATGTGGTCTTGCATTGTTGTGCCAAATTTACCTGGCTGTACATCTTTAGATGAATCTGCCGCATAAGTTGAATACAAAGACGGTCTATATGTGTAAGAAAGGTCAGTGTTTGTTGGTATAAAATCAGTTGTTGTAACGTTAAATGCATCTACAACCACATCTTCACCATATAGTGTGCCGTCTATGTTGGAAGCAGTGTTTGCATTACTAATATATTCCAAATCATTGAACATTTTTTTACGAAGTGGTATCTTCTTAGGTACAACATATTGCACTGTTGGTGTAACCGATGTATCGAATATACAATTATCAATAGTGAACATCAAATTCTTTGTTTGATCTGCGGTCCAAGTTATACCGTTTTGTGATTCGAATAGTGCTCCAATGTATGGTGAACCACCAATTTTTGTAATTACGGTTGGATCTGGATCAGAGGGTAAGTTTTTAACAGAAGAAGGTACAGCAATCGAGTTTTGAGATGCAGCCCAAACCGTATAATCTGCTGATGTTGTCTGTAAAATAAATGCAAATAGATTTCCAGAACGTATGAAAACAGGAGTTTCAAATTCAAATTCAGTGAATGTTGCACTGTCCAAATATTGGGGATTAAGTGAAACATTAATCTCCTGTGCAGTTTTTGTAACAAGACTGCCATCAAGAACTTGACCGTTCGGATAACCGTTGAGAGTGTCTGTTATAAACAACTTCACTGGTACAGCAGATGTTCCTGTAGGTTTAGTTCTGAAAAACACCTTGATCGATTTAACAAACACACCATTCGGATAAGTTGCCTGGTCAATAATAAATGTCTGTGCTATTGGATCAACAGTAAATGTGGTTGTGTTGATTAATTGATTCGATACTTTTTCTGTGGCAGTAAACACAGTGCTTTTCGCGGCCGCCTGTATTGTTCCACCAAAGTTAAGTGATGTACTCTTTGTTGCAAGTGACGATGCAGTAAAGATACCCTGAGCAAAAGTTGTTGCAGAACTTGGAGTGGTATCAGTTGCTCTATTGTCAATACGGATTGTTCGATCACCTGTTCTGAATGTTCCTCCAGGCAATTGTAACAATGCAGTAAAGCTACCTTGTTCGTCAGTAGAAAGATTAGGAATTTTCTGAGAGGTCGTTGATTGTGTCATCAAGAAAGTTGTGCCTCTAATAGAATAATTACTTACTATTGGAGTTGATTGCCCACCAGGTGCCGAAGCATTATTGCCAAGAGAAATGTTAACTACATTTGAAAGTGTAGCAACTTTTGTGGAGCCAACATAATCACTTATAGTAGCAGAATATGTTTCATTGAAGGTTTCATATTCAATGTATTCATATGATACTGTCACCCTTCTTCTACGCCAACCCCTTTTAACTGTTGTATAACCAGTTTTGGTAATTTGTCTTTGATTGAGTGTGTTAAAAGTTATAGTTGAACCATTATAGAAATCATCCACACTTGAGGACATAGCAGAAAGTGTAACTGTGTTTGCACCAGTTATATAAGTGCCTCCACCAGGAAGTGTGGAAGATGAACCTCCTGCTGCGGATTGAATTTCACCACTCAATGAAATTTGAAAAGAAGCCGCGCTTGAATAAGTTCCAGTAGCCGATGGTGAACCCGTATATTGCCCATTAATATTAAATTTACCAGCAATCAATGTAGGAGAAGGTGAATATGCCGATTGTGATTTATTATCGGAAGATAGATATAGTCTTACTTTGTCTGCTGATAGTTTGCTTACAGAAACAACTCTTGCCGTTGGAACAAAATTGCCAGAAGATATGTAACCTACAACGTCACCTTCTTGAAATGTACCAGTCACATTCGTTAGTTCTACGATGTTAGGATATACAATATATTCATCAACCTTTGTTTCATCAAAATACACTGATACTGGTGTATTAATTTTCATACCTTTTGCTCTCAAAATCAAATTCTGAGAACGTATGTATGGTTGAACAGAAACATCGGTGATAAAATTCCCACTTACAGAAGAAACTTTATCATAATTGCCAGTTATAGTTTGTCTTTGTAAATCTTGATATGTATTTACTGTTATTCTATTTCCAGTTTGGCTTGTTGTAGTGGTTGTTGTGCCACTTATACCTTGCCAATCGGAAACAGACAACGTATTCAGTGTGTTTCCTTGTCTGAATAGTGTTGCACTAGGATCAACAATTAAAATGTCAGGTTCTTTTTCATTATCAACCCACATGTCCATTGCTGGATTAATATCTAATACACCATCTTCGATTACCACTGCAAATGGATTCAAACTCACTGGCGCACTTGCCAACTTTTGGGACACAAGATTTGCTGTTGTATATGGCAGTGTTATTATACTTGAAGTTCCGCCTGTTTTGGAATGATATTTGTAAGAAAGCCCATTTTGAGCAGCAACTGAAAGGTTTCCATAAGCATTCAATGCATTCAAATTAAATAATGGAACATTCAATATCCAATCTGGTGCGGACATTGTTGTTAATCGTTTATTAATTTTCGCTTCAAAATCTTCGTTATTTGTATCTGCTACTGAAAATCCGGTAAAGTTATCTACTAATATGCCATTTTTAAAGCGATTCAAACCATTTGCATCTGGCACTTGAAGATCAGTTGCTTGTTTTTCCAGCAAACTCAAAGAAGTATAGTATTCAATATTGTTGACGCGAGTTTGCAAGTCGGAAATATCCTGCATTCTCCATCTTTTATGTTGAACTTTTTCAATTGAAAGATTTGGTAAATAATCAGTGGTTTCGCCTGGAAGATATGCTGTATATGGATCTAAAGTTATCTTTGCAAGTAAGATACTTCCTTCAGGTTGTGCAGGGAAAATTGTTCTGTTGCTGCTTTTACCTGTAATGAGTTCAAACTTATTATCTGTTGTCAGAACCAAGATATCTTTTCTACCCAAAAAGTGCCCATAGTCCGTAATGAACGAACTACTGTCAACTGGTAACAAAACGCCGCCGCTTCCAGTAATCAATGTAGAATATCTAAATTCTAAGGCAGCCTGTGCATTTAATATACTTAAACGATAATCGATACAATCTCTTAAGTTGTAAGTGATGCCTGATAATTTTGCAGTATATGTACCTATTTCTGCATAATTTTCTGGGCTTGATGATACGCCGCCATCACCTGCACCCAAATATGAGTTAACACTAAAGTAACCGTCGCCGCCGGCGTGCTGATAATAATTAACCAATACAAGTAAATTACCATTAGGCTTAGGTGCACCAGGTCTCAGACGAATTGAACCGTGCCCATAATATGAATCTGTTTGACCATTATCTAATATAAAGTTTTGTGTTACATCATACGCAGCATTTGCAAGGATCGCATCTGTCGCTACTGTGCTTGGCGAACCAGTATCAATAATTTTTACTATGTTTTTAATATCCGATATGTAAAGAGATTGTACACTACCAGGTTGAACTTGTTGTGCGCTTGGTATATAAACTTGCCCATGTGTCAGGTCAACCTTAACACCACCCACATCAGTTCCTGATATGTTAACATTTGTTGTGTTTGCTTCTATCAAATTTTTAATTTTTAAAGCAACGCCTGTTGTTCCTGCATTAGTAATTGCAGTTCTTGCTAAAATTGTACCAGTAAAGGTTGAGGAACCTGCTGTTAATGTTGCAATCTTTTTAGTTGCATCAAGAGCAATAGTATTGGTGCTACTGAAATTTATGATTTGACCATTAGTAAAACCGCTTGATTGTTTATTTGTAACAACAACCACCCAATTATCTTTTGCTTCAGAAGAAGATTGTGTAGCACTTGCTGTCCCAACAAAAGTAATATCGCCTGTCAATGAAAACTGCCCAACACCGGATGCAAAGTTAACACTTCTTGAAGTTTTCCAAGATTGATATGTTTCATCAGTTAGATTGGAAACATATGGATAACCAACATTAAAAATTAATTCAGGAGATGTTGGGTTACTAATCACTGTTGGTAATGTGCTAACACCAGAAACTATACCGTCTGATTTGCTTAGTGGATCAATACCAGCAGAAGCTGTTACTGAAATTCCTGTTGTCGATGGAGCGACCATCAAATTAAAGTTAGAAGTATTAAATCTTAAACTGAAGTTTGATGAAGTTGTAGGTATAACTGTGAAAGCTGTATCAACTGTTGCTGTTTTTGTTGTACCATTATATGAAATGATTTTTCTAACATCACCGGCTGATGTTCCAGAATCAATAGAAATGGTTGCATTTAAGTAAGCATTATCTACAGCACTAAATTTACCGTCTGGATTTTGAAACTGTATTGTGTTTGTAGTTCCTGCTGCTGCAACACCGGTTAATGTATTGGCCTGAATGTCTGCAATATATGCTTTGTAGATGTATGTTCTTGTGTTTGAACTATCTGAAGCAGATTCAAATTCCAAACCTCTTAGATATGCTGAACCAGCTTTTGTTGAATTATACGTAGTTGTATTTGTTGTTACAATCGATGAGTTTGTGTTGATTGTATGAAAATCAACTCTAATAACTTTTGTTACATCAAATACATTATTTGCATCATTGACATACAAATAGTTGCCATAATCCAATGTTAAATTATTATTGTTAATTGTTTCTGTTTGTCTTGCACGTGTTGTTTCAAGTGTGGTTTCAAGTACAGATTCAACTCTATAGCCCTTTACATAAGCTATACCCGTACCAACTTGAACTTGATATGTTTGTGAATTTGCAGTGTTGGCTTTTGGTACAATTTTAAAATCATTGACTACGAAATCACCATTTGTATCAAAAGTTCTCTTAGCAAAGTAATCATCGATTGTTGCATACACTGTGCCATTTACCAATCTTTGGACGATACCATCAGTGATCCGAACAAGTTCAATAAAACCGGAGTCATTACCAAGTTCTAATGCTTTGGTGTCCAAGTTTAAATTGATTGTGTATCGATCTGCTCCAGGTGCCTGATAGTTTGTGGCTCCAACGGCAGGGTCCAATAATGAAGGGTCTGTGACATAATCTGACACATATTCTGATATAGAAATACCGATTCTTTTTGTTGGAGTGTTTCCATATTTCTGAACAATAATTGTTTGTGGTGAAACGGAAACGAAATTGCCAATTGAATAACGAGAAAATGATCCATCCAGATTTTGTATGTCTGAGAACGAATAACCATTAACAATATAGAAAACACCTTCGGAAATCGATGCAGTTGTCGAGAAACCTGTATGATTCAACGGTGCTATTTGCGCCAATGTATTGGTATCTAAACTCAATATTGTGTCACCTGCGGAAAATTCTTTACCGGACAGATAGGTAACAATAAGTGTTGGTGGGTCTCCTGAAACCGCTTCTTCAGTAGCGACAACTTTTGCAAATATAACACCAGTCGAGTCTGTAATTATTTGATTTAAAAATTCGGAAGCAACAACGTCATTGTCGTTAAAAGTTTCATTTAATTTTAAATAACGTGCTTTGCTATTAATGGTAACTTGACCGCCAGTTACCGGAGTATTCTGTTTGAAAATATGATTTGCAAATTTACTGATTTGATCTTGTAAAATTGTCTGAGACTGAGTAAGTTCCCTAGCCTGAACTGCACGACCGGGTCTGAACAAAACCCTATGAAAATTTTTGTTGGGATCAAAATCGTCGTAGTAAGGATCTACATTGAAATTAAGCATTTTTTTCCTTTAGTAACCTAAAACTAATCTAAATTGTTCAGAACCATCCGAATCTCTTGCAACAGGTTCTCTATTTTCTATATATGTTATAAATCCAGAAAACGGTACCAGTGTTGGAGTTTGTGTTTGTGTTATAACTCTAGCGGTTCCAGAAGTTAATCCATAAATGATTTGACTGTTATTTGCAGTACCATTGGTATTTATTACACGAAGTCTATTGGTTATGGTATCAAAACTCAAAGTTGTTGCAGAATAAGTCGAAGAAGCAAAAGTTCCATCAGGTGATTGATAAACAATTTCATCGGGAACATAATCTCCAAAACCTGGTGAAAGAATATAGTCTGTTGTTAATTTGTATATTTCACCATTAGCTAAACCATATGTGGATGCAGTTTTAATTTCAAGAGGATTTACCAGTATTCCAATTTGTCTGAAATCAATATCTGTAGGTAATTTACCAGATTCGTCCTTATTAAAAACAACTGTTAACATAACATGTCTGACACCCAATTCTATGGTTGGATTATATCCGTGGCCACCTATTGGAGAAACTGGTGATATTGCTGTTGCACCAGATCCATTAGCTGAGGTAATTGAAACGTTTGCATAGATATAGTTAGCACCTTTATTAGCAACCACAATGTCTGTAATTGAGCCGGAAACAACCGTGGCATTAGCCGTTGCTTGAGTTGTATTGGGACCAGTCACTGTCACCGTGATGATTGAATTTGCTGGATCATATCCAGAACCACCATTCGTTACATTGATTACGTCAATTGAACCTGTTCCGGCAGAAGTGTATACAGGATTTGGTACAGTTGTTGACATTGGCACTGGCATCCATGCATCATCCATAAACTTCAATTTTGAACCAGAAGTTATGGTATACATATATTTCCATTTATAATCGTCATTTCCTTGGAAAATTAAGTTTGCATTAAATGTTCCTGGTTCGAAATATGGTTCAACTGTGGATGCACCGCCATTTGCATTCCATAAACACTTAAAAACTTGATCGAAACGATTCTTAATATAGAACCTTCTGAGTATTGTACCGTTTTCATCCAGTTCAAACATATCAACATCATCTCTATAATATGAATATATTTCACCAGAAGTCCAATTAATTCTTTCAATCACTGGGCTAATGTCGTTGCTATTAATTTTCTTTGCAACGAACATGTTTTTAAAAATTTGATTGAAGTATTTTGTATTTTTTATTGGTGTTGGTGGAAATTCTTCATTTGTCCATGGCTCAACTCTAGAAAGAAAACTATAGTATGTTGCTAGTGGCTCTTGTGTTGTAGCAATCGTTGAAGTTGGTGCATAATAAACATACTTGGTTTGATAAAACCCATTACTATTTGTGAGAATACCTGTATTTGCTGCCATTTTTTATATCCAATTAAGCGTATGTTATTGCACAGAAAGTATTTGACAAATCACCGTCAATACTGAAGTATTGCAACTTTGCTGATCTACTTGCCGCCACAGTTAGTGTTGAGGAACCTGTTGTGGAGTTGTTTGCCAAAACACCGAGATTTATAGTTTGTCCATTTCCTGCGGTGTTTGTGAGCCAAACTTCAACAACCTTACCATATGTATAATTTGAAAATGACATTGTAAGTGTTGAACTATATGTCGCTCTAATCATCGAGTCTGTTGCAAAGTCAATTGTGATTGCTGTTTGGGCACCGGTAAATATTTTCGGTGTGTAAACAAAACCTTTTTCTGGTGCAACTGTTCCCGTAAATTCGATTGTGTTTGCATTGAAAGATGCAATTTGGGAAACAGTATTTGTGCCTGTTGCAATATTATAGAATACTATTTTTGAACCACGTGCAGAATCTGTATAATTTTCTGTTGCAACAATATCAATACGAGCAACACCAAGTGGTGCAAAGCCTGTTGTTCCCCATCCGTTACCCGCAAGGCGCATCAAAATATCATTGTTTTGTGTTGCTGTTGGTGAAACAACTGTGCCACGTGCAGTGCGCCCAGCAACTATACCATATGCTGAACCGTCTGTACTGAATGAGTCGAATATAATTCTTGATGGTGTATTTGCTTTACCGGTAATGTGCAACATGGTTCCGGATTGTGACAATGTTTGTGTAGTTGCGGTGGCCTTAATCGTCATCGCAGCTTCTGTTGCACCAAATGTAGAGTTTGCTAGTGTGAATGTACCGTTAACAAAACCATCACCCGACATATAGAAATCGCCGGCAGTTGCAACACCAAAGGTATTTGCCAGTGCATTATTTGCTTTATCAAAAGCAGCTTGTGTGAATAGGTTTGCCGTTGCAATATTAGCCGTGATTCTGGAGTTAATTATGGAATTGGCTGATGCAGCATTGGCGGTAATTTCTCCACGCAATGTTGCTACGTTAGCAGAAATTCTAGTATTGATTACTGAATTTGCTGATGCAGCATTGGCTGATACAACACTGTTAATACTACCCGACCAAATGCCCGTGTTATCTATGTAACCAACGATGTTGCCTGTTTCTAATCCACCGACCACAAAATTAACTTTACCTGTTGCATTTGTGGTACCTATTGCTAGATTGCCCTTACCAACACCTGATGATGCAACAAACAAATATCCATCATGTGCTTTAACTGCTGAAAAAGCTGGATCAGAATATGTCGAACCATTAAAACCAAGATCAATATAATGATCTGTATCAGTACCATCATCAGCAGTAACAACAAAATCTCCTGAACCAGATCCAGTTTGATTTTCTAAGTTAACTTGAATATAAGAAGTTGAATTGCCTGTAAATTGCCCAACAACGTTTGGTAATATTGTATAATTGTTACCAACAACCAAATTATTGTTTGAATAAAGCCCAGCAGCAAGTGTTGTCAATGTTATTTGACCAGTTATATTTGTGGGAATATCGACACCAACCAAAACAGTGTTTGCTGTATTGGCATTGATTGTTGCGATTGGTGGTAAATCTGTAATCTTTACTGTTGCCATTTTTTATCCTAGAATTAATATTCTGTCGTCTTGGGTTGTTAATGTTTCACCATTTTGTGTTATTAGCTCTGGGTAAAATATTGAACCCAAGGTATTATAAATTACAACACTTGTTGAAACGATATCTCTTGCAATAGAAACATTAGCGGTGTTTGAAGTAAATCCTAAAGTTGTATTTGCAAAAATAACATTGTTTGAATAACTGACATACGTGATTGTGCCATGAAATACATTAGCACCAGAAACAACTCTAATTCTATCTCCAATAAAAGCTATATCACGAAGTTTGTTTTGTGTGTTACTATATTCGCCGTTATTAATCAAATCATATTGATCTGTCATTGACAATATATTTATTCTATTGTTAGAAGTGCGAACATTTGCCGTTGCAACATTTGCAAATGAAGTGAACACATTGTCTCGGATAATTGCATTATTTGTCGTATAATTCACCGACAATATTTCAGAATACACATTTGGCCCATAGTTTTGTGTTATAGAAACTATTGATCCAACATTAATTATTTGACCAATATTTGCACCAACCAGGGAACCAAAATGAATTATATTGTTACTTGGTTTTTCAAATGTGGTAAATATAGCAGCGTTCGAACCGTTATCACCAGTATAATAACCCAGACTGTGCGAATTGGATTTGAATGATTCCACATCTACACTTATTTCTTGTTGTGTTTTTAATGCATTGAATGGTATAATCTTTGTGCCAGCCGGGTGTACCAGCTTATACAGCAACTCTTTGTATGCAGCAAATGATGCTTGAACAGTTAAATCATAAGTAAAGTTATTAAAATCTTCACTTTCGAGAACTTGATTCGAACTTAAGAAACCGTCGTCATTAATGTATCTACCTTCACCAATAATTAAACCATTCAAGAAACGTGCCGTTGCTTCGGCTGCACCATTTCCATAGTTTCTAACACCGTTTTGATATATAACTTCTCCTGTGATGACATTTGAAGTTGTGTATGTCGTATCCAAGTCCAAATAAATGTTTGAAGATGGTAGTCTTTCGATTGCAAGTTGAAGATTTGTTTTTGTGTTTGATGTATAATTGTATGTCCTCAAAACATATTTTGATGTTTCTGTGTTTGCACCAGTTTCAAGCAAGAAAATTGAATCAACGTTTGCTTTAAAGACGGCCGAAGCCAAGTTTGCACCTTGATATATTATCTCACCCCTTTGTGGTATTGAAGCGAGTGAAACATTTGAAACAACCAAATCTCTAACACGGAGAGAAACAGATGGTGCAGAAATATAATCTTCACCAAAATCTTCGATAATAAATGATGTGACGGCACCAATACCTCTTTCATCACCAACAGGTAAAAATGTTGCACCAGAACCTAAAACATTCGTGACAGTCAAAACTGCTCCAGAACCTCCAGAGGACGAAACATTTAATGTTGGTAAACTGGAATTTCTATATCCCATTCCACCTTTGGGATAAGTTATATTAGGATTCCCACTGTTTGCATACACATAGGTTGTGCTAACGATTGAGCCAGTAGCATTTACATTTACATATGCATTTGCGCCAGAACCACCACCCGAATTTGTAAATGTAATAAATTGACCATTGGCATAGCCGGTACCAGGCGTAGTAATTGTAATTGGTCCCAATATACCAAGGGCTTCCAAATCTTCTTTGTTACCCAAAGTATCATCATATAAACTCTTTGCAGAAACAGTTGGCAAGGATGAATATCCTCCTCCACCATTGTTAAGAACGACAGAACCTATTGGGTAAGTAGAAAATGCTTTAAAATTAAAAGTGTTTGCAAGAGTTGCATTTATATTTGCTGAAGTGTTGGCCGAAAAGAAAGAATAAAATGTATTACCTATAGTAGTCAATTGTGAAATTACAATCGGATCCGTAGGAATAAACGCAACATTTATTTCTCCACCGGCAACAACAGTTGTAACGTTTGCAATCGCTCCTTTTCCTCCACCTCCCGTGAATTGAATAAAAGTGTTTGGGTCTTCTCGATATCCATAACCACCACTTAAAACAGACACATCGCGTAAAGAGCCCGTAGTGGTTTCAAACACATAAGCCGTGGCACCCAGGCCAGCAGCATCATTTAACCCACCATAGAAAACAACCGGATCACCCGAATATGTTTCATTTCTACCTTTATATAATTGACCCCTTCTATTACTATTTACTTGAACAGAAGAAATGGAACCTAAAATTTTTGCTTGAAGTGTTGTTGAGCCAGAAGTTCCCTCTGGTACAATTTTACCATCTTTGAAGTATAATGGACGATTATTATTGTCGGAAACAACAACATCTTCACCTGATATAAAAAGTCTTTCAATATTCGAAATATAAACTTCAATTCTATTGCCAACTCTGATACTTTTTTCAATTGTTGCAAACGATTTAGTTG
>JACCDW010617365.1_pt1 | contig 38102 bp, 29 predicted proteins | sample 7449781 | NCBI WGS metagenome assembly JACCDW01 (sample SAMN15323449, study PRJNA562643) | freshwater metagenome | isolation source: river surface water | place: USA:Blue River Watershed | collected 2017-08-18 | reverse complement strand
CTTCCTGCAGGCGTTTATTTTTGCAATCTTAGTACCGAGTTAGGCACTATAACAAAACGCATTATTATCGAATAATCCCGCTATTTTTAAAAAAGGGGCTGTCTCAATTGTCGAGACAGCCCCTTTTTTATTTGCCCCTACCCAAACTCTAAACCGGGCATCAAGATTGTCGGTTTTTTTTAGTTTCTTTACACCCTGAAATAATACCATGGAATTATACCTCGATTCGGCCAACCTTAAAGAAATTGAAGAAGGATTTAAACTCGGCTTTTTAAATGGACTGACAACCACCCCCACCTTTATGCAAAAAGAGGGGATTACTGACATTGACGGTACTATTGTTAAGCTCAGTAAAATAGTGCCGGTATTACAAATCGAAGCACTTGGTAATTCTGCTGAAGAGGTTTTAGCAGAAGCTGAACGTCAATTAGCACTTGGACTCGATCCTAAAAAAACGGTATTTAAAATTCCCGTGTCGCTTGAAGGTGTACGGGCTTGTAAATTACTGCGTGATAAAGGTTACTTGGTTAACGTGCACTTGGTATACACCTTACAACAAGCCTACATGGCCATGCAGGCAGGTGCTACTTATGTATGCCCACTCGTTGGCCGTCTGCAAGATCAAGGCCACGATGCCATTGCCTTGGTTGAACAATGTGTTAAAGCGGTTAACCATTACGGTTACAATACTAAAATCATGTTCTCATCAGTTCGCCACGCCGAACACGTGCGCAATGCCATTAACGTTGGTGTACACACCATCACAGTGCCATTAAAAGTGATGAAACAACTTACTGAGAACAATTTTACAACTCTTGGCACCGATCAATTCATTACCGACACCCGCCTCATGATGGTGCGCGTGAAAGAATCAATGAATGCGGTGAACCCTATCGTTATTGAATCAACACCAATTTCTGAAGCACTCATTAAAATGACAGAATTCAATTTTGGTGCAATTACTGTTGTAAATAATGATGGCCAACTTAAAGGGGTGTTCACCGATGGCTCTCTACGAAAATTATTAATGGAAAAAGGCCGCGATATACTTAACTGGAACCTCAGCCAACTCGAGTACCGCGAACCGATTAGCATCGACGCTAACGCTTTGTTAAACGACGCTAACACACTTTTCCGTAAAACCCAAGTTGATACGCTTGTTGTGACTGAAAACGGCAAACCTGTGGGTATGTTGGATATACAGGACATGAAACTCTAATCTGTCATGACCGAAATTGAGAACCTTTATGCAGTGTTAGGCGGCAGGTTCATCACTCCTGAGAGTGAGATCCGTCGCAAATTACACGACATAAAGGTTTTTTTATTGGATTGGGACGGCGTTTTTAATAACGGCGAGAAAAGCATCCACTCAAATGGTAGTTCGTTTAGTGAAGTGGATAGCATGGGACTCAATCTACTGCGTTTTTCATGGTTTTTAAAACACGGTGATTTACCAGTAACTGGTATCATTAGCGGCGAAAGAAACGCTAACGCCTTTCACTTCAGCGAACGCGAATGCCTGCATTACTCGTTTTATAAAATTCCACATAAACACCTGGCGCTCGACTACATTTGCAATGAAGGTGGTTTCAAACCGCATGAAGTGGCTTACTTTTTCGACGATGTTCTCGATCTTAGTATTGCAGAACGCTGCGGTTTAAGAATCCAAGTTAACCAACAATGTAATCCGCAATTTACCAGTTGGTGTGTGAAACATAAATTGGTTGATTACCTTACGGCTTGTCCAGGAGGTTCAGGTGCAGTTAGAGAATCGACCGAATTACTCATCGGACTTCAAGATAATTTTGACGCAGTAATAGAAAACCGCATGCACAATTCGCCGCGCTACCAAGAATATATCACACGGCGAAAAACGATTCAGCCTTCTTTTTTTACCCTCACGCCAAAAGGTATTGAACCCCTTCGTCCCGAATAATCATGATTACCGATGACCTCGTAGTCCTTTATTCTGTTCCCATTTACACACTCGTTATCGGGGCAGAAATGCTGTACTCCTGGAAGAAACAATTACGCTTGTACTCAACGCGCGGCGTACTTGCAAATGTATACCTCACCGTTCTCAACATGTCACTGGACGTACTGGTACGTCTAACTTGTTTGGGCATTCTGGATTATTTTTATGAGCACCGGATGGTCGACTTGTCATGGTCCCCTTTCTTGTACTGGGGCGTGCTCGTACTAGCCGAAGACTTTATGTATTACTGGCTACACCGGGTTGACCACTACTGCCGTTTTTTTTGGGCCGTTCACGTTACCCACCACAGCAGTGAAGAATTTAATTTAACCGTTGGTTTCCGTTCTTCGGTGTTTCAGCCACTCTACCGTTTTGTTTACTTCATACCAATTGCCTTGCTCGGGTATAAGGGGATTGACATCATGCTTGCCTATGCAATCACCCAAATCTTCGGCATTTTAGTACACACGCAAGCAGTCGGAAAATTAGGTCCACTCGAATACCTCTTTGTAACCCCCTCTCACCACCGTGTACACCATGCGAGCAATATCAAGTACCTTGATAAAAACATGGGCATGCTGCTGATTATTTGGGACCGCCTGTTCGGCACCTTTGAAGAAGAAACAGAAAACGTGAAATACGGCTTGACAAAAAATCTTGAGAAACCCAATCCCGTTAACTTGGTTTTTCACGAATGGAAGGGCGTTTGGCGCGACGCAACACAAAAGGGGCTATCATTGAAGCAACGTTTCATGTACGTATTCGGTCCCCCCGGCTGGAGCCACGATGGCCGTTCACAAACCAGTACCCAATTACGCGCAGCGCTTAAGAAAAGCAATCCATGAGCCTACCATCGGTTGAGCGCTTAATGCGCATGAAGAAATTGCTTAAGAAAGAACAAGACGAAGATTACAGGCAATACAAGGATTTATTTTTACGCGTCAATATCGATCAACGTCGTAAAAATGGCGTGACTTGGTTTCCTATAAAAATAAATAACGAAGAACTCGGCGCTGGCGAATTAATGCACCTTGAAGTTGAGCGCACCACCTACACCGATCTTCCCCATCAATTTTCATCTGGAAAAAACGTCACACTCTTTACCGAACGCGATGGCGAAACACAGGAAGTGAACGGCACCATAAAGCAAGTTAGTCGCAACACCATGCGCATTGTGATGCATACCGATGAATTGCCCGATTGGTGTTATGAAGGTCGCTTAGGCGTGAACATTCAATTCGATGATCACAGCTACACGGTAATGCAGGAAGCGCTCGATGAAGTTATTGGCGCTCGAAACAACCGCGTCGCTGAACTTCGTGATATTATTGAAGGTGACCAGCCGTTTGGGTTTGATAAAGAAGACGATACTTTGGTAGTACCCGGACTTAATCTTTCTCAAACCCGTGCCATTCGTAAAGTGATGAGTACACGTGACATCATGGTCATTCATGGGCCACCCGGCACCGGCAAATCTACCAGTCTAGCATACGCCATTCGTGAAACCCTTAAACACGAAAAACAAGTCTTGGTATGTGCACCAACCAATACCGCAGTGGATGTAATCACTGAAAAATTAATTAGCCTTGGTGTTGACGTGCTGCGCTTGGGGCATCCTGCCCGAATGAACGACGATCTTGTGAAAAGCAGTGTCGACGGACGAGTTACTGCTTCTCAATATTATAGAGAAATTAAGGATTTGCGCCGCCAGGCCGAAGAATACTTTCGTTTAGCTGGAAAACACAAACGCAGTTACGGTGCTGAAGAAGCCCGCGAACGCGCCTTTAATTACGCCGAAGCCCGCAAATGCATTAAGGACGCCCGTATTTTAGAAGATTACATCACCGACGAATTATTCAAAACAGCACAAGTAGTTTGTTGTACTCCTGTAACCAGTAAACACAAAGGCCTTGTAAGGAAAAAATTCAAAACCCTCTTTTTTGACGAAGCCTCACAAGCCCTCGAGCCGTTGTTATGGGTACCTTTATTAAAGTGTGAACGCTTGGTACTTGCAGGCGACCATTATCAATTACCTCCAGTTGTAAAATCACAAGAAGCAAAAAGTGGTGGACTTGGTATTACTGTTTTAGATCGTGTAGTAGAAAACGACCAAGTGGTGGCATTATTGAACAAACAATACCGCATGAACCAACTCATCATGGGGTTTAGCAACCATTGGTTTTATGGTAACGAACTTACCTCTGACGAAACAGTAGCAACCCACACCTTGGTTAACGATGAAGGTTCGCTACTAGCCGCTTCACTTGAGTTTATTGATACCGCAGGCTGTGGTTACGAAGAAGTTCAAAATCCGGAGACATTGAGTTACAGCAATCCAGAAGAAGGACGCACTGTTTACAAGTACCTAACTGAGATGTTGGAAATGTATGGCACCTATCCCTCCTATCCATCATTAGAAATAGGCGTGATTTCACCCTATAGAGAGCAACGCGAATGGCTGCAAGACCATTTACCTGAGCAACCATTTATGGCAACACCCCATCACCACATACAAGTGAAAACAATTGACGGGTTTCAAGGCGAAGAGCGCGATGTTATCATTATTTCAATGGTTCGTTCTAACGACCGTGGGGATATCGGATTTTTAAGCGACCTGCGCCGAATGAATGTGGCCATTACCCGTGCACGTAAAAAATTAGTATTGGTGGGCGACAGTGCCACTATTGGCAAGGAGCCCTTTTACAGAGAGTTGCTTGAATACTGCGAAAAAAACGGCGTGTACAGAACCGCATGGGAATTCATGAACAGCTAGTTTACCTGCTGTTTAAACACCGCATTTAGGCGTTTTAATAACACCATCATGATAATGAAGGCCAACATCAACAAGGCAAAATTGAGCCAGAAATAATTCGCTTTATTATCAAATTTATCCCAGTTTTTTCCAAGTTCGCCACTGAGTTTGTTTCCCACAGAAGTCGCCAAGCTCCATCCGCCCATTAGTAAAGCTGTTAAACGTGGAGGAGATAATTTAGAAACCATCGACAGCCCCATCGGACTCAAACACAGCTCACCAATTGTTATTACCCCATAGCTAGCAATAAGCCACCACGAAGATGCCTTCACCATGCCATTGTTCGTATACGCCACAGCGCCCACCATTACTAGTGTACTCAGAGCACTAATTACCAAACCAATGGCAATTTTAGAAGCGGTGGTAGGTTCCTTTCCTCTCACACGCAAAAACGCAAAAAAGGCAATCAACAACGGTGTTAAGGCGACTACAAAAAACGGGTTAATCGACTGAAAAATTTCTGTGTTAAAGAGTTTGACTTCCGTACCTGGTGGCGGCATTTTTTCAACCTCCAAGTTTTTAAAATAAGGCGGATAATCCGAGCATTTCACCGGCTCACCATCCGGCCCTTTAATTTTTCTGAATTGTTCATCGTATTGAAACGTTTCGGTATCGGCAGCCTTTACAGATTCTGCGAAGCCGAGACTTTCCATCTGTGGTGCCAATGCGGTGGGAATTTCACGATCGGTATAAAACTTAGCGTACGTTGTAAGTGCTGTGCCGTTTTGCTTGAATATGGCCCAAAATAAAATGACAATGAAAAAAATCGTGAACATGGTGCCCAGTGCCTTTTTCTCCTCTGCCGCGGCTTTGGCATATACCGATGAGAAAAAATAAACCACAGGAATACAAAATAAAAAGAACGCATCGGTACTTTCACTGCTGGTAAAAGTACCTGGAGTAAGGAAGGAGGTTAATGCAATTGCCAGGCCTGCCAACATCATAGTAATGAACTGACGAATGAGCGGCCGATCTTCTGCCTTGGGTTCTCGACGCAAATCAACATGTTTGTAATGTTTCATGCCAAGCCAAAAAGTAATTACACCCAAGTACATGCCTATGCCCGCTGCAAGAAAAGCCCCGTGCCAACCGATTTTATTGCGCATAATTGCGGCAATAAAATTGCAGACAAACGCACCAATATTAATGCCCATGTAAAATATATTGTAGCCAGTGTCCTTCTTGTCTTTGTATTGCGGATCATTAAATAAATTTCCAAGCAACGTCGAAATGTTAGGCTTAAAAAACCCATTCCCTATCACCATGATGATGAGTGAAGCATAAAAAGCCCATTGCTCATGAATAGCCAACATGCAATAGCCTGTGCCCATCATAATTCCACCGATTGTGATAGACAAGCGGTAGCCCAATTTAAGATCGGCTAACAACCCACCCATAAAAGGAGTAAGGTAGGCTACAGCGATAAAAGTGCCATAGATATCCGCGGCTTTTGCATTTTCCCAACCAAAACCACCTTCACTTTCATCGGCGGTCATGTACAAGGTAAAAATCCCAATCATGAGATAATACCCAAACCGTTCCCAGAATTCAGTAAAAACGAGAAAAAACAATCCTTTCGGATACTTCGATGCACCAGCCATTAATTCGATACGGGTTTGTTCCCCATGTGTTTCAGGTTAACAGCATACAGCGCAATGAATATGCCATCAATTAAAATATTCATGATGTAACCCCCAGCGCCTTTTTCTTGCCCCATATCAAACGGAATAAAATTGAGAAGGAGCTCGGCCGCGAGATAAATGAAAAACCCCTTTTTATTCAAGTTCCACATCATCATCACACCTGCCAGTGATCCGAGATTGAATAGAAGAAACACCAATCCCATAATACCAACGGTATGAAAAAACGCCGCAGGATCTAGCGATTCTAAAGTGGGATTACTCTCGGTTATTTTCGGCCAAATTTCATCTATCGTTTCTTGAGACAGTGCGAAACTAAAGGTGCACAGAATACCAAAGAGCAACATCAACCCAATACCGATGTAAGATAAAATACAAAGTATCTTAAGCATTTCAGGGCGCTCTGGTGTTACGCCTGTGTTTTGATCAATAAGTGTGTCGTTATTTTCCATGTTGGTTTTTTTTCAAATATATCACGGCTCTGTTTATTCCCTCACAAATTGTGATTAATGGTTGGTTTCGGTGCTGTCTGGTATAATAGAATTAAGTTGCTCCAATGCACTGTTTACAGAAGTTGTATCCATCGCGGTTTCAATTTGCTCAACCATTTCATCGGGCGGGGTAATTGCTTGAAGTAGTTTATGATTTAATCCTGAAATCGCTATGGTTATTATGGCAGCTACAATTCCTGCCCACGCAAGACCTGTAACCTGTTTGCCTCGACGTAACGCGATTAGTCCAGCGGCACTCTTCAACAGTCCAGCTAATGCAGCAACGAGACAAATTAACGCCAACTCTTTGTGTTCACCAGAGAGATTAATAACATCGACCATGGCCCAAAGCATGACTGAGAAAAATAGCGCCATTATCGTCACAACGAATCCAGCTACAGCCATTTGAAATCCTTTTGGTATGCGTGTTTCAGAATTGGTTTCCATAAAAAATATGCTTTGACATAATTAAGACTTTGTTTGGACTTTGACAAGTCTCTTCTACTTGTTTTTCCAGTCATCAAAATGGCCCGCTGTGGCGCGTTGCAATACTGGGTTAAAAAACCACAAGGCTTCGCGTTTAGCTGAAGGCAATGAAAGGGTGCGCAGCTCTTCACCACTGTTAATGGTGAGTGTTATTCCTTCCCCTTCAAAATAGAGCAATAAATGGGATAAATTATTTCTGACCATGCGATTATTCACCGCCAACACATCATCCCCAGCAAAAAGTCCAGCCTTCCACGCAGGAGAATAGGGGGCTACAAGGGTTACTTTTGTCCCCAATGCCGATTCTTGCGTTTTAAATCCAAACAAGGCTTCGCTTGCATGCATTGAAGGCTGTTTCTCCATCGAAATGCCAACATAGTTCATCGCCTCTAACAACGGCTTTTCGAAATCTGCAGGTGCATACACATAGTCATTGAAAAAAGAGGTAAGGTCGCTTCCTGCCACTTCATTCACGAGGGCTGTAATAGCCGATTCGGTATAGCCTTTGCCCGCCTTTCCAAATCGCTCATAAAGCAAAACGCAGACATCGCGCAATGAACGTTGGTTATTTGTTAATGCTAGAATTTTGGCATCCAGCATAAAGGCGATAAGACAACCTTCATCATAAATGTTGGTCTTTCTATACGGCGCTCCCGGTTGGTAACCATCTAACCAAGTTTCCCAACTGCTATCTGCAACCGACAAATTATACCGACCGTAATTATGAAAATGTTTAACCAACCGCTCTTGCAAGGTTTCAAAATACTGAGAGGTAGTAAACACTTCAGCTGCCAATAACATTTTATCCCCATAATACGTCGTAAAGCCTTCGTAAACAAAGCCGGTACGTGCATAGTTTTCATGGGTATAATTATAGGGCAGCATTTCAGCGGGACGGATGTACTTTATATTCCACACGTGGAATAATTCATGAGAACTAACGCCTAGTACATCTTCATAAACTGCCGTATTGAGGGCATAACCCGGACCAATGGCAATCATTGTACTATTTAAATGCTCAACCCCATGATAAAATTTATGATTCGTGATCTCGAAAATAAAATGGTACTCGTTTGTAGGACAATCGCCCCAAAACTGCAATTGTTTTTCTGTAAACGCTTTAAAATCCGTTTTTAGTTTTGGCCAATCGGGTCGGCAATCACCAATAAAATGGAGGTGAAATTTTCTTTCGCCACACACATAAAAATCAGACTGCACCGCATCAGCTGCAATAAAGGGCGAATCCACCAATTCATCATAATTTGCTGCAGTGAGTAAAAATTGATTCGTCGGCAATGAAGTAACCACCTTGTAATGTTGCGGCACATTCAGCACCACCTCATGGGTTTCATTCATCCTCTCTGGCACATACAAGCAACAGTGAACGGGGTTCACATAAAGTTGATGAATATCTGCATAACAAGCCCCTGCATTTAATTCAGCCGCGTAATAACTATAGGTGACTTTGATTTTACTAGCACCATTGGTGTTCACCTGCCAGAGGTCCTTATTCTGTTTTGAATATGTTAGCGATTTTCCATCCTGATCAAACACATCTACCCGTTTCACGTTTTTAGCAAAATTCCCTAACTCATACCGCCCCGGTCGCCATGCTGGCAGCTGCAAGTGCAACTCCAGTGCTGGCTGATCAATCTCCATATCGATGTAGATATAATGTGAAGCAGGATTCTTCTGATAAAAAGTATAACGTATCATACCGACAAAAATAACCGCCTCGCTGATTATTTCATATCCCAGGTTGAAGTTCTTATGAAAAGTTCGGTCGCACTAAAGTTCGTCTCTACCCAAACACCATTCGAATAGCGCCGTTTTTATCAATCGTTTCCTTATTTTTACCACGTGGTGCGTATTTATCTTTTATTGTTTCTAGCAACGTCGTTAAAGGCGCAGGATTTAACGCTTGCTAGAAACGCCTTTATGAACCGCGATATGAATGAAGCCATCGACTTTTGGCATATCACCCGGCCACAGAAAAATTTCCACGCCTCCTTTCGTCCCTTTTTATACGCCTCTCTATCCGCCGCCAGTGATTCAGCAGTGCCCTTTCGTTTCTACGGTTTCCGCAACGAACTGTTGACGCAACGGTTGGGCGTTCGACCTCAGAATAAAACGTGGACCACACTGCAATACCAGCCCTTAGCTGAAGTTGAAGCTGGAATAGACCAGTACAGTAAGCGCTTTTTAACCTCTTCTTCAGCAGGACTTCAAGTACGTGCCAATTTTAATGACAACCTCACCATTAGCGGTACAGCAAGAGGTGGCAGATTATGGTTGCCTTACTTCCTCGATACCGTGGTTAACCAGCAGAAAATTCTTCCAGGAATTGGACAAGCCTATGGCTCTAGCAGGGCTGGTTATGCTTGGTCTGATTTTACAGGCTATGTTTCATGGGCCCCCAACCATAGTAAGGTCTTTAACTTACAAGTTGGGCGGGACAGGCACTTTATTGGTGATGGACAAAGAAGTTTATTGTTGAGTGATTTTGCCCCAGCCTACTGGTATTGCCGCATGAGTGCCCGTTTTTGGCGCATGCAATATAGCGTGTGGTACAGTTGGATGAAGGATGTTGAGCAAGCAGCCGGGATAAAGGCTAATTTCCGTAACAAGTTTGGGACCTTTCATTACCTGAGCTATAATATTACCGACAACATCAATGTCTCTGTTTTTGAAAATGTCGTTTGGCGAGGCACAGATACAGGACAAGTCCGTTCGTTTGATGTCAATTATTTAAGTCCCGTCGTTTTCTTTCGGCCCGTAGAATATGCCAATGGATCATCCGATAATTCCTTTATGGGATTAAACACCAGTATCATATTATTTAAAAAGCTGAAGATATACGGGCAGCTGGGTGTAGATGAATTCAATTTGAAATACATACGAGCCCGCAATGGTTGGTGGGCCAACAAGCAAGCCTGGCAGTTGGGTGCAAAATACCTGAATGTCTTTGGAGTTAAAGGGTGGCGCATACAAGCCGAATACAACCAGGTGCGGCCCTACACTTATTCCCACGGATTAGTAGACCAAAACTATGGTCATTATGGCCTACCCTTGGCCCATCCCTATGGCGCGAATTTTAAAGAGTTTTTGGGGTTGAGCAGTTACCGACACGAAAAATTAGAACTAGGCTGGCAAGGGTCGGTAGTGCTAATGGGGCGGGACTCAGCCAGTGCCAGTTCCAATGTAGGGCAAAACATCTTTTTAAGTTATTCAACCCGTGGGCAAGAATTTGGCAATTACACCGGACAGGGCGTCAAAACCACCCTTATTCAGAACCAGTTCCGTATCGCTTGGCACCTCTTTCCCGCTCTGGGAGCAAAGTTAGAAGGCGGCTATGTACTACGTACCGAAAAAAACGAAAATGGTTACAAATTGGTCGCTCCCTACTTGTATGTTAGCTTCAAGACCGCTCTATTCAGCGATTCACGCGATTTTTGACAACCAAATCCCTGATTGTTAATAAATTTCGCCAGAACCAATAAAAAGCTTATATTTGCACTCCCTTTTTAAACGCGGGGCGTGTATGTCAAAAAGAGAATATACTGTGCGTTTTGGCGGATTGCCCACGGGCATTCACGAGTACGAGTTTGAGATAGGGGAATCGTTCTTTAAGGACTTTGAATCCAGCAACATAGAGCGTGCACAATTGCATGTAAAAGCGGTGCTGACCAAGCAAAACAACCTTTTGCAGATGCATTTCGATTTCGAAGGCACTGTAGGAGTAGCGTGCGACCGGTGTTTAAAAGATTTTGACTACCCTATTGAAGGAGCAGAAGATTTGGTAATACGGCACGGAAACCCGGATGAATCCTCAGATGAAATACTGGTGATACCAGAAGGGGCCGACAGTTTTGATGTAGCCCACTATTTATATGAGTACATCATGGTGTCAATTCCAGCGCGGGTTGTGCCTTGCGAGGTTGATTCAGAAGCATTTGAGTGTGATGAAGAAACGTTAAGTAAGCTTGAATCACACGAAGCTGAAGATGAAGTAGAAGATTCTGGTCCCGAGAACAATGTATGGGAAGCATTAAATAAAATAAAGTTCAATAAAAATTAATAGTTAGAAATCATGCCTAATCCAAAACGAAAACTATCACGTTCACGCAGGGATTCACGCCGTTCAACATACAAGGCGCCGCATATGACCATTTCAAAAGATCCGGCAACCGGCGAAGCACACTTGATGCACCGCGCGCATTGGTTCGAAGGAAAGCTCTATTACAAGGGCAACGTGGTTATGGAGAAAAAGGCTTAAGCCTTTTCAATAAATAGCTTTAATGGCAGATTTTGTGAGAGTTGCGTACTCTTACAATCTGCCATTTTTAATTTCATTGAACAACAATTTGCCCTTTTGTGTTGAGTTGGCACAGTGCCGTAAGTCGCTTCGAGCAGTTAAGGCATTATTGGGGCCCTTTTGAAAAGGTGTTGAATACTCTGCATTTGCTAGGGACTTACTGTGTGTATTTCCGGGTATAAAATTGTATTATTGTAGCTTTATTGCATTTTTAACAAACTATGAAAATCGGCTTTGATATTCTCGGAGGAGATTTTGCCCCGCAGAACTGTCTGGAAGGCGCCTTGATGGCCCAAAAGGAATTACCATCAGACGTCCGGCTGGTTTTAATCGGAGACCAGGAAGTTGCACATGAATTTTTTAATAGGAACGGCGTAGACCCTACCTTGTTTGACTATGTGCACACCACTGAAGCCATTGAGATGGGTGAATCGCCAACCAAGGCATTTTCACAAAAACCAAACAGCAGCATTTCTATCGGCTTCAAACTTCTTAAAGAAGGGCAAATTCAGGCATTTGCATCGGCAGGAAACACTGGAGCAATGCTTGTTGGTTCGATGTTTACTGTAAAGGCCATCCCCGGCGTTATTCGTCCATGTATCACCACCCTTCTTCCAAAAGAGAGTGGCGGATTTGGGTTAATTCTTGATGTTGGCACCAATGCCGATTGTAAACCTGATGTTCTTTATCAATTCGGCATCCTTGGCTCAATTTGCGCACGCGAGGTCTATAAAATTGCCAACCCAAAAGTGGCACTGATGAACATTGGAGAAGAGCCTGAAAAAGGTAATCTCGTTGCACAAGCTGCATACACCTTAATGAAGGATGCTAAGGATTTCAATTTTGTGGGTAATATTGAAGGAAGAGAAATCTTTTCAGATAAAGCCGACGTGATTGTTTGTGAAGGATTCGTAGGCAATATTCTGCTCAAAACGGCAGAAGCATTTTATGATGTGATTTGCAGGCGGAATCGGAGCGATGATTATTTTGATAAATTTAATTACGAACTATATGGTGGCACGCCCGTTCTCGGCGTAAATGGTAATGTGATGATTGGACACGGCATTTCTACTGCATTGGCCTTTAAAAACATGTTGCTTTTATCGAAAGACGTGGCCAACGCCAAACTAAACGATAAAATAGCACAGAGTTTCCAATAATGATTAGAGCAGCAATCACAGCCGTTGGCGGATTTTTGCCGGAGAACATCCTGACAAATATCGATCTTGAGAAAATGATTGATACAACCGATGAGTGGATTACCTCACGGACTGGTATCAAGGAGCGTCATATCGAAAATGATCCTCAGAAGGCAACCTCTGACATGGCCGTAGAGGCAGTTAAAAATCTCTGCGCTAAACGAGGCATCTCTCCAGAAGAAATTGATTTGCTTATTTGCGGTACGGTTACTCCGGACCTGGTTTTTCCAAGTACTTCTAATCTCATTTGTGCTAAAGTAGGTGCTGTAAATGCGTGGGGGTATGATGTAAGCGCAGCTTGTTCTGGATTCATTTATTCCCTTGCTACCGGTGCACAATTCATTGAAACAGGGCGCTACAAAAAAGTAGTAGTGGTTGGGGCTGATATGATGAGCCGCATTATTGATTACGGCGATCGTACAACTTGTGTGATTTTTGGTGATGGCGCTGGAGCGGTATTGCTCGAGCCTTCTCCTGATGAATCGTGTGGTATTATTGACTTTGTGTTACACTCCGATGGCCGCGGCATGACGCACCTGCACATGAAGGCGGGCGGCTCATTGCGCCCTGCTTCAGAAGAAACGGTGGCAAATAAAATGCACTACGTATATCAAGAAGGGCAACCGGTTTTCAAACACGCTGTTGTAAATATGGCAGAGGTTAGCGCCAAAATCATGGAACGTAACCAGTTAAAATCAGAAAACATTACCTGGTTAGCGGCTCACCAAGCTAACAAACGCATTATCGACGCCACCGCTCAACGAATGGGTATCGGTCCTGAAAAGGTAATGATGAACATCGAGCGTTATGGCAATACTACCGCCGGCACAATTCCACTGTTGTTGTGGGATTATGAAAAACAACTGAAAAAAGGAGATACCATCATCCTCTCTGCGTTTGGCGGAGGATTTACATGGGGCTCCGTTTATATTAAATGGGCCTACGACGGCGCTTCCATTTAAATCTGTCACTGAAAAACCGAACGAAACGTTCGGTTTTTTAATTTTCAAACCACCCCTCCTCCCTCTTAGCATATTGTACGTCTTTAACATTGTTTTGCCATTAAAAGCACTACTTTTGATATAATATCATTCACATGAAAAAGTCATTATTAGCAGTTGCCCTGGTTGCGCTTGCGGGTTGGTTGTTCAGCGCCTTTATTCAACCGACTGAAATTCCTATCGGAACGCCATTGCCAATGGAGTCCTACAAAATGAAGGATGTGTCTGGTAAGGATATTAGTTTAGGGGAAGCAAAAACAGGCAAGGGACTATTGGTTATTTTTAGTTGCAATACCTGTCCCTATGTTAAGCTTAGCGAAAAACGAATTAAAGAATACACCGATTATGCTTTGGCCAATGGTATTGGCTGTGTACTTGTAAATAGTAACGAAGCGCAACGTACCGAAGACGATAGCTTCGATGAAATGGTGAAGTACCATAAAAACCAAGGTTTAAAATGTTACTACACCGTTGATGAAAAAAGCCAACTCGCTGATGCTTTTGGTGCGGGACGTACTCCCCAGTGTTTTGTGTTTGATAAAAAAGGATTGGTTTACAAAGGCGCTATTGATGACAATGTAAAAAATGTAGAGGCTGCGAAACAACACTATTTGAAAGAGGCGCTTATGGCGCTTGTGAAAAACGAAAAACCAGCTACTCAAGAGTCTCGCTCAATTGGCTGCACCATCAAACGGCTAGAATAAAAACTTGCTTCGTGTTAGACGATTCGTTTAAGAAAGAAATGGACCCAGAGGATTTTTATAGAAGTCCTGAAGGATACATCGTCTTTACTGAAAAATACCATCTGAAACGAGGGTATTGCTGCAAGAGTGGCTGCAAACACTGTCCCTATGGTTACAACAAAAAAACCGGTGGCTTTGATAAAACGGTTTCGACAAAATAAGTTTTACTTATTTGTTCTACTAACTTTAGTGCAACTGCAAAGTATGCGTGGGCAATCAACTCCATGCAACACAACCCAATCCCTTTCTGCGAATCAAACTTCACAAATTGCACCGCTATTGCCCTTACTCGATACTGCTTTGTATCATGAATCGGTTAATAAAACCGATTCGCTATGTACCGTCATTAAAAATTTTGCAGGAGCTCAAGGGGGACTTCCTGATCAATTAGAAACTGCTTATGTACTCACCACCAACGCAACCTGGCTTACTCTCCCACAAGCCTTGTCCTTGGCACACACCTTAATCACCAACGACAGCGCTGCTTACGATCAACTATGGAAAACAGCACAAGGTCGTCATCCTCAAAAAAATTACGCCGATCATTCGCTGTTTTTGCGGTTCGCCGCCGAAAACGCCGTTGCCCTGTTGCAACTAGCTGATAAAGAAAACGACATTACACGAAAAACACGTTACACGCAATGGGCTACACGTACGTTAGACACCCTGCTAAACAGGCAACTACCTTCGGGGGCTTTTCCTTTTCCTGATTTAAGAACGTACAACGACCCTACCTTTAGTCCAATTATTCAAGCCTTTCTACTTTCATGTGGAGCTGATTCAGTAAATGTTTTGGTTAATGGATGGCTGGTGAACGACAAAAGCACAGGGGAGTTTAAATTTGATGCCGGCATTATTAGCAATGCATTTTATCAAGCCTACCTTTTTACAGGCAACTTGAATTATAAAACAGCTTGCGTGAAAGCGGCTAATTTTTTAGCTGTACAACGCCTTAACAGAAATTTTAATTACAATTCGTTTGCAGCATTGGGCTGTGTGAGAGGGTATCAATTAGCAGGGGACACCCAACTACTTAAAAGAGCTAGCGTGAACATGCGGATTGGGCTGCTACCAGGCCAACTACCTAATGGCCGATGGTTCGACGGACACAACGCGCGTTCGGTATACCATGGCTTGATGTTAAAACACTTATCAGAAGCAGTGGCCGTTTTACCAGCAGGTAACGACCGCGACACCTTAATTAATTCCCTCCTGCGTGGCATCACCAATCAAAACACCTATTACCGACAATGTGGGTACAGCGGCGCTTACCGTTGGCAAATGGCTTGTCTCAAGCAACACTTTTTAAGCAGTGTGCATGATACACTGAGTTATTGGATTGGCAGACACATTCAACAATCGGCTATCAACGGTAAATTTCTTGACATGCCAACGATAGGCGATTACTTAACATTGCTTTCGGTCATTGCTTCAATTCCACCAACTGAAAACGCTCCTCAAATCACTATCTACCCCAACCCCATGCATGGTCGTTGTGTAATAAAAAGCAATGAATCCAATTTGCATATTGAGGTGGTTACAGCCGATGGCCGGCGCGTATTAGCAACCACTAGCGATGCGTTCACCACCCAATTGCAACTGCCATCCATCGTAACGCCAGGATTGTACTTCCTGATTATTGAAAATGAAAGTGGTAGAAAAAGCACTCATAAAATTCTTTACCTTTCACATTAAAATCTCGCATTCAAATCCATGCTCACCCGCACCATCCAATTATTGGTTCTCATTGCTTCTCTCCCACCATTAAAAAGCCAAACACTTCATTTAAGGCGCAACGATCAAATACGGACACTTGGAAATTACAAAGTAGTTTACTTTGTAGCCTTACAAAAGGATAGTTCGCAACGAGAGGTGCTAATGGCTGATTCTGCCGGCATTTTCTTAAAAAAAGACACCGCCTATATCCGACCACAACTATCTACTCTTTACCGTTATTATAAAAACGGCATGGTTTATTCACGGGTTGAAACATTTCCCGACACCACAAAACAACGCATACGCATAGCAACAAGGGACCTTGTAAGAATTGATATCGAACGGCCGATAATAGACTATACCTGCGGCACGATTGCATCCGCTTCCCTACTCTCAGCCTTAATTCTTTCTCCCATATTAGCTTCTAAAGGCGGTTTTGATGCTGATAAATTTTACAAGCTAGAAGGCGCTTCACTTGGTACCTTTGCATTTGCTATCCTTATCAGGCAAACCATTGGCGCACGCCACTTTTATTTAAAACACCGTAAGAGCAAGAAAAACTGGCAATTAATGCCTTAATGCAACTGCGCTTAAAGCCCGTAAAAAACTGTATTTTTACAAGGTATGTTCAGGCTTTTCAGGCTCTTTTGGGATTACAACTTGCCGCGCTGGTCAATTTTAATCATTGACACCCTTGTGAGCGCGTTTGCCTTAACAATGGCGTTTGCTATTCGTTTTGAATTTTCGCCCTTACCTGAAGCAGATGCCGAAAACCTGCCCTATGATTTCTTAATTGTACTGGCGATTCGCCTCTTCTCCTTCGCGTGGTCTAAAACCTACAAAGGAGTTGTGCGCTATACTTCTACCCGCGATACAGGACGCATATTTGGTGTTGTGGTTAGCGGTAGTATTCTTGTGTTTATTCTAAACACCTTGTGGCTGGTAAGCCACCACTACTACTTTATTCCAACCTCTGTTATCATCATTGATGCGTTGCTGACGTTGTTCTTAATGATTAGTTCGCGTTTGGCAGTTAAAACGCTGTATTTCGAAATGAAAAATCCACAGCGAGAGAAACAAAGTGTTATTATTTACGGAGCTGGTGAGGCGGGCATTATTACTAAACGCACACTCGACCGCGATGCTGCTATTAAATACAGAGTCGCCGGATTTATCGACGACGATGTGCGCAAACAAGGGCGAAGTGTTGAGGGCGTATTTGTTTACAGTCCAGATCGACTTGAAGATATTATAGAACAATCAACTGCTGAATCCGTCATCATTTCGGTTCAAAACCTACCCGTTAAAAAGAAAAACGAAATTGCTGATCGCTGCCTCACGGCAGGAGTAAGGGTGATGAACGTGCCGCCAGCTAGTCGTTGGATCAATGGTGAACTTTCGTTCAATCAAATTCGTAGTATTCGCATTGAAGATTTGTTAGAACGCGAACCCATTCGTTTAGATACAGCACGCATTGCTGATGACCTGCGAGATAAAATTATTTTGATTACCGGAGCTGCAGGCAGTATTGGTAGTGAAATTGCTCGTCAATGTATTCCCTTCCGTCCGAAAAAAATCTACTTACTTGATCAGGCTGAAACACCGCTATACGAGCTGGAATTGGAACTCTCTGATCGTCCGATAAAAGTTCCTTTCGAAGTAGTAATGGCCGATGTGCGGAACGAAGAAAGAATGCGCAACGTGTTTCGCACCTTTCAACCACAAGTTGTTTTTCATGCCGCTGCTTACAAGCATGTGCCCATGATGGAAAATAATCCGTCAGAAGCCATCTTAACCAACATTCAAGGTACACGCAACGTTGCTGATTTGGCCCATGAATTTCAAGCCGAACGTTTTGTTTTTGTTAGCACCGATAAAGCTGTAAATCCCACCAATGTGATGGGCGCCAGCAAACGCATCGCCGAAATTTATATTCAAAGTTTAGGAAAAAACTCTTCTACAAAGTTTATTACCACGCGCTTTGGAAATGTGCTTGGCTCTAACGGGTCGGTAATACCCCGATTTAGAAAACAAATTGAGAACGGTGGCCCCGTTACAATTACCCATCCAGACATTACGCGCTACTTTATGACCATACCTGAAGCCTCGCAACTTGTGTTAGAGGCAGCCGCCATGGGCAAAGGGGGAGAAATTTTTGTCTTTAACATGGGTGAATCTGTGCGAATTGTTGACTTGGCTCGTAAAATGATTCAATTAATGGGGCTTAAAGAGGGCAAGGATATTCGCATTGAATTCACTGGCCTTCGTCCAGGTGAAAAACTCTACGAAGAGTTGCTAGCGAATACAGAAAATACGTTACCTACTCATCATAATCAAATTTTGATTGGAAAGGTGAGAGAATACGAATACAACCGCGTAAAAGTGATAATTGAAGAATTAATTGCTTCGTTTGAAACACAAAACAATGAACTCATTGTTCAACGCATGAAGGATCTGGTACCAGAATTCATCAGTAACAACTCCGTTTTTCAAAAATTAGATGAATAGACTTTTATTCCTTCTTGCATTAGCAGCATTCAACTTACAACTCGTCGCTGCGCCGGTAACTCCGCCAAAACTAGTGATTGGCATTATCGTCGATCAAATGCGTTCTGATTATATCCATCGCTACTGGAACCGCTTTGGCGAAGGTGGCTTTAAACGTTTAGTTAATAAAGGATACCAATACAATAACGCCCATTACAATTATGTGCCAACGTATACCGGACCAGGACATGCTAGTGTTTTTACTGGCGCAACACCTCGTCAGCACGGTATCATCGCTAACGACTGGTATGTGCGCAATTCGAAGCAAAATCAATACTGTGCATTAGACACCTCCGCAAGAGGTGTTGGTAATGATGGATTAGAAGGAAAAATGTCGCCAAGACACCTGTTATGCAATACCATCGGCGATGAACTTAAACTTGCCACAAACGGAAGTGGAAAAGTGTTTGGACTGTCGCTTAAAGATCGTGGAGCAATTTTATCATCTGGACACGCTGCTAATGGTGCCTTTTGGATGGAAAGCCGTGATGGGAAATTTATTACGTCCAACTGGTACATGCAAAAACTACCCGACTGGGTGCAAGCCTTTAATGACAAAAAACAAGTTAAAACTTACCTAGAACAAGGCTGGAAAACACTCTATCCCATTGAGACCTACACGGCATCAATCAGCGACAACAATAATTATGAAACAATAACCACAGGCAGTGGTACGCCCACTTTTCCGTATGAATTTGGCTATGCTACCGGCAATCAACGTTATGGTATTATCCGAAATACGCCATATGGAAATTCAATATTGGTAGATCTCTCAATGGCTTGTATCACTGCAGAACAGCTCGGCAAGGACCAAGTTACCGACCACTTAGTGATTAGTTTTTCTACACCAGATATTATAGCTCACAATTTTGGTCCTCGTTCTGTTGAGGTGGAAGACGTTTATCTCCGTTTGGATAAAGAAATTGAACGGCTGTTGAATTTTCTAGATGCACAGGTCGGAGCAGGTAAATATACACTGTTTCTCACTGCTGATCACGGTGGAGCTGATGTACCGGCACACCTACAAGATTTAAAAATGCCGGGCGATTACTTAACCGACAATACCATTAAACAAGCTATTCGCAAAGAACTAAAACGGGTTTACAACGACAGTCTTTTAGTTGACGCTGTAGAGAATGCACAAGTATTCTTTAATAGCACAAGGGCTTCACAACTTCAACTATCCCTTCAACAACTGGAACACACTACGGTTGAGTTATTAAGAAAAATGAAAGGTATAGGGGCGGCATACACCCGTGAACAATTAATGACCTGTACCGACAAACACGCTCAATTACTGTTAAATGGGTACCACGACGTAATGAGCGGTGATGTGGCCTATTTGTTATTACCTGCCTGGATGGATCATGGCAAAAAAGGCACCACCCACGGCTCGGGTTATAATTACGACACACACGTCCCCTTGCTCTTTTATGGTGCAGGCATACCACATGGTGGTTCCTACCGACAGGTGTTCATTACACAAATAGCACCCACCGTTTGCGAATTAATTAAAGTACATCAGCCCTCGTGTGCGTACTCAGAATTGTTAGTGGAACTTTTTCGTTAATCCAATGGCTTAAACCCAAATCCGAATTTCATCTGACCAGGCCATCCACTAAAATTTATTTTAATTCCCCGCGCATCTTCAGCACTTTTACCAGACAATTTAGGCATCTCACCTTTCTTCTTTTTCAAATTGCTCCAGGGAATTAAAACGTTAATCGTAGATGGGCCTTTCAAATTGTAAATGCCCCCTGCAACAAAAAAACTTACTAAATCAGATGCTACCTCTAATTCGTGAATGCGAATCGTATTGCCACGAATAGTAAAGCGTTCATTGAGTTCGGTGAAAGCCACATCGTGAAAATTACGGTTCGGAAATACTGCATGTTGCAAATCAATCAGCGGCGGAAACCCTAATAAATGACCATCTGTTAAATGCAAATCCATGTCTCCAGCAATGCTACCAGGCACAATTCCAAAACTTGCATCTAATTGCAATGTCAAACGTGACTGCGACTGCAGCTTTCCAGAAAGGTTGGAGGAAGTTATTGCTTGTTGATTAAACTCCTTGAACTCTTTAAACAACTCCTTGATATCAATGTTATCTGACTCAATGGCTAATTGAAGTTTTTGAAAATCGTTGAGTAGACCCTGCGCCCTTACGTTCCCTCTACAAGTCTTCATTTGCAAGTTTTTTAAGGTTAGATCGTTGTTCGAGAAATTGATAGACGCATTTACTTTCTCTGCCTTAAAATCATTGGCTACAAACTTATCAGCTAGTAATTGAAGATGAACAACTATCTGGCCTGAACGTTGTGTGGTGGTTTTTTTATTGGTAGCTGAAGAGCCAAACAAGGCATTCATGTTTAAACTTGAGGCATGTGCAAATAACTCGACTTGGCACGTGATGTCCTTATTTCCGCTTAAATAGTCAGGTAACCGGGTAACGCTTCCCGAAACCTCTAAAAGTCCTAAAGGGGATTTGAGTTTTATTTGGCCAAATCTTAAAGTAGATCCGTCTAATTTGGCTGTGCCTGAGGCTACATACTTAAACCGTCCTTGATGAGTTGTGTAAGCTAAATTCGTAGAGCGGATCTCTGCCGACAGTTGTGCTGGTGGCAACCAAGGTTGGCGTATATTAAATTTATTAATGGGGGCCTGAAATGTAAAATCGGTAGTAATCGTCCCTGAAAAATTATGCTTCTTGGCTTCGCCCGCTGCTATACTGGCAGCATTGGTATTTACCGATGCTTTCAACTTTAAAAAAGGTTCGCGTAAATTCGCAATCCGCACGTCAGCTGTTATTGAATGTCCCTTATACACCAACTGACAAGGTGACAAATAAAGGGTTGCGACTTCCGGATCACCTTGCGAGAGGTCTAATTGCCCCTTAAATGTAGCATGAGTAAAGGGTTCTGCATTAGCTGAAAAAGTAACAGTAGCATCTGTTGATTCAAAAGCCACTTTGACTTTCGGTGGTGCCGAACTATCGGTATCAAGAATGAGGGAAGTACGCACGTTTATTGGTTTATCGCAGCTGTACCGACTAATTTTAGATCGGATAAATGGATTCACCAATACCTTTAATCGATTTAATTGCGCCTCATGGGTTTCTATACTTAAAAGGGCTTGTTTATCTCCCTTACCAACGACCACGGCGGCTAGTTGAATTGGCGTGAGTCCAACTTTCACCCAATTGGGTTTTACCATCAAGGTCTTCTGCTCTTTAAACCAAGTAAAAGGAATTTTTCCCGAAAGAGAAGTGTTTGCTAAAAAAGGTCCATGGTTGCTGTTTCCGGTAAAACCCTTAATCCACCAAGTGCCATCGGCATTTCCAGAAAAACCTTCTTCGAACTGATGCAAATGAACCACTACGTGTTTTGCAACGAGTCCATGCTTCTTACCCTTACCGGGATAGTGGTAGTGAAGATCTACCTCTTTTAAATTAATCTTACTGAGCTTGAGCTTAACGCCAGCGGTATCGTTAGGGTGCGGAGTAGGCCAATTAATTTCGTCCTCCGTTCTCATCACCTGAACTGTAGCATTATGTAATGCCATTTGACGAACTTCAAAGGACCTTTGGATTAATTTTCGAGCGTTAAAAGACAAGTCAATAGAGCCCGCGATAACGCCAAATTTATGCCCGAGCGTGTCGCCATGTACCAAAACGTCCTTCAATTGAATTGAAGCGTGCGGCCAATTGGCAATTATATCAAAGGAGACTTTGCCAATATGCACATCCACCTTGTACCGCGTTTTTGCTTCGTGCACAATTCGAGAGGTGATATCATCACTATACACCGCGACCACAATGGCTGCAATGGCTAATGGTAAGACTACCAATACCATTAAAAGTAGGCTGATCCATTTTAAAAGGCGTTTCACTGTATTGTATAAAATTAATAAAATTCAATGAGTGATTTTCCGTAGAAATCACCCACCACCTCACAACAGCCTGTATAAACTTAAAGATTCTGCTAAATTTGTACCAATGAATCGTCTCCCGCTTTATCTAGCTATCACCTTGCTTCTCTTAGGTTGCGCCTCCTCTAAAAAAAGGGCTAAAAAAGCCTATTCGAAAGGCTGGGACTTAATTGATAGTAGAAAAAACTACAACAATGTCGCAACAGCGAATGCTGCGAAGTCCGTTTCTTATTTTCAAAAGGCTATTCGCCTCGATCCCTCAGAGTCCCGCTATTACAACGGCCTTGGTCTCGCTTATTATTACATGGGGCTTTACAACCCTGCCATTGAGCAATTCAACATTGTACTCGGCCTTGCCAAATGGAGTTTAGCTGCTTACAATAACCGCGGTATGACTTATAAAGCTGCAGGCAATTATAAAGCTGCGTTAGACGATTATTTAACAGCGAAAAACCTCGACCCTAAAGATGCCGACATCTACTACAATATTGGTTTATTATATGTAGAAATGGATGATTATGAAAAAGGCATTAAATACTACACAAAGGCCATTGAACTCAATCCCGGCTATTTATACAGCTACAACAACCGTGCAGTAGCTTACCGTTTATCAGGCAAGTTCGATTTGGCCATGAAAGACCTCAACTACGTTATTTCTGTCGACTCCAATTATTACAGCGCCTTACTCGAAAGGGGCTTGGTAAATTACTATTCTAAAAAATACGACCAAGCGTTAATCGCACTCGATCGCTGCATGCGTGCAACCAAAAACCCATGGGAAGTTCATCTTTACAAAGGCCTTACCTACAACAAACTTAACGATACAGCAGCTACCTTGCGCGAATACCGCGAAGCAAGAAAATTAAATCCGAATGCTTCGAAAGTGTATGCTTATTTCGCTAGTTTTTATAATGATCAGGGACAATACCGTAAAGCCGTTTATTATTATACTGAAGCTATCAAGATAAGAGGAGCTATCAACTACTATTGCGATCGCGCTGTAAATTATCATAATGCAGGCGACACCACCAGTGCACTTACAGACCTTAAAAAAGTGTATGAAATGGACTCAACTTATCATTACTTGTATAATGAGCGGGGACTCATTGCTTACGAAAGAAAACAATATGCAGCCGCCATGGCCGATTTTGATAAGGCCTTGAAATACAAACCAACCTATGCTCCTAGTCTAAATAATAAAGGCATTACCTATGTCGAACTAAAAAAATACGACGAAGCCAAAGCCTGTTATTTTAAAACCCTGGCGAGTGACTCAACAAACACCTTTGCATTGGATAACCTAGCCCGCCTCTACAGTCGGCACTACTCCCCAGTGAATATGGATAGCGCCTTGTATTATTATAACATGGAATTAAAATATGCCAAGCGAAAAAGAAGTGTTTACTACTCTATCGCTTCTGCTTACCAACACAACAAACTGTTTCAAGCAGCCGCCAACTATTATTCCAAGGCGTTGGGTGAAGATTCTACCCACGTTTACTCGCTCAATGCAAGAGGAATGTGTTATAGCCGTATAAACAAATTTGATTCGGCCGAAGTTGACTTGTTAAAGTGTATACGCCTCGACCCAAAATATGAATACCCTTATAATAATTTAGCGAACAGTTACTTTGCAAACGGACATAAAGACAAAGCCTGCGAGTACTGGAACAAAGCCATTTCTATAGGGTATGTCTACAAGCCTGAATGGCGTGAAGAATACGATATTGAGGACCCTCATGATTTAGTAAAAAAATACTGCTCAACAGAAGTGTTGGTGCCACCGGGAAAATGAAAAACGTATTAGCTCTTGTCGTCCTCACGCTACTTGCAAGCTGCACATCGCTGAAAAAGAAACAAGCTGAAAAAAACTACCAAGAAGGAATTGCGCTGATAGAGGATAACTTGGTCTACAATTCTTTGGACCAACAATTTGCTAACAAAGCCTTTCCCTTGTTGCAAAAGGCTGTAACAGCTTATCCAAATAACGCGGCTTATCACAATGGTCTTGGACTTGCTTTTTTCCACTTGGGCGATACAGCCAATGCTAATCGCCAGTTTTCTCGAGCACTTGAACTCTCTGCATGGTATACCAGCGCCCTCGTTAATTTAGGTCTGACTCATGAGCGTATGGGCAAATTTGATAAAGCGATTGATTATTATCTAACTGCTAGAAATACAGATCCCAAAAACCCATTGATTGAATTGAATATTGGTTTGCTTTACGATGGACTAAACGATAGCTTAACGGCACGAAGGCATTATAGTAGAGCCATTGCCCTCGATAGCACTTACGTGTTTGCATACCATAATCGCGCCATCTCCTATCACATCAATAACCGCTTTGCTGAGGCTTTAAATGACTGCGATAAAGTATTACGGTTTGATTCGATTGCTGTTAGAACCCGTTTTCAAAAAGCGCTCACCTTAATGGCCCTGACGCGATATGAGGCTTCCATACTGGAATTCAACCACGCAATACGACTCGAGCCTAACAATCATCAATTGTATTATAGTCGGGGGCTTGCTTATCTCTACCAACAAGATACGGTAACTGCAATCAATGATTTTATCAAATCGTCAGAATTAAGTCCGACTGATGTTACCCCCTACCTCTACCTCGCTTCCGTTTATTATAGCCGCAGTGATTATCACAAATCACTTGAATATGCCAATAAACTGCTCGCCATTCAAGAAAATGGACCTGGTTATTATGGCCGCGCTGCTTGTCACCAAATGTTAGGTGATACCGTAAGGGCTTTAGCCGATTACGATAAAGCAATTGAAGTCAACAAGTACTACGACGCCTACCTCGAAAAGGCAAAATTATTGGCCGCTTCAGGCTTTTACTTGAAGGCCGTAAAATGCTTGGATGAAGTTATTGCACAGGACAGAACCCGAACCGAACCAATTATTCTCAAGGCCTCGTTATATGAAAATGCCATTGCTGAAATGTCTGAGGAAGAAAAACTACTGAATCAACGCCATTATTTATGGCTTGCTTATAGCATGGATACAACCAATGTTTCAGTGCTTGAAATGCTTACCAGTTATTATGCATTTAATGTACTTCCACCAAAGGCGGATAGTGCGTTGATCTTTGCCAACAAATGGGTTGAATCGGTTGAAGAAAAAAGTGGAGCGCTCTACGTTAGAGGGGTTTGCCACTATTTCGCCAACCAATTTACTCAAAGTATTAACGACCTAGAAATGGCTTCACGCCTTGATTCTATCAGTTATAGCATGCCAAATGCACTTGGACTGGTATACATGGCCACTAAAAATTACGATAAGGCTTTGTATTACTATAATCTATCATTGCGACTAAATCCAAAATATGCCTATGCCATGAATAACAAGGCGAACACGCTATTTGCCAGTGGTAAAAAGAGTGAGGCTTGCGAATGGTGGGGTAAAGCGATAAAAACAGGGTATCAGTATGAAGCAAAATGGAAAATTCAATACAAAATTGACGACCCCGTTGAGTTATTGAAAAAACACTGCGGTCATTAATTCGTTTACTCTTCTTTTGGTTCGTCGCCCTCTCCACTGCCTTCACTATTGCCTATTACTCCAAGTTGAGTGAGTTTATCAATAAACTGCTCTTTTTTACGTTTGCTGGTTTGATCAAAACGATACGAAGGACCTTTTTCGACATTGAGTTTTTTGTTCTTCGCCTTCATTTCATTTAACGACTTGTTAAAATCATCGTTGCTCGAAGCCACTAACATCACACCACGATAATAGGTGAAGTAGTACCAAGTGTTAGCGTCAATCTCTAAGTAAATATCAATCTGATCATTCCCTTTTACTTTCTTAATTACTATGATAGCATTAGGGATGTAACGGAATATTTCGTTTTTGTAAATATTTGCCAAACCAACTGGTCCAACCGAAACATACCCTTTCAAGCGTTTGTTGTAAACCATGTGAATCTCATTAAACACGAGACTCTTTTCAAATTCGTCGGGAAACCGCTTGTAGTTGCCATACAAATTCAATTCAGAAACGGCACGGTCACCACGATCCTTGCCCAACAACTCTATCATGCCGTGGTTAAACAAATCGCCTTCAAATGGGGTCGGATTTAGTGAACTCAAATAAATCTCGAAATCTTTTGCCATTTTCTTTAGCAAACCATTATCGAAATAAAAATCACAAATCATCATCAAGTTAAACATGGCGCTATCGCGCTCAGGTACATATTGCGCGTTACCTGCAGTTTTTAATTTAACTTGTCCCAAATCAGTGCTCATGTTAAATGCCCCTTCTGCATAAATGCCGCAGGTTTCAGTACTCAAACTAACATAGTTGCCAGGCAAACTCATCTCCTCCAACTTTTCTTTGTTGGATATTTCGTACTGTTTGTTCTCCTTGTCATAAGTCAACAAACCATCCGCCTCTATCAAGTCCTTAGCCGACCGTCCACCTTGCAACGAAATAAAGGCGGGATACACCATGTTAGAATCCAAAGCAAAAAAGAGACCCGTGCCTACTGGCGCACCTTTCATATCAATGGCCTTTTTAGGAATTGGAATCTGAATATCTTTTGGATTGATTTCTCCTGTGAAGCGGAGGTAGGATTTTCCAATAGTGGGACAACTGTGTACAATTTTGGTTCCGCCATCAAATGTCAAAAATTGTTGTGCCGCATAAAGCCGCACCTTTCCAGCAAAACTAAAGTAATCGTTGAACTTGAAGTTCTCCTTTTCTGGTATGTCCCCATCTGAAACGGTTTGTCCAGAAGTATCTGGTTTTATTGTTTGAAAGCGTATTAGGTAAGGCTTATCGTTTTCATCGAGGTATTGGTACTCGCCTGATGCGATGTAATCAAACCTACCAAAAATATTTACCGTGGTGTTTTGAATGTTGTGATACTTGGTTGTGGTGTTGGCGAGTATCGATGATCCTTTTAAGGTATCCATTACCGCGTTTTTGAAAATGGTTACGTCGCCATTTTTCGGCGTAACGCGGGCATCAGCAACATTGATATATGGCACATTCTTACAACTAATGATGTACTTTCTTAAATTGTACTTGGCCCCAGGTGCAAAAAACCGGAGCGAGTCTTGCTTCGGATGAACGCTAATAAACTCGGGACCTTCTAAATCCAACCCACTTTCGCTGGCGTCGGTTTCAATTTTTTTCTGAGTATCCCCCAATTCAATGTCCTCTGCATCCATGTACCACTTAAAACGGTCCATGTAGGCGATGTACTGGCACTTATCAAATTTAACGAAGGAGCCTTCTCCATTGGTGATAAATTCACCGATGCGTTTATCAAAATCGATTTTAGCGTTTACGTTAACTGTACTAAACGTAAACCCATCTTCATTAAAGGCCTTCAGTTTAAAATTGGCTGTGTCGGAATTGAATTTGCGCCGCTCAAATTTAATGTTCCTGGATATCATGTAAGCTTTGTCAAACTCTACTTTGCCATCACCAATGAGTTCACGGTAAGACAAATCGTATCGTCCATGGAAACTAACCTTTTCTTTATAGGAGATAAATTGGGTGCGTTGATCAAATGCCTGTAATTGTTCATCGTATGGCATAAAATGCAGTCGAACCGAATCGCCGTGCACCTTGGGGAATTCAGGGTCCGTACCCTCCTTTATATCAAAGGTGGAGGCGATGCCATTGGCACTGTCTGGAAACAAAATCAAATCACCAACCTTCGATGCACTGGAACTGAAATTGAGGTCGCCTGCTCCTCGTAAACCACGATTACTTAAACTAATGGTTTTATCAAAATTGCCCTTTCCACCATATATCGGGAAACCCCCAGCTGGGGTTTGACGTATAAATCCTAAACTATAATCGCTCTGCAATGTAAGGGTCTCTCGAAACGAGGGAAAAATATCGGCCGACGAAAAAATACCATCAAATCGCAAGGCCTCGTTTCTAAAATTGTCGAGACTGTCAATGTTAAAAGGGTCTAGCTTGAAGTAAAATTTGTCGCGATCGTATACGCCTTTGTAAATTTTTCGCTTGTCATAAAAGGCATAACTTTCTTTGAAACTTCTGAAACTTGGAAAGGTCGGCGCCTTCAGCCATCCTGACTTATTCTTAGGCCCATCAATACGCAACTCGCCGCTCACATTTTCAATCAAGGTTTGCACTTTTCTGAATGGAATGTTACCGTTAACATCGGGCTCAAACGATTCTACAAAAATTCGAATAGAATCAATCGTGTTCATGCTAATCTTGAAATTGTCGTAATCAAACATAAAATCCTTACCACAAAACTCAAACTTACCCGACGCCACAGTTCCATTAAAATTCATCTTCCGATTCTTCTTTAACAAAACCTCACCGTCCTTCGGAAACATAAATACTTTTTGGGTGTCGCTCAATAAAACCATTTTAACTCCCCTTACGGTAATGTCATAATTAAGGAGATTCATGGTGGCATTGTCGCGATTGGGCAATACCGAGTGCAAGGTGATAATGTCGTAATCGTGCTTGTGTTTTATGTTCTCAGCATAATCAAACAACCGTTGGCGGGTACTGATCATGTCGGTTTCGGGATTAAAGTAAATCAAACCGAATATGGCCATCTTAAAAATAATGGGACGCAAGTCTACCGCCATGTACTTTAAATACTTGGCAAAATCAACCACCGAAAAACTTTGGGGTTTGTTATTGGTGTTATAAAAATCAATCATCTTAAAAATAGGGTTAATGTTCTCCCCCATTCTAACTGCTTCTGCCTTCTCACGTGTGAAAAAATCGCTGGACTCGAAGTAGGCTTCGCCTTGATTGTTATTCTGTAAAAAATTAAACGTCATGGTAGGCTCTTCTGTATTCCACAGAATTTGCTCGAAATACATGTCGTATTTGTGAAAGGTGTTTTGAAAGGGTGTTTTCTGCAAACCATCTTCACCCCGTATAATGGTGATAAGCTTTTTATCCATTTGATAGGTAAAGCTGATACCGGGATGATAAATGGTGTCCTTTTCTAAAAATAATTTTAACACGCCAGGGTTCGCAGCAATCTTGTCCTTACTCATACCAAATGCACGTGCACTGATCTCCATGAATTTCTGATCGTCCTTGTTTATAATGATTCGCGCGGGATTACCAGAGCCAACAAAGGTTGGTCCACGCATACCAAAACCACCGTCATAATCAACCCCTGGATAGATGTCCTTTACCAATAACCGTTTACTGTAAGAATCAAACCGAGGAAAGGTAATGTTGTTATTCTCTGTTATGATGCGATCTGTTAACTTACCCAATTGGGGTTTATCAAAAAACTGCTTGCCCGTAAATACTGCACTATCTGAAGTGTAACTGCCAATTTTACAATCAATGTTGTACCGTTTCAATACCGCAAATACTTCATTGTCTAAGCCACTCCTTGCCCACGACACTTTCCCGTTTTTTCCAACCAAACGACCGCTCGTGGGGTAATAAATACAACTGGTCTCCTCAATGGCAATACTATCGCCACGTGGATTTAAACCAACAACAGTTACATTTTCAAATAGCACCATGGGAATGGAATCGTACACGAATTTGAAATTGTCCTCCATCGTTTTGTAGATGTAGGAGGGCGTTTTATAAAAGGTGTTGTTGGTGAAAATATTCTCGCTCATGGCATAGAACTCCTGCACACCGCGGTTGCTCTTGCCTGCCAACATTTTATTTAAACACTCGTGCCAATTATCAAACGCCTCGCCCGAATGGTTGTTTTCTAAGGTGTTAATTATGGTATTGAGGTACCCAACAAAAAACGGATAAGGTTTCATACGACGTGTAAGCATGATGTTACACGTGTTCATTGTTAACTCTTTGTAATACCCCGAAATCTTATTCTCCTTCCACAGTCGCTCAAACTTCTTCATGTAATCGGCTGCCTGATCCTTGTTGGCAGAAAATTCCATAAAGAACTGGTTCAAATCATTGGTGAACTTAGTCGTGTCGGTTGAAAATTGGGTTAATCGCTGACCGTATACGGGTGAAACAGCAGCAAGTAAGAACAAAAAGAGGGGGAGTAGTTTACGCATGACTATAGCTATCAAATATAAAAAATGGTTTGCAAAGGGGGCGACCTACTGTATAATTTGTGAATTGCTGGTTTTCTTAATAAAAGACACGGTTATCTGAATGGAAGAAACGATTCCGCATTTTCCGAAGTCGGATTGCTGTTTTATAAAGGATTCATTTTCTTAATTTCACCTTCTACCAAAAGAGAACATTCTACATGCACACGGGTAAACGCTACGGCAATTTTGAGGTTTTTTTGTGGACACGCCGAAACGTGTACCACCTTTTCGTAATTGGTCTGCTGCCAGTTATTGTTTACGAAGTGCTTCACTTAAAGTTTATTGCCTTACCGTGGACCGTGGTTGCCCTCCTTGGCACCGCTACAGCGTTTATTGTTGGTTTTAGAAACAGTCAAACGTATAGCCGCACCTGGGAAGCGCGCCAGATTTGGGGTGCTATCGTAAATAGCAGTCGCACCTGGGCCATTCAATGCCGCGACATGATTGATGATGCTTCAACTATTCAATTGCTTGTTTATCGCCACTTTGCCTGGCTCACCAGCTTGCGATACGCCATGCGCGAACCGCGCGGATGGGAGACAATGACCCAAATTAATAACCGCGAATTCCAACAAAAAACATTCCATGTACCCGAACATACCACGCCACTACCTGAGGAATTAAAAAAATACCTGCCCGATTCAGAACGAACAAAAATCCTCGCTACTAAGAATAAAGCCGCGCAGTTACTGGCGTTACAAGGCCAAACGTTAAAATCACTTCATCAATCGGGTGCCCTCGACATACTAAAGTTCATTGAACTAGAACGTACCTTGAAAGATTTAACCGATGCACAGGGACGCTCCGAACGTATCAAAAATTTTCCCTACCCGCGGCAGTTCGCCACTGTAAATAAAATCTTAGTGAAACTTTTTGTGATGCTTCTGCCCTTTTGCATGCTCAATGAATTTGATGAATTAAACACCCCGCTCGCGGGTTTCATGAATGGCCATATGGTGTGGTGCGTTGTGCCCTTCTCAATGCTGATTTCATGGGTATTCACCTCGCTCGATCAAATTGGCGAAAGCACCGAAAACCCCTTCGAAGGCAATGCCAACGATGTGCCTATTTCACAAATTAGCAGAAACATCGAAATCGACCTGCGCGAAATGTTGGGCGAAACCGACCTTCCTCCGGCCTTGCAGCCCGAAAACAATATTATCCTATAACCTGTTACTATGCTCAAAAAAGAACGACTTAAAATCATCCGCAAGTGGTACCCCGGCGCCATCACCACCATCGATAGCGTAAACCAAATCATCGATTACATCGAAGAAGTTCTCGAACTCGAACCACAACAAGTAATGTTCGCCGATAGTATTTGCAGCGATGATGTAAATAGCATCCAGTACCCCGTAAGGTCCAAAGAGTTTTTAGGGCCGTTTAAAATGGGGGGACTCGATGGCTTTCCGTTTACCGGACTCACCGGTATGCGCGCCTTTGCCAGCCACGTTCCCGACGATGGCGCCGTGTTTATTTATTATGGTCCACATATTGGTATTACAAAAACAGGACAAATAGGTGAAATCTACCGCCACGGTCAAAGCCACGACAGTAGCTGCTGTGGCGCCGCTGTGGGGGCACTCAACAAACTTAAAAACAATCAAATTGTTGAAGGCCACATCAGCGAAATGGATTACCAAATGAATAACATCGAACAAATGTTATTTAAACAACGAGAACGAATATTAACGGCTGCTGAACCAATATTCGAAGCTAACGAAGTTATTTACGAAGCCATTGATGCACGCATGTGTGAACTAGTGGCAAAAACCGAATTTCATTGTAAGTACGTTATCATGATTGGCGCTATACTCATCAATAGCGATTCAGATATGGGCTCCTTTACTCAAGCCCGCCGCTTCGAAGTCATCGATCTTAAAACCGGCAAACACTCTAATCAAATGGATTATTTGGGACTTTAACAAAGGTTCAAGTAACCCCAAGCAGGCCCCTTCATTGAAAAAAAATTGATGCCTAGCTGCGAATAACAGAACAGTAGTATAAAGAAAGTGGTGGTGAAACCTTACCCCACCTTCTTCCTGTTCAAGCCCATGGTTTTTAGCATCCACCGTGGCAATGGCTTTTCTGCTGGCCGTTTTCGCAAATCCAAGTACCACCCAATTTTTTTCAAAATGGGCACTTTCTTTGTCTCAACAAATTCTATCAACGTTCCATCCGGGTCTTCAATGTAGGTAAAGTGGCCAGCCGCTTCGCCCATTTCAAATCCTGCCCCACCATCAACCGTAAACGGATGCCCCGCCTTTTCACACGCTTCCTTTAAAGCAGCCATGTTACGTATATCAAAACACAAATGAATAAATCCCGGATCTCCCCAAAAACGACCTTCGTATATTTTTCGTGGTGCGCGTTCCTTCACAGCAACTAATTCTATTTCACCACGGCCTAGCAATTCAGAAAACGGTCCTACTCGTTTTTTCGAATGCGTTAGCAAGGCCCGCTCCAACACTTGATTAGCACCGGGTACACCGTGCATGTCGCCTTGCAATTCGGTGTTGCGAAACACTACTTTATCAAAACCAAGAATCTGCTGATAAAAGGCAATGGCACGGTCCATATCAGTAACACCAACCACAGCACCGGCTACACCACCTTGTGGACGGCCTGTGCTAAAAAAATCATCAAACTCTACAACTTCAAAAATATTACCGTAAGGATCTTCTAAATAAAAATGTTTCTTGCCCGATGGCGCCGTCGTCACTGGTGTAAGCAGTTTCACCTGCTTGCTCTTCAACAAATCAAAGGTTGCTTGAACATTGTCTGATTTTACTTTTACAATGTATATACCCAAATCTCCCGCCTCTGCTTTAAAGGTGGGCTTCACAGGCGTACGACTCGTGTATTGCCAAATTTCAAATCCACCACCGCCCTTGGTCGTTATGGCTAAAATGGCCCTTCTACTCTGCGGCTTACCCCCTGTATATGGCAACATCAGGGCGGCCTCAGCGGCTTCGTCAAAAACCGGAATATCCATGCCCAAATGTTCGTTGTACCACTTAAAGGCCGCTTCTACATTCTCAACACCCACGCCCGCTTGTTGTATTCCAGAAATAATGTATGCCATATAATTTTAAACTCGCTTAAAAAGGGTAAAGTTAATCGAAATGCGGGAGTTCATAAAAAGAATCGTGGCAGGTCCTTAAACAGAAAGAATCTCGCAAATGTTTAAAAGTACCTTTCGCGCCCAAGCTTAACCACAAAGGCTGTAGATTCACTCTTCGCTCTCACTCTCACTCTGTTCTCACTCTCACTCTCCGCTCTCACTCTGTTCTTGCTCTCACTCTGTCCTCACTCTCACTCTGCTCTCCGCTCTCACTCTCACTCTGTCCTTTGGGCGCCTTAAAACGCTTTCCGGCTGTAGTTGGCTTGTTGGGCCAGCCTACACTAGGGTGTACGGGGTCCCCGCTGCTACGCGCGGGGCCTCCGCCACCCAAGTGTATGCAGGGCCCACCTTCGCCAAGCTACTGCCTGCAATCGTTGGCGCACAGTTTCGTACCCTTTTCCGAAAAAAAACTTAAACAGCTTCGCGTTGACACCGTTTCAAGGCCGTCTGCTCTATAACTTTAAAAACAAGTTTAATTCGTGTTGCGAACGAGTAATAGATGCGTTAATTTTAGCGTTTCAAACAACAACATGTACGGCCAATTACAACAACAACTGCAAAACACGCTTGCAGAAATCGAAAGCAACGGATTGTTTAAACGCGAACGCATTATTACTACACCCATGGATGCCGTGGTGAAAGTAAATGGCAAGGACGTTATTATTTTTTGCGCAAACAATTACCTTGGACTTTCGAGTCACCCGCGCGTAATTGAAGGAGCCCGCAAGGCTCTCGATACGCATGGGTATGGCATGAGCAGCGTACGGTTTATTTGTGGCACACAAGACCAACACAAAGTGCTTGAACAAAAAGTGGCCGATTTTCTGGGCACAGAAGACACTATTTTATATGCAGCGGCATTCGATGCTAATGGCGGGGTATTTGAACCTTTGTTCGATGAAAACGACGCCATTATTAGCGACGAGCTCAACCACGCATCAATTATTGATGGCGTGCGTTTGTGCAAGGCACAACGCTACCGTTACAAAAATTGCGACATGGCCGATCTCGAAGAGCAGTTAATAAAGGCACAAGCGCAACGTCACCGCATTATTGTTACCGACGGCGTGTTTAGTATGGATGGCTTCGTTGCTCCTCTCGATAAAATTTGCGACCTCGCCGATAAATACAATGCCTTGGTAATGGTAGACGAAAGCCATGCCACTGGTTTTATTGGCAAAACAGGCCGCGGCACCATTGAGTACCGCAACGTGATGGGTCGTATCGATATCGTTACTGGCACACTCGGCAAAGCGCTGGGTGACGCTATGGGCGGGTTTACAAGCGGACGAAAAGAAATTATTGAAATGTTGCGCCAACGGTCGCGCCCTTATTTGTTTAGTAATTCTTTGTCACCAGTTATTGTTGGTGCTAGCATAGCCGTATTCGATATGCTCACTGAAACCACTACCCTGCGTGATAAATTAGAATGGAACATCAACTACTTCAAAAACGGTATTAAGTCCGCCGGCTTCGACATTCGCGAGGGCGAATCGGCCATCGTGCCTGTAATGTTGTACGACGCCAAACTCTCGCAGCAATTTGCCGATAAATTATTAGCCGAAGGTATTTATGTGATTGGCTTCTTTTATCCCGTGGTACCGAAAGACAAAGCCCGCATTCGCGTGCAATTGAGTGCCGCGCACGAAAAAGAACATCTCGACCAAGCCATTGCCGCCTTTACCAAGGTGGGTAAGGAATTGGGGGTGATTAAGTAATGCCTGTTTAAGCTGCGAAACGTTTACTGCCAATTTGTTTTATCGGCACTGTGTTTTGAGCGGGTCTATTTCCTTCCTTTGAAGGAATAGGTGATGGCTCTTAACTTGTCATTAAACAAGTCGGTGTATTTCTGTTTCATTTCAGCGCTTAAAAAGGACCTTTCAATAAGCGCATGCACTTTAGTTGGTGAATTGGAGAAGCTTTCAATTATTTTTTGCGTTCTCACTTCGGTTATACCTATGCGTTTACCAAATTCTAAAAAATCGTCATAAGCTTGAACCCCATTTGCTTTGTGGCTTTCTGTTTCAAAATCGTCCTTAAACAAGCCTCCATTTAAAGCAAGGTCTCTATCGTTAGGAATATGCATTTTTGTATTCATTAGGTCGTATGCAGGCGTTAATCGATAATCGCCATCATCTGTTCTATACACTGAAAAATTCTTTAAGTGTGCATCTCCATTGTTCAATAAGTAATTAAATACAACCACCTTGAAAAAAGTTTCTAGTTCTATAGGATAAGTGGCTACATGTTTCTTTATAAGTTCAGCGACTTCCTCGTAGGAGTAATCGTATTTGTAATCCCTGCCAGCATTTTGCTCATTGCGTTGAGCCAGTTGTGCAAAATCTTCTTGTTGTGATCGGGCACCATCTTTTTTTACATCAAACCTTTTTGTTAGATAGGCAGGGTTGACGCCATCATTAAAAAAAACGATGGCACAGGCAGCCGTGTTCATTTTGAAAACTTGGCGGGCAATTTGCATGGTGAGATGTTCATTGGCAGGGGCTTGATCCAATCGTTTAAAAGGTCCGATGGGTATGGGTTTTAGAATATATTGTCCGCCCGAATCGGTGAGTACGAGTTTGTTTTTTTCTCGCTTTAATGAGTACTTGATTTGAACGCCAGAAATTGAAATGCGCTGTACGTTTTGAATAAACGCTTCATTATCTTCGCTATTCGGAGAAGCAAAATCTAATTGCAATGAAATTTTTTCACCATCAAATAATTCCTTGCGGCATTTAGGACACAAGGTTTCTTTTTCTAACTCTTTAAGGCATCCTTGACAGTTCATAATGGCATTAAAGTTATTGCCCCTATGGTTTCGGTAGTGGCTGTTTTTATTAATCGCGTGAAATCGTCCTGCTCATCAATTTTCATGGTTCTACACTGGATTTGTTTATTTAGTCCCTCTGCAAGCAAGCCCGAAAAAAACGGAAACATATAATTAGAGTGATAGCGTTTTTCCTTTTTCGGAAAACTCAGACTGATGGCGGGTTGTGTTCCATCCAAATAATATTCATCCGTATAGGCAAAAATAAATCCCTCCTTCGTTTTCTCGAGAGTGCCTGCTAGGACTTTATTATTATAAACTGCTGCCTTCATTTAGTCTCAACTTTTCTTTACTTGAATAATTAGCTCCATGCCTAGTACCTCAAGTAGTTTAGTTAATGTATCAAGGGACGGGTTTCCATTTCCCAATTCTATTCCATAGATCGTTTTGATGGCTACGCCCGATATTTCCGCTAAATCGGCTTGCTTTAGTTGAAGGGCTTCACGTCTGTTTCGAATTAGTTTCGCAAGCTGGTAGGAATTCATAGTCGGTATTATAATGCTGATAAAGGTGTTCTGTTTGTTCAAATATACGAATTTTAAACAAATTCGGCAATATAACACTGATTTTGGTAAAATTTTATTGAAGGCCTTTTTATATTGGTCCTCATCGGCACTAAAGTCCTGATGAAGGACTATAGCCGGTAGGGTCCATTTTAGATTTAACAAGGCCTAGCCGTGTAAATACTTGATTTTCAAAAGCGGCCTTATGGCTTATAATGCAGTGCAGGGCCATAATGCGGAATCTATTGTTTGTTACGCAACTGAAAGGTGGGTAATCGGACGCAACCTCATCGCACCACCGTTTACCAATTCATCCAGTGCTTCAGAAAAAAAAGAAATAAGGTGCCTTCAGCAGGGAAAGTCCATGAGATCTTTTAACATGCGCTACCAATCTCCATTTGTATTGTGTAGCAAGGCCATAATATCAAGGACAGGGGAGCAATTGGTCCACTATAATCATTACCCATACCCCGTCAAACTAAATTTGAGTTTTTTGCCTGAAGGTGATGAGGTGATTCGCAACTAGTGTTTTGTAAAAATGGTTGCAGCCTAAATAGTAAGTAGAACGAGCGTTTAAGTCAACAGCCTTTACGGCATGATTAAAAAAGACAGGCTTATTTTGCTTTGTTTACATTTTCCTCTAACTTCGTGTTAAATCCTGTTTATTATGATGCCTAACATTCAAATCAGTGGACTAGCCATACTGTTAACAGTAGTAGCCACTTTTATTTTTGGTTTTATT
>JACCDW011385957.1_pt1 | contig 38165 bp, 28 predicted proteins | sample 7449781 | NCBI WGS metagenome assembly JACCDW01 (sample SAMN15323449, study PRJNA562643) | freshwater metagenome | isolation source: river surface water | place: USA:Blue River Watershed | collected 2017-08-18 | reverse complement strand
GTGGCGATAACCTCATACGTTCCTGCGCCTGTTGGTTTAGTTGCGCTTGGGCCATAGGTTGTAGATCCTGTCCCAACATAACTATACGTAACCGCACCCGTAGATCCCGTTTTTGTATTCGTTGCTGGGCCTTGTGTAGAGCCATTGTACGTGTAGGAAGTAAGGCCCGTTACCGAGATTGTGGAACTTGCCGTATTAATCGTAAAGGCATAAGGAGCAGATGTTGCACCACTATAATTAGCGTCAGCAGCAAGTGTGGCGATAACCTCGTACGTTCCTACACCTGTCGGTAAGGTGGCACTTGGACCATACGTAGTTGATCCTGTCCCAGCATAACTATACGTAACCGCACCCGTAGATCCAGTTTTTGTATTCGTTATAGGGCCTTGGCCAGAACCATTATATGTGTAGGTAGTTAGACCTGTTACGGTAATAGTGGAGCTTGCCGTATTAATCGTAAAGGCATAAGGAGCAGATGTTGCACCATTATAATTTGCATCAGCAGCAAGTGTGGCGATAACCTCGTACGTTCCTACACCTGTCGGTAAGGTGGCACTTGGACCATAGGTTGTTGATCCTGTCCCAGCATAACTATACGTAACCGCACCCGTAGATCCAGTTTTTGTATTCGTAGCTGGGCCTTGTGTAGAGCCATTGTACGTGTAAGAAGTAAGGCCCGTTACCGTGATTGTGGAACTTTGACTGTTAATTGTTTGGGTAAAGGGTATAACTGAGGATACACAACCTAAAGAACCATTTTTTACAAGTAAATTAAAATTATAAATCCCTGGACTTGAAGCAGGAATGGATACCGTGATGGGACTTACTGGCAATCCGTAATTTGAGATAGCCACAAAATTTGGCATCGCATTGGGTCCCACAGCTGTTATGCTGTACTCATCAGGAGTCCCCACCGCGTTGCTATAAGTTAAATCAAAACTTGTTGCAGTGGTATACAGATTCGCAAGTTGTCCTAAAGTAATTACAGGTGTTGGACTCACTGTTACTGTTATAACACCACTCGTAGCAGCGCTACAAGTACCACTTGTTACGACTGCTTGATAATAGGTAGTAATAGTTAAATTACCTGTATTTAAAGATGAAGCATTAGCTCCACTGATATTTGTAAAGTTGACACCATCTGTAGATTGCTGCCATTGAATAGATCCTGTATGACCTGCCAAAGTTAAAACGGTACTCGATCCCTCACAAACAGTTGAATTAGCTACAGAAGCTGTTCCCGCCACGCTAACTGGATCAATCGTTATTCTACTAGAGAAAGAAGATGTACATTGGTTGCCATCCGTAATGGTTAAAATAGGATCAAAAGTACCCGCTGTTGTATAGGTATTACTTGCATTGGCGGTGAAAGCGGTCGCACCATCTCCAAAGGTCCACGAATACGTTCCAATCGGAGAGTTCGTCGTAGCATTTGGCGTACTTGCATTTGTGAAAGTCACAACACCATTTGTTAAACACACGGTGTTCGCCGATAGAGTGAAGCTAGCTGTAGGTGCTGGCTGACTACTAATTGTTACACTTAACACCGTACTAAATACAGAACTTCCACAAGCATTATTGGCCAAGACTTTAATTGTACCAGATCCAGCGCTATTAGCAGCAGTAATATTAATCACATTAGTTGTGGAAGGCGTAGCGGTCAAATTACCATCTACCACCCAGGTATAGGATGTAGCACCCGGTACAGCGGCAATACTATACACCTGATTCGAATTCATACAGATAACAGACTGTCCTGAAATAGAACCCGGAGTCGCAGGGATTGATGATACTGTGGTTGTAATAGCGTTTGACGTGGCAGGTGTTCCCGTGACACAAGAAGCTAGACTAGAAGTCATCACCACCGTTATTACGTCATTATTAGCTAATGAAGTCGTTGAATAGGTAGCGCTATTCGCCCCCGATATATTGTTACCATTTAATTTCCATTGGTACGTAGGAGTGCTTCCTCCATTTGTAGGCGTGGCGGTAAATACCACATTCGTGCCTGAACAAACACTGTTATTGGTAGCATTTGAACTAATGGATACGGAAGCAACGACTGTTCTTGTCACTGAAGCATTTCCTGTAGCCATATTTTGAGTCACAGCATCAGTCGATGTGATCGCAATATTTCCTGATTGACCATTGACGGCCGAAGTACTTAAACGCACATAAATTAGTCTTGCACTCACAGATCCTGACGAAGGGGCAATGCTCAACGTAGTCGTGTAGGTACCTGCTGAACTTGTGGCTAATTCATAGCCCACAGGCGCAGTTAATACTAAATTAGCGGTTAAATATTGCGCACTTACGGTAAAGGTCTGGGCGTCAGAAGCCGTTCCTAAACACGTAGTGAATGTATTTAAAGTTCCCGTTTTTGTGATGGTGGGTACAACCACGGTGACTACTTTGGAAACCGTCTTTTCACAAATAGTATAGGTAATAGTGCTTGTTCCAGGATTCACCCCCGTTACCACACCAGTAGTAGCATTAACCGTTGCAATATTCGTTGCTGCAGAAGCCCAAGTTCCACCCGTTAATCCATTCGTATATGTAGTGGTCAAACCTTTGTTTAGGATAGATGCACCTGCAATTTCAGGAATTGTACCCGCAACGAAATTAGACGTTGAACCCGTTTTTGCGAAATTAGTTAACGTACCGTTATAAGGTGTGGCCGTTCTACCATTTAAAGTTGTGATCGAGGTATTTGATCCCCCAGCAATTCCTTGATTGAAATTATAATAGGCGACTAAACCTGTTTCATCACCATTTAGTTCGGTATGCATACTTGACGTAATCTCGGATTGCGTTTTAGTAACGTTCCAAATTTTCACATTGTCTAATAAACCGTTATAATATTGAGGGAAATACGTTCCATAAGAACCTAATTTCAATGAGGTAGATACATTTTTTAAAGAGCTGTACCCTGTTGCCAGCGTACTACCTTGCTGCACTCCATCAATATACAAACTCAAATTCCCACTATTTGAGCCATCATAAACCATTGCGATATGCTGCCATTTATTGATTACTAAATTGTTTGTAGTTATAGCTTGTGCAGTAATTCCATTTCCAATTTCAGCTCTTAAAACTCCTGAATTATATCTTAACGCATAAGCTAAATCAGCTGATTGACCCGTATTTACATCTTGTATTTTCCCAATGATTACTTGAGCACCAGTAGTACTCGCAGGTTTAACCCAGGCCTCTATTGTGAACGCTGTTAATAAGTCTAAAGCAGCATTATCTGGAATATCAACATAATCATTGACTCCATCAAAACTCAAAGCATTATCCGTATTAACCGTAGCAGTCACTGTTTTAGAAGCCGCCCCTGTTGAGGCAACAATAAAGTTACCGCTAGTTGCAGACGCCGCTGAATTAATTAATCTAGCATACACATTTGTCGTAGCTAACGTTCCAGATGTAGGTGCTAAGGTCAAAGTAGCGCTGTAAGTTCCAGCTGATGCATTTGAAACTTCAAATCCAATAGGTGCAGTAACCGTCACACTTGCCCCTAGATTCGTTCCTGCAACGGTAAAGGTTTGAGGAGGAATCGAACATCCAGAGCAAGTCGTGAATGTTTTTAAAGTCCCCGTCGTAATAGTTGGTACTAAGACAGTTACGCTATAAGTAGCCACTTTACCACAAATAGTATAACTGAAGGTTGCATTACCACCAGCTACTCCTGTTATTAATCCCGTAGAGGCATTAATGGTTGCGACATTGTCATTTGAACTTGACCACACACCACCAGTTAAACCGTTGTATAATGCCAGAGTTCCTCCAGCTAAAATGTTTGTTTCATTACCTGCAGCCGTAATATTAGGAATAGAACCATCAACAAAGTTAGATGTTGATCCTGTTAATGTTACTCCTGTAATAGTTCCGTTTAAAGCTGAAGGTCCTTTATCTAACAAAGAAGTAATACTTGTATTTGTACCCCTAGCTATTCCTTGGTTGAAATCATAATAAGCTAATAAATCAGTTTCATTGCCCACTAATTCAGTGTACATGCCATTGGTAATATCTGTATTTGATTTTTCAACATTCCAAACTTTTAAATTATCAATGGCTCCTGTAAATAAACCCTCCATACCTGTACCTACTCGCTTTCCACCAATACTTCTGAAGGCTGCATTATCTCCTGTCACATTCATGGTGTTAGTAGAAGCGTCTAAAACACCGTTGATGTACATTTTTACCACCCCTGTGCTACTTCTAGTAACAGCCACGTGTGTCCATGTATTTAAGGGAACGGAAGTGGTAGAATTTAGCCCAACAGACCAAGTTGATCCATTACCAAAATTTGCGTGTAGCTTATTACCGCTTGTTATAGCTATAGCTTGTACCACATCTTTAGTGAAGATTTCAGAGAACGCTTCCGTAGAACCTTTCCAATAAACCCACGCTTCCGTTGTGTTAGCTAAATTTGTATTATCTAAAACATCTCCCAAGTTCACATATCCTGCATGATCTAACATCAATGCATTATCCGTATTTACTGTCGCAGCAACAGTTCTAGTAGTAGCACCAGGGGATGTAATCGTGAAATTACCTGCAACTGCAGAGGAAGCGTTGTTAATTAATCTTGCATAAATGGTAGTAGATGCAACAGAACCGGAACTTGGCACTAATGATGTAGTTGAACTGTAAGTTCCGCCAGATGCTGTTGCAATTTCAAATCCTGTAGGTGCTGCCACAAGTAAGTTCGCTCCTAAATTTGTTCCTGATACAGTGAATGTTTGAGGTGTAATGCTGCAGCCAGAGCAAGAGGTGAACGTTTTTAATGTTCCGCTAGTCGTGATCGTTGGCGTAACAATAGTTAACGCATAACTAACTGTTTTATCACAAATGGTATAGGTAATGTTAACTGAACCATTGGCTACACCAGCGACCAAACCAGTTGAACTATTCACCGTAGCCAATGAAGTATTAGACGAAGCCCAAACTCCTCCCACAAGTCCATTTGAAAGTTGTAAAGTATTTCCAGTAGCAAGTGTGGTTGCATTACCCCCCGCAGAAATTTCAGGAATAAAACCTGCCACAAAATTCGAAGTTGTGCCTGTTAGTGCAAAACTTGTTAATGTTCCATTGTATGCATTAGAAGAATTATCATTTACCGTTGTAATAGAATTTGTTCCATTTGCAACGCCTTGATTAAAATCATAACTAGCAACTAACCCCGTTTCATTACCTGACATTTCGACAAACATATTTGCAGCTATATCAGAGCTAGTTCTTGCTGTATTCCAAACCCTTAGTTGATCGATGCCCCCATTGAAATATGACCCGGCAATAGGACCATAAGCAATGCTAGAGGTCTTGTAGGCTAAAAGTCCAATATTTGATCTATCTAAAGTAGGATTCGAAGTAATATCACCATTTGCTGTAACGCTAGCAACTTGGCCATTAACGTACAATACTGCACTTGATCCAGATTTAACCACCGCGACATGCACCCACTTTCCCGTATTAACAGGAGTAGTACATTCTAATCCATAAAATTTAGTGCCATCATTTAAAATAAATTGAAGTTTTCCATAGGAGGTTCTAAATTCAACTACATTACTATTTACTGTTGAACTACCCCATCCAATAATTTCATTGATAGCCTTCGAATCAGATGTTTTAATCCAAGCTTCAATTGTTACAGCAGAATTGTTGTATGCTGATGCAAAAGCAGAAGGCAAACTCGCATAATCGCTTGAACCATCAAAATTCAATGCATTATCTGTATTTGTAGTTACCGTAATTGTTTTTGCTACTGCCCCTGTTGAAGCAACTGAGATCACATCACTTGTAACCGATATTGCATTATTTGTCAATTTTGCGTAAACGGTTGTGGTTGTTACTGTGCCTGAAGATGGAGCAATATTAATACTTGTTGCAAATCCACTAGTTGGACTGGTTGACACTTGGAAACCAGTAGGAGCTGTGACTACCAGATTATTAGTCGCTAAATCTACCCCCGAAACGGTAAAACTTTGTGGAGCCACTGTACATCCTGAACAGGATGTGAACGTTTTTAAAGCCCCTGTTGCAGTCAATACTGGATTAGTTACCGCTGTGAAATTGACAGAAGCATTATTGGTACCATTCGTCCCATTTAATGTATAATTCAACGTGGCCGCTTCCACGAATGTTGAACTAGTTAAAATGGCGGTATAAGTCCCATCATTATTATCAGTCACACTACTGATGCTTCCTTTATTTGTAGTAATTAAAACAGTTCCGCCTGTGGAAGTTAAATTAGTTCCGTTCGCTTGTTTTAATTGAACTGTAATTACCGAAGTGGTCGTACCATCAGCAGCAATACTTGTTGGATTTGCTGTGATGGTTGATGTCGTTGTAGAAGCTGCTACTGGGACTGATCCACAAATAGCTAAACTTGGTGTACCTGTACAGTTAAATGTATTGATAAATGAGCTAGCAGAAACACCATCGCCCATACTTCCAGAGGTTTTATGCCCTACGTAGCAGAATTGCGCACTTCCTTGTTTTAAATATACTAAAGTATGCCCGCCTAATTCAGCAGACAAAGCGACATCCGTACCAGATGTAAATCCTAAAGGCGTTCCGGGATCATATGTAGTTCCATCTGTTGTACGACCTAAAGCCAAACCTTCATTATCTCCCCAAGTATATAAATCTCCCGATTTTGTAACTGCAGCAATACCAGGAAATGAGGCATCATGTTCTTGAGCGGTAATAAAAGATACATTACTAAAATTCGTAGTTGAATTAATTTTAGCATTTACCCATGAAGTTCTTTCTGTTGTAGTAAAATCTCCTAATTGTTTCTGGGCGTTATAACCCAAACTATATAAAGCTCCGCTGTTACTCAATATATAGTAGGAATTTTTAACGGACGTAGAATTTTTGATACCACCAGTTACCGCAATCATTTTGGGAATATTAGTGATAGAGAACTCTGCAGGCAATGTCATTTTTGTTGCATAATTCCTTGCCGCTGCTGCTGTTCCATCTCCTAAATAACTACTAGAACCCCAAGTATACACTGAACCATCTGATTTTAAAGCGATGATTGCATTCAAACTAGCATTACTTGCTTGAGCTCTTACTGCAGTTACACCAGTTAAATCGGTAGAAGCATTAATTTTAGCTTTCAACCAAGTTTTGGGATAAACAGCATTGTTACCATTTGCACTGAAGCCAACCATTTGAGTCAATGTCCAAACTTCTCCAGCATTGGTTAAAAGGATTAAATTTCCATAGGTAGCGGTCATCATTTTTACATCATACGGGTTTACACCAAGTGGCAGACCTGTTGCAGTATTGACATTATTTGCTGTAAAATTATTAGTCGCTATTTTGCCAAAAGTTGCAGAGCTTTTTAAATCGACATTTATAACATACCCAACACTTCCCCAAACGTATAATCCATCCGTTGTAAGCAAAATGGCTTGCTCCTTACCTCCACCACCTTGTCCACCAATCGCTGCTTTTAAAGGAGTGCCTCGTAAATTCGGGAAATTAGTCACATTAATATCTAATGGTCTTAATACACTTCCAGCACCCGAATTATCTAAATCCTCTCCCCAAACAGAAAAACTTGCATCCGTTTTTTGAGCGATAGACTGATGGTAACCACTTACGATTTTATCATAAGGGTTGTTCACATCACAATTAGGTGCTGTCGGGGCATCATTATCTACAATTGAACCTAAACCAATTTTACTACCTACGGATACCAATAAATTTTCGATATTCTCAACCAATAAATCATCTGTAGTATTTACAGTTATGGTAAAACTACTCACACCACCGGGTACCGTGATGGTACCATCTCCGTTATCTACTACGCCATTGGAAAAACTATAAGAAGCAGTATAATCCGCTCCTTTTATAGCAGTTCCAGACGTATTGAAAGTGTAAACTTGAGGACGTCCTGCTGTTGTAGCTGTACTTAATGTTACGGTATAGACTAAATTTAGACCTTCTATAACATTAGCATTGGTTAATGAAATTGAAGATGGCTGTGGGGTATTTGCTAATTCTGCATTAAAATCTACAATAATTCCTGAAGTGGCTGCATTTCCATTTCTGCTTTCTCCATCAGTAAATGCTAAAGTAGATGCGTAAGATCTAAGACCTATACTCGTACTGGAACCACTAGTGCTTCCTCCAACAATATTGTAGGTTTGATTTGCACCATAAGTTATGGTTGCATTTTGGCCAGCATCTATGATCAGGCCATATACAACCACATTCCCAGTTACGGTCTCTCTCCAGTTTAAAGCTCCACTCAGAGAGATAACTCTGCCAGAAGTTAAATAAAATTTAATTATACCTGCCAAGTCATTGCCTTGGGTTCCTCCAAAGGTACCAGAATATGCCTGTCCAAAACTCACCCTAGCAATTCCAAGAGTAGCAAAGTTTTTGATATTACTTGTACTCTGAACCGCCGAGTTTTGCACTCCAAGATAACCGTTTGAAAAAGTTAAACTTACTTGACCTTGAGATTTAAAAGCGGTCAAAGACAAAACTACCAAGAATAAAAAAAAGGTAACTTTATGAAAAGACTTTAAAAAGCCTGTCCAATTGTTTAAAATAAACATATTTATAAAATTTAGAACACGGAGTTAAACCCCTTGAAGGTATGTTTGAGCTACACGTTATATCAACGATATGACTCAAAAATTCAATTATTAACACTAAGTTACGGCAAAGGGAAATCAATCTTTAGAGATCAATTTGAGTAATTAGTCCAAAAAAAAATTGGACTAACTCGAATCCTTCAAGATTTTGAGCAAATTTTAGAATTAGCCAGTTTTTAAAAAATTTAGCTTAATTTTAAACCACATGAGAGCGCTTTTCATACTTTTTATACTATTCATTTATTTCCCGGGGAAATCCGAGGAAATCAGTTTGGCCTACGAGGGAGAAACCCTGATAAGCTACCAGAAACCCTATATATACATCATCGAAAAGGGGCAATATAGGACGATCAAGATTCCCGAAATGACGGCGTCTGCTCCCATCCCTTTCAAGTTTACAGATACGACCTTTGCCAGAAAATTTACCCCCGCGTCTCACAACCTGTTTAAGGTAAACAATAAAATTTATTTGGCGGATAATTTAGGCGGGATGGTGTATGAATTACGGCAGAATGAACTGGTCCGAATCGATCAATCTTTTGAGCATAAAATGCAGATTAATTCGGCTTCGTTTACCTTTGATAATCGCATCTTTAAGTTTGGGGGATATGGCTTTTGGTCAGCGCGTAATTTCTTCACTTATTTTGATTTAAACTCCAAAGAATGGGAGGCCTATTCCCCCGTCCAAGGGGATCAAATTCCGCCTGGATTATTCGATGTAAATCAATACAAAAATGGGGATGAAATAACCTATTTTAATGGCATGTCCATTAATGCCTCCGATAATTTAAAGTTTGAAAAAAATCAAACCGTTTGGCATTTTAATTTGCGTAGTAAAACCTGGGAAAATAGAGGTAAAACGGCCCTGTTTTTTGGAAATAATCCTCAAAATTTTCAATACAAAAACTACTATTTTGCCTTCACCGATGAACGTAGAATTATCCGCGTAAACTTCAATGATAATTTCTACGAAATATTCTCTAATGAGGCTGTATCGACCAAAATATCGCCTAAAATGCAACCCTTTGTGGAGAACGAACGAATTTATTTTTTTGCCAATAACCACGCTTCTGAAGGCATCGATTTAGTCTCCATATCCTTAGCGGAATTTTTAGGCAAATCACAGTCAAAAGAGGACTTCATCAAAATTGATTTTTGGTCCACCTACTCTTCCTATTTTAACCTGGTTTTAGGTCTAATTTTGCTGGGTTTAATCGCCTATATTTGGCGTAAATACAGACCCGCAAAACCGACCCTTATTACCGATAAAAACGGAATGCTATATGTAGGAAATGCGGCCATTAATTTTGACGAAACAGAGCTAAAAGTACTGCGCTTTTTATTAAAAAACGACGACGTTCCTAACTCCGAATTACTCGAATTAATCGAGCAAAAAGGCGTCCATTTTTCACACAATATTCGGCTGAAAAATGACCTTTTAAATCAATTAAATCTGAAGCTAAAAGCCATCCTTCAAGTCGATGTCAATTTCATTATTTTCAAAAAATCAGACACCGATTCCCGCTTGAAAGTATACCGTTTGAACAAGCACTATTTTAAAGTAAGCGAGGAATTTTTGAACGACTAATATATGATCCAAATCTTCGTAACCGGTGGGACTTTTGACAAAGAATACAACGAGCTGAATGGCTCCCTGTTTTTCAAAGACACGCATCTGCCAGAGATGCTGGAGAAGGGCCGCAGCAGACTTTCGGTGAATATCGATACGCTTTTAATGAAAGACAGTTTAGAGTTTAACGATATCGATCGCCAGCTCATCTCTTCTTCCTGCGCTTCTGCCGCTGCTGATCGCATTTTAATTACGCATGGAACAGATACGATGGTGCAAACGGCGCAGTATTTGGCCGCGCAGAATTTGGGAAAAACCATCGTCCTCACCGGCGCCATGATTCCCTACAAGTTTGGTAGCTCGGATGGGATGTTTAACCTAGGAAGTGCTTTGGCATTCCTCCAAATCCTCGACCCCGGCGTCTACATTTCGATGAACGGCAAGATTTTTGCGACGAATAACGTCCGCAAGAACCTAGAAAAGGGTGAATTCGAGACAATAAATTAATACCTTGCATCTACATAAAACCCTGTTAATCATGAAAAACAAAATCATCGTCGGCTTAATCGTCGTAATAATCGCCATCCAATTCGTTCCCACAGAAAAAAATCTCTCGAACGACAACACCTACGCTTTGGAAACAAAATACGAGGTTCCCGCAGACGTTAAGGTCCTGTTAGAAAATGCCTGCAACGATTGCCACTCGAATAAATCTACCTATCCTTGGTACAGTTCGGTTCAGCCGGTGGGATTTTGGTTAGATCATCACGTGAATGATGGTAAAAAACACTTGAATTTCGCGACGTTTACGAAGATGCCTATCGCGGTGCAAAACCACAAATTAGAGGAAGTGGTGGAACAAGTAGAGTCTGGCGAGATGCCCATGCCGTCTTATACGTATTTTGGCCTACATAGTAATGCCAAATTATCAGAGGCAGACCGCTCTAAAATCATCAACTGGGCTAAGTCTCAAATGGCGATGTTGAAGGCTAGCTATCCGGCAGATAGTTTGAAGATGAAGCCGAGACCGCGGGGCTAAGCGCTGCTGCGCAGCGCAGTCGCGGCGTTGCAGCTTAGTCATCGCTGCGCGATTTAGTCACGACTACGTCGTTAAGTCATCGCTGCGCGATTTAGTCGGCCCGGCGCTGTGCGCCTCAGTCGCGGCGTTGCCGCTTGGTCATCGCTGCGCGATTTAGTCGCCGCTACGCGGCTTAGTCCGGAGGGCGGAGGGCGAATGTTCGTCTGCTGGCTCTAATGGCACTATCTAGTGAAATAAACCTCGAGGTACTCAGAGGGCTTTTCAGGTATTGACAGATTTTGTCAATACCTGAAAATCGACTTTAATATTTTACGAGTTATTTCAACTAAAAGTGCCTATACGCACTCCAATCGCCACTTAAGACTAAACGGCTTCGCCGTGACTAAATCGCGTAGCGATGACCAAGCCGCAGGCGACTAAGGCGCATAGCGCCGACTAAACGGCAACGCCGTGACTAGTCGCGCAGCGACTTCATATCAATCACAAAGCGGTACTTCACATCAGACTTGATCACGCGCTCGTAAGCCTCGTTCACGTCTTTCATGTTGATCATTTCGACATCAGAAAGGATGTTGTGCTCCGCGCAGTAGTCGAGCATTTCTTGAGTTTCGGCGATGCCACCGATCATGGATCCGATGATGGAACGTCTTTTGGAAATCAACGTAGCCGCGTAAACTTGAGCTGCCTCTGGAGGAATTCCCACTAAAAGCATCTTGCCTTCTACCTTTAATAAGCCCAAAAACTTATTCAAATCATGTGACGCCGCCACCGTGTTCAGGATAAAGTCAAACGAGCCTTTCAAAGATTCCATGGTTGCAGGATCCGTCGATAATGCGAAGTGATGAGCGCCTAGGGCTTTTGCGTCTGCTTCTTTGGAAGGAGAAGTACTCAACATGGTCACTTCCGCGCCAAAAGAGGCAGCAAATTTCACCGCCATGTGGCCTAAACCACCCAAACCTAAGACCGCCACTTTGTGACCCTTACCCACTCCTGCATAACGCAAAGGTGAATAGGTCGTGATGCCGGCGCATAATAGAGGAGCGACGCGCTCGAGCTCTTTGGTAAACGGAATATGCAATGTATATGCTTCATCGATGACATAAGTCGAGGAATATCCGCCAAAAGTCTGCGTCACCCCATCGCGGTAATAGCCATTATAGGTAGGCGTCATCTCCTCGTCGCAGTATTGCTCCTGACCCTTTTTACACGATGGACACTCGCGGCACGAGTCCACAAAAACACCCACACCGGCCAAATCACCCACTTTAAATTTCGTTACTTCCGCTCCCACTTCCGTGATCGTGCCCACAATTTCGTGGCCAGGAACAATGGGATACACAGACGGCCCCCACTCGGAGCGCACCATGTGAATATCTGAGTGACAAACCCCGCAATAGAGGATGTCGATTTTTACGTCTTTGGGACCTACATCGCGTCTTTCAAAATCAATCGGCGCAATGGGCGCCTGCGGATTTACCGCGCCATATCCGTGTACTTTTATCATAGTCTTGTTTATTATTATCAGGTAAATTTAGCTTATAAATATGTAGATTTATTATATAAATGTTTCTAAAATATTTCAAACCCCTACAAACAATGGCAACTAAGAAATTACCCCATAATGAAGTATTTGAAGCAAAGACCTTGTTGTTAAAAGGCGCGATTAAACTCCCCAAAAATTTTATTTATAAATCTTCTTTGGTAAAAGCAATTACTGATAAATATGGATTGAAGCGTTGAAAGCCACTAATGTTAAAAAAACGTCAAGGCATCCAAGCCGCTTTTGGACTATTGACACATTCTGTCAATTCTCTCCTTTCGATTATCAATAACCTGATAGGGTTAGGCAGAAAATTCATACATTTGAATTAATCACTATGTGGGATAGCAAGAGTTTTCACAGTATTAAACCACTTCAATAATGATACGCATAGATAAAATCATCGAAATTGCTCCCTATTATGTTGACTGCCTTTTTAATACGGGAGAACTAAAGCGAATTGAAGTACTATCACTGCTTTTAAATCACCAGCATTTAGATGGAATTGATCAATTAAAAGACCATTCAATCTTTGAAAAAGCGCTCATTGGCGAAATGGGAGAACTAAAATGGGAGAAAATCATTTTATCACCCAAGGATGATTCAGGTAAGCGTTGGGATTACGACATCTCTCCTGAGTTTGCTTATGAAATAGGCAACATTTTGGTTTAAATCCGGCAATTCTTTAACCGTAAAATAAACCATTCACAATCATCATTAATCCATTTTTCCTCCTACCTTTATCCCAGTTTTAAACAAACACAAAATGAAAAAAGATGTAATTGTAGGCTAAGCGCCTAATTAATATTCGAATTGAAAAAGCCTGAATCTTCAGGCTTTTTTTATGCCAAAAAACGGGAAGCATATTGACAGAAAATGTCAATACCTGAAAAGCCCTCTGAGTGCCTCGACGTTTATTTCACACATTATTGCCCTCAGGCGACCTAATCGACATATTTGACTAAATCGCGAAGCGATGACTAAGCCACGAAGTGGTGAGTCGACTAAGTCTGCAGGACACCCTCTGCCAGCACCCGGTCATTCGAGAGCCGGGGAACTTTGTTTTGGCCCCCTAATTTACCCTGTGACTTCATATACGAGATAAAAGCACCTGCAGGAAGCGAGGTAAGCACTAAGGGACGCAAGATGGACCCCGTAATCAGGTCGCGGTAATAGATATTTTGCGCGCACATGGACGCGTCTAAAGCCTCCTGAAAAGTAGATAAAGACGACGGCGGCGATGAAAACTCGATAAGCCACTCGTGATAAGGCAAACCGCTCGCAGGGGAAACCTGCGGCGCAACAGTGAACTCAACGACACGTGCTTCTGGACATGCAGACAACGCGGCAGCTAATGCTTTCTCGACTTCTTCAGCGATCACATGCTCGCCAAAAGCCGAAATAAAGTGTTTAATCCGACCCGTCACCACAATGCGGTACGGATTCAAAGAGACGAACTTGACGGTATCTCCGATGGAATAGGACCAAAGGCCGGCATTCGTCGTTAATAATAGCGCGTAATTAACGTCCAATGAGACCTCTGTGAGGCTTAAACGGACTGGGTTAGCGCCGAAATAGGTATCCGTAGGAACAAACTCAAAGAAAATCCCGCCGTCTACGTTCAATAAAAGCCCTGGTTCGCCCGAAGAGTCGTCAAACGCAATGAACCCTTCCGAAGCGGGATATGTCTCCACCACGTCAATTTCTCGGCCTATCGAGGCCAGTAGTTTCTCCCGGTATGGCTCGAAGTTCACACCGCCGGTCACGAAGACCTGGAAATCGGGGAAGAGGTCGCCTATTTTTTGGCCAGATAACTCCTCTAAACGATCAAAATACATCTGCACCCAAGGCGGAATCCCGGAAATCAATCCCATACGCTTCGAAATCGTTTCTTGCACAATCGCCTCGAGCTTTTGTTCCCAGTCTTCGATGCAATTCGTCTTGTAAGACGGCATCTGATTTCCGCGCAAATAGCCCGGCACATGGTGGTTCACGATACCAGAAAGGCGGCCCGTGGGAACACCATTCGTCTCGGTCATCTCCGGAGAACCGCTTAGAAAAATCAATTTCCGGTCTAAAAACGAGGAATTCCCGCTGTAATACACGTAATGCAACAAGGCATCCCGCGCAGCAGTAATGTGAAAAGGCATCGAATCCGATGAGATGGGGATGTATTTGACGCCGGAGGTGGTGCCGGAAGTTTTGGCAAAATAAGCTGGTTTTCCTGGCCAAAGAATGTCTTCTTTGCCCGCCACCACTTCGTCAATATAGGGCTTGATGTCTTCGTATTCGAAGATGGGTACGTTAGAGCGGTAGTCGAGGTAGTTCTTGATTTTGGAGAAGGAGTGACCTCGCCCGAAAAGGGTTTTCTCCGCCTTCGCCACCATCTGCTTTAACCAAAAGTCTTGGCGCTCAAAGGCCTGCTCCTGGCTTAAGCGGTACTTTTTAACGACACGGGCCGCTAGAGGTTTGGCAAAAAAGGAACGAATACCCATCGCTACGCTATTTAAATATGCCTTTCGGATCAGGCATTTTGGCAGCTAACAGCGAACCAAAATTCAAGTCCAATTGCAAAATATCAGCCATGCGAGCTTCGTGGAAATAGGTCCACGCTAACTCGTAATTCTCTTTGTAATACGCCACCTGGCAACGCTTCATCCACGCGTTCGCATTCTTCGGATCCTGCGCCAAGGCATGTTTTAATTCCGTTTCTACCTCATCCAAGGTTCCACAATCTTGGCCTTTCTGATAACAATCTAACTTCACAATGGCATAATCCACGCGCATCATCGACTGCGTAGAATCTAACTCTAATCCCTTGTTTAACAGGCGAATAGCGAGATCATTGTCCCCTCTTTGGAAAGAAATAACCCCTAATCCCCAAAACGCATCCACGCTATTCGGGTCCAAGGCACTAATTAAATTAAATCGTTGTGTGGCTGTGTCTAAACGTGCAGTAGCCACATATTCCCAAGCGCGTTCCGCGAAAAAAGCAACGGCTTCAGCTCTCGAGCCAAAAGAGGCATCGCAGCTCGCCACAAATTCATTTAATTCCTTTTGATCGGCTTTCGAAAGTGGTTTCGAACCATACAAAACTTCGTACTTCGCTGCGCGAACCGGAGTATTAGTAACCGGAGTAGCCGGCGCCTTCGGTGCCGCCGCCGCTTCACTCTTTGCGGGCTTAGTCTGCGAAAACGCTGTGAAACCAGCCATCGAAATCAAACACAATAACAGAACTCTCTTCATAATCACAAAACTAACGTTTCTTTTTATTGGACGCTGCGCCAGGACGGAATTTTGCATTCTTTCCCGGGCGGTTATTTCGAACAATCGGCTTGGGACCTTGAACGGCACCACCTTTCGGTCCAGCTTTAGTAACAGCCTTTTTCTGAGGCACTTTCTTGCCTGCCGCTTTGGCTTTAATCACCCATTTCTTATCATGGAACGCACCCTTAAAGTCCGGATCCTCGCGTTTACGCTGATCATCGACTGCGCGTAACATATCTTGTTGCTCTAAAAACGGCGTTTCTTCGATCTTAATTCCTTCCGGCAGCTGTTCGATTTCGATCTTCTGCTGAATGATCTCCTCGATCTTCGTCCAGTGGTAGCTTTCTGCCAACGTAATAAAGGTAATCGACTCCCCTATCTCCTCCGCTCGACCCGTACGGCCGATTCGGTGGACATAATCCTCGTAAATCAAAGGCACATCGAAATTGATCACGTGGGAAACTTTCGGGATATCAATCCCGCGAGCCGCCACATCCGTGGTCACTAAAACGCGCACATTTCCCTCGCGAAATTGCGCCATGGCGTTGATACGCGTGTTCTGGCCTTTGTTCGAGTGAATTACACGAACCTGGTCTTTGGGTAATGATTTCAACAACCACTTCTCCACTTCATTTGCCGCATCTTTCGAGCGACAGAATACCATAACCCGATGAAAATCAGGATTTTGCATAAAGTAAGCCAGGGCGTGTAATTTCGTTAATAAGTTTGGCGCCTCGTAAACCGATTGCGTCACCTGGCTCGCTGGCGTTGCCTGCGGAGTGATTTCGATCTTCATCGGAAACTCCAAAAACTCGTGGGACAAGTTCTCCACCTTCTCTGGGAAAGTCGCGGAAAACAATCCGTTCATTCTTTTTTTATAGGGTATTTTCTCCAAAATCTGACGAATCTGCGGCATAAAGCCCATATCCATCATCTTATCTGCTTCGTCTAAAATCAAGAATTTCAATTCCTTCACCACGATCACGTCCTTGCGGTACAATTCTAAGAATCGACCCGGCGTAGAAACGAGGATGTCGATGCCCTCCTCGAGGGCTTGGATCTGAGGTTTTGGCCCTAATCCACCGTATAAGGCTAAAATACGCAAGTCCGTAAACTGCGCTAAACCGATCATCACGGTGTGAATCTGCATCACCAGCTCGCGGGTAGGCGCTAAAATCAAGGCACGCGGGTTCTTTCCCTGCGCATATTTGCAGCGCATCAAGATAGGCAAGGCATAAGCAGCCGTCTTCCCGGTCCCCGTTTGCGCAATTCCCAATAAATCGTGGCCTTGCAATAATAACGGAATGGCCTTCTCCTGGATCGGAGTTGGTTTCGTATAACCCACCGCGGTACACGCGCGTTGCAGCTGTGGATTTAATCCCAAACTTAAAAATTCATCCATTGGATTCGGCATTGTAGTAGATTTGCAAAGGTAGGGAAAATATAATTCTTACCTTTGAAACAAAATTATTGTTGTTTTGGCTCGAATAAAGGCATTTCTATTGAATCTAGGCCTATTGGTCGCACTCTCCTTCGCCACAGGGAGCCTTTCTTCGCTATTTTTGGCAGGCCTAGACTGGATTCAACACAACGGATCCTACTTATATGCCTTACCTCTGGTAGGTTTAATTTTCCAAAGCTTCAAAGTCCCAGCCTACCTCATCATCCCCGCCACCTGGCTCAGTCATCTAGCAGGCGCGTCGGTCGGACGTGAAGGAACGGCGGTGACTATGGGTCGGGTGCTGGGTGAGAAATTTTCAGACGTTGACCTATTCACTAAAGCCGGCATGGCCGCTGGCTTCGCCTCCGTTTTTGGGACACCGCTGGCCGGAGCCTTTTTTGCACTCGAAGTAGGAGAGGTGGGCAAAATTAATTTTCGCCACATTCCTGCCTGTCTATTAGCTGCCTTTTTCGCGAATTATGTCAGTCTCCACGTGTACGGCACAAAACATCTTTCTTACCCGGCCATTTTTTTACCCGAGTTTTCGGGTGCATTTTATGCAAAATTAGCGCTCCTGGGCCTATTTTTAGCCCTAATTGCCTTTCTCTATAAGCGCTCAGAATCGATTATAATTGCAGCGTTCGACAAATCACCCGTACAAGGTCCTCTAAAAGGGATTCTCGCGGGCTTGATTTTGTTCGGCGTGTTCAACGTCCCGGTGTTTGACGAAACGATCGGACTTGGTTCGGAATTTTTACTTCGACCATTTACGTCGGTCGCACCGGACTTCGCCCTTTGGAAAATGCTCGCGACAAACTTGAGTTTAGGTCTCGGATTTAAAGGGGGAGAAGCGACGCCCTTGTTTTTGATTGGGTCACATGCAGCGTCCGGTTTCGCCTCTTGGTTTACGTTGCCGGTAGGATTATCGGCGGCCATCGGCTTCGTCAGTTTGTATGGTGGTCTTGCCAAAACTCCCATCGCCGCCACCTTCTTAGGCATGGAACTTTTCGGTCCATCCGCCTGGTTCATTTATTTCATTATTACCCTAATTGTCTTATTCGGCTCAGGTAAAAAAGGAATTTTCTCTAATCAAACCTGGGCAGACTATCTGCCTAAACCGATATACTAAATGTCACTAATGTTTACAAAAGCCTTTGAACACTACGACTCCTTCCGCGAAAATCGCCTAACAAAACGCCGTTTTTCGGCGGCTCTTTGGCAAGAATTAATCACTGAATGGTCCACCCACTTTGCTGTCCGCGAACTAGGGAAAACTGAAGAGGACAGACCCATCCACGAGGTAAAATGGGGCGAAGGTCCTATCCAAGTCATCGCCTGGTCCCAAATGCACGGAGACGAAGCGACAGCCACTATGGCTTTAGCCGATATTTTTCGTTTATTATCCACGTCCTACAATCTAAGTACCGAGATCAAGCAAAAATTGCATCAGAATATCACCTTGCGCATCATTCCGCGCCTGAATGCAGACGGCGCAGAAAGATGGCAACGCGAAACGGCTTTGGGTATCGATATGAACCGGGATGCGACAAAACAAAACTCCGTAGAGGCGCGCATTTTATCAGCTTGGGCAGACGAAATCAAACCCGCTTTCGCCTTCAATTTACACGATCAAAACCGTTTGTATTCGGTAGGCAATAGCCCAGAACAAACCCATATCGCGTTTCTGGCCACTACAGGGGACGACGCAGGTACTTGGACTCCATCTCGCTTACGTGCTGGCCAAATCTGCCAACGAATGCTGCACCAAATCCAACCAATAATACCCGGTAAAATTGCGAAATGGACAGACGAATTTGAGTCCCGCGCTTTTGGTGATACCTTCTCGTCTCGCGGATACGGTTTGGTTTTATTAGAATCTGGCGGCGCTGGGTGGGACCTAGAAAAACAATCGCTACGCAAATTAAACGCTTGTCTATTACTCGATGCTTTCTGCGCCATTGCAGACGGAAGCTATGCTTCTGAATCTATTGCTGAATACGAGGCCTTACCTACAAACGAGCGAGCGATTGTGGACATCAAAATCACCGATGCGCCACTCAGTGCAACGGTTCGCGCAGACGTTTTATTTAACCTCGTAGAAACCCCGATGACCGACGGAAATATTCATTATTCATGGGTAGTCGAAAACATCGGAGACATGTCACCATTCTATGGATTAACAGAAATCGATGGGAAAGACTTACATTTGTCTCCTGATTCAAGCATTTCTTTAGGTGAAAATTACACCGAATTAGTCTTATTAAAAGACGGAAAACCCAGCTTTAAACTATCAGATTACACGCATAAAATACAATCCTAAATGACTTCATTACCTGTAATTATCATTGGAGTAAATCCTTTTGGCCTAGAAGTAGCCCACATCTTTCAAAAGAACGACGTCGTTATCTACGGATTCTTAGACGATGATCCTAAGAAAAAGGATACCAGCATTGGCGAAATTCCGGTTTTGGGAACAGCAGACGATGAGTCTTATTTCAAATTAATTGGGAAAAACTGCGGCGTATTTGTGGCCCTAGAAAACCCAACCGAGCGTAAGAAAATGATCGAATTGATCTTAGAAGAGCGCGAAGTAAAACCCGTAAACGCCATACATCCTACCGCCAATATAGCAGATGTAAAAAGCCTTGCGTACGGCGTATTCATCGGGAGCGGAGCGCAGATTTTACCTGAAACAAAACTGGGGGATCACGTCATCATTGGCTCCGGAGCCATCATAGAAACGGGTGCACAAATTGCTGATTTTGCTTCCATCGGAGCGGGTTCTGTGATAGGCAAAGAAGCAATCATTGAGAACAATGCCTATGTAGGAATTCACTCAACAATCGTGGGAAGTGTGAAGGTAGGAAAGAGCGCTACGGTAGGAGCGGGTAGTGTGGTAATTGAAAATGTCGCTGCCTCGAAACGCGTATTCGGCAACCCGGCTAAAACCCTATAATTTGACAATATTTTCTGGCGCAACTAGATCTAAAAAGTGAAAACGTAGATAGAGTTGCGCCACTACGATGACATCTTCTAGGCAATACTCATTGATCCTAGCTAATCCATTTTCCTTGTAGAAAACACGGTTCACCTGGTCTCCAGAAAGATCAGCTTTGGCCCCTGAAATACCCATCAATTCCGCTAATAATTCCAGCGAAGTATAGGATCTTCTATCGCCAAACTTCCACATCTCCATTGTATCCTGGTGGATAATTTCCCATGGTTTTTTGCCTTGTAATTGCAACGACTTCGGAATCTCCAAACCGTTAACGAGCATGCGTCTACACAAATACGGGAAGTCAAATTCCTTTCCATTATGCGCCACCAGCGTTAATTCTCTCGACTTATAGGTCTTGTTTACGAAGGCGATGAACTCCGTGAGAAGCGTTTTTTCGTCTGCGTGGGCAATCGTCTTCACTTTTAAGGCCATCTCACCCTGTTTGTTAACGAACAAAAAGCCCATTCCCACGACGATTATCTTGCCAAATTCCGCATATAAGGGCGCCTTTTCGAAATACATCTCTTCTAAGCTAATATTGGCGGGATTTATTAAATTCTTCGCCTTTCTTAGCCAAAATTCTTTCATTTTATCTGAAAGTAGGGCAAAATCGGATACTCCGGACGAAGTTTCGATATCAATGAAGAGGGTATTCTTGAAGTTCTTTAAGGTATCCATATTTCATGTTCCACGTGGAACGCGTAAATCTTATGCTTTCAATGTTTCACGTGAAACATTCACTAATTCCATTTTAAATAGATCATTCAAATGCCCTTTGACAATAGCCGAAACACTTTCAAAATCCATTTCCTTGCCTAATTCCTGCTGCAACGAAGTAACTCCACGGGTCGCAATGCCACAAGGCACAATGTGAGAGAAATAGCTCAAATCCGTATTGACGTTCAGCGCAAAGCCGTGCATGCTTATCCAACGAGACGCCTTCACGCCCATGGCACAAATCTTGCGAGCGCCTTCTTCTGTAGGATCAATCCACACACCCGTCAAGCCCTCAATCCGGCCAGCTACTAACCCAAAACCCTCACAGGTTTTAATAATCGCCTCTTCCAGCATACGCAGATATAAGTGAATGTCTGTATAGAAATTCTCTAAATCCAGAATAGGGTAGCCCACTAATTGGCCGGGTCCGTGGTAGGTAATATCACCGCCTCGATTCGTCTTAAAAAAGGTAGCACCTATAGTAGACAAGAACGATTCTTGCAACAGCAAATGGGACTCGTCACCGCTCTTACCTAGGGTGTATACGTGGGGGTGTTGGCAAAATAGAAGGTAATTATTCGTGATGACTTTTGGGTCCTCTTCAAGGCCTCTGTTATCTAATTTCACTGTCGCTATGCGATTTAATAAAGTCTCCTGTAGATCCCAAGCTTCCTTGTATTCTATCAGTTTTAAATCAACAAATTGGACTTCTTTATTCTGCTTCATTCTTTATCAAAAGGCTGATAGCGCCAAACTATTCCCCGGGCTACCTTTAGGAAAACAAAGATACAATAATGGCAAAACATATAACACAAGGAAAATTAGGTGAACAAATTAGCGTAGACTACCTACTAAAAAACGCCTATACCATCGAAGCAAGAAACTACCGCTACAAGCGAGCGGAGATCGACATCGTGGCTAAAAAAGGGGATCTCTTAATCTTCATAGAAGTCAAATCCCTTCGCAGAAATACCCACGGACATCCGGAGCAGAAAATCACCCAAAACAAAATAAGGCTCATCAGTAGGGCTGCTTGTGCCTATCAATACCAGCATAAATGGCGCCAAGAAGTTCGTTTTGACAGCATTTCGGTGAATTTTTATCCACAAGCGTTCAAAATAGAGCATTTCGAGGATGCTTTTTCGTAAATTCGCGCTTTAACAGCGCGCACATGATTCAATTTTGCACAGAAGACATAACATTCTCCCTAAAAGAGAAGTTAAAACACAAAGCCTGGTTAAACGAGGTGGCGAAACAAGAAGGGAAAAAGATCCTAGAACTAAGCTATGTCTTTTGCTCCGATGATTATCTGTTACAGATTAACCAGGAGTATTTGAACCACGATACGCTAACGGATATCGTGACTTTTGATAACTCAGAAAACCCAAAGAAAATCGAGGGAGATATCTTTATCTCGATCGATCGCGTGAAAGAAAATGGGGAAAAGCTCGGTACTTCTGAAACAGAATTAGAGCGCGTCATGGTACACGGTTTATTGCACTTACTCGGTTATAAGGACAAGAAGAAAGAGGATAAGGCGTTAATGACCGAGAAAGAAGATTTTTACATTAAACAATACTAAAATGTTTCACGTGAAACATGCATAGCTATGCTAAATTCATACGATGTAATTGTGGTGGGGGCGGGACACGCCGGATGCGAAGCAGCTTATTCGGCGGCGCAGATGGGCTCACGTGTTTTGTTGGTCACGATGAATATGCAGACGATTGCTCAGATGTCATGCAACCCAGCGATGGGGGGTGTGGCGAAGGGTCAAATCGTTAGAGAAATCGATGCCCTAGGTGGAATGTCTGGAATCGTTTCAGACAAAACCATGATTCAATTCAGAATGTTGAACCGTTCCAAAGGTCCAGCGATGTGGTCACCCCGTTGCCAATCCGATCGGATGCGTTTTGCAGAAGAGTGGAGAAATGCATTAGAAGGGAATTTGAATGTTGATTTTTGGCAAGATTCTGTTCAACAATTAATCGTAGAAAAAGGCGAAGTGAAAGGGGTCATCACCCGCATGGGAATGACCTTCACCGCACGCGCCGTGGTACTAACGAATGGTACCTTTTTAAATGGCTTGATCCACATAGGGGAGAAGAATTTTGGCGGAGGAAGAATGGCAGAACCGATGGCCATCGGACTAACCGAACAACTCGTCAACTTAGGTTTCGAATCCGGAAGAATGAAGACAGGAACTCCGCCGCGTGTAGATGGCAGAAGCCTAGACTTCGCAGCCATGGAGGAACAAAAAGGCGACGAAAACCCAAGTTCCTTTTCGTACTTAACAGAAACTCCGCTGACGGAACAACGCTCTTGCTGGATCACGCATACGAATACGAAAGTACACGAGGTCTTGCGGAAAGGTTTCGACCGCTCGCCTATGTTCGCCGGAAGAATTAAAGGTTTAGGCCCGCGTTACTGCCCATCGGTGGAAGATAAAATCAACCGCTTTGCAGACAAAGATTCGCACCAGATTTTTGTGGAACCAGAAGGCTGGAGCACGGTAGAAATTTACGTCAATGGATTCTCGACTTCCTTGCCAGAGGACATTCAATTCGAAGCGATTCGTTTAATCCCAGGATTTAAAAAAGCGAAGATGTTCCGTCCGGGTTATGCCATCGAATACGATTATTTCCCGCCTACCCAATTGACTCCCACCTTAGAGACGAAGCGCGTGAAAGGCTTATTCTTTGCTGGCCAAATCAATGGCACCACAGGTTACGAAGAAGCCGCTTGCCAAGGACTAATGGCGGGTATCAATGCCCACTTAAAAACACACGAATTAGATCCATTTACGTTGTCTCGTTCGGATGCGTACATCGGTGTGTTAATCGATGATTTAATTAACAAAGGAACGGACGAGCCGTACCGCATGTTCACATCCCGTGCCGAGTTTAGAACGCTGCTAAGACAAGACAATGCGGATGAACGCTTAACCGCAAAAGGATACCAATTAGGTTTAGCGACCGATCAACGCTGGAATAAATTCCAAGAGAAGAAAGCGCAAGTAGCGGCTTTGACAGAAGAAATAAAAAATACGAAAGTAAAACCAACCGAAGTAAACGACTGGCTAGAGCAGGAGGGAAGCGCGAACTTAAAAGAGGGGGCGCCCATCGTGAATTTATTACGCCGTTCCGATTTATCCTTCGACCGCATCGCAACCCACCCAAGTGTGGAACCGATCGTTAGAAACTATTCACAAGAAGTACGCGAACAAGTGGAGATCCTTGTGAAGTATGAAAGCTATATTGAGAAAGAACGTTTAATGGTAGACAAAATGAAATCAATGGAAGACTTAACGATTCCAGCGAATTTTGATTACGATAAAATCAAAACGCTTTCGACAGAATCGCGCATTAAATTGAAATCGATTTTGCCACAAACCATCGGACAGGCAAGTCGCATTTCTGGGGTATCCGCATCGGACGTTTCGATCTTACTTTTATTCATGGGACGCTAATGGAAAACATACAAAACTGCCCTATTTGCGGATCGCCTGATTCCGCCTTGAAATTCAAGGCGAAAGACTATACCGTATCGAACGAACTGTTTCATATCGTGACCTGTCATTCATGTCAGTTGATCTACACGAATCCACGACCAGCAGCACACGAAGCGGGACCTTATTACCATGCGAGTGCCTATATTTCGCACAGCGATACGAATGAGGGAATTGTCAATAAGTTATATCACGCCGTACGCAAATTCACCTTGCAGTCGAAAACGAAGTGGATTGAGCCAGAGAAAAAAGGAAATAAAGAACTGCTAGATATTGGCTGTGGAAACGGCCACTTCTTAGCGGCCGCGAAAGAAAAGGGTTGGCATATTAATGGCGTTGAATTAGACCCAGAAACGGCCGCTAGAGCTGCGAAATTAACGGGCCTACCCATTGCGCCGTCTTTAAAAGAAATCAGCTCAGACAAAAGCTTTCAGGTGATTACACTTTGGCATGTATTAGAACATGTCTACGAACTAGACGAATATTTTCAATTCTTCAAAAGCCGTTTAGCTCCAGACGGAAAATTGCTTTTAGCCTTGCCTAACCCCGCTTCCTTCGATGCAAATTATTTCGAGGAATACTGGGCCGCTTATGATGTTCCACGTCACATTTACCATTTCACGCCAGCCACCATTGCGGCTTTGGCAGCGAAATACGGTTTTAAATTAAAAACGAGTCGCGGACTGATCTTTGATAGCTTTTACATTTCTTTGTTAAGTAACGAATACAAAACAGGAAACAAGCGCTTACTTCATTCGTTCTGTATTGGTTTACTTTCAAACCTGCGGGCGATGCTAGGCAAGCCGAATTTTTCCAGTAATTTATACTTTTTTGAACATGCGTAATTACCTGAAATTCAGCTTATTGTTTGTATTTTTAGGCCTAGGAATCAGCTTGGTTTTTCTACAGAGTTGCGCCCAAATGGCCTCGCCTCCAGGTGGCAAAAAGGATACCTTAGCTCCGGTGGTAACCACATCAATTCCATTAAACAAAAGCAAGAATTTCAAAGGCAAAAAGATCGAATTAAACTTCAACGAATACGTCACGGTTAAAAACCTAAATCAGGAACTGTTAATTACTCCCTCAATTGGTAATTACGAAACGCGAATTCGGCCTACTGGCTTAACACTCGTTCTGGACAGTGCTCTAAAAGATAATACCACCTATACCTTCAACTTTAGAAATGCCGTAGAAGATATCGCTGAACGGAATAAAGGCAAGAATATAAAACTCGTTTTCAGCACCTCAAATGCGATTGATTCCTTGAAAATTGAGGGTCGCATAAAGCACCTGTTAACTAACAAGAAAGCCGATAATATTACGGTGGGACTATATCCGTACACGGATAGTTTGTCCATCGACAAAGCGAAGCCTTACTATTTCGTTCGAACGGACACGTCTGGTACCTATGCTTTGGAAAACTTAGCTGCCGGAAAATACTACATGGCAGCCTTCGAGGACGCAAACAATAACCTGGTTTATAATTCCGCCAAAGAATCGGTAGACTTCATCACAGAACCCTTCATCGATCTACGCAAAAATGAGACGCGCAACTTTAAAATCGCCCTACAGAACCAGGATCCGCTGAAATTAAGCAAAACAACCTCAACCGCAAAGACCATTCTTTATGAGTTTTCGCGTGGAATTAAAACAGCAGATTTACGCTTTTCATCGAGCGAAAAACCCCTTTATCAAATCGAAAACGACCGCAACTTGCGCATCTATGCCGGCGGATTAAATAAAGCGGACACACTAAAAATTGAAGCCGCATTAGAGGATTCGATAGGCAGAAAATACGAGTTCAAGTTAAAGGCTAAATTCCGCGAACTAGCAAAAAAAGAGAAAGTAACCTATACAGCACTCGGTTTCGACGTATTCCCTAAGGTGGGTGCACAAATCGTTCCCACAGACTCCCTACTGCTCATTTTCCCTAAACCAGTCTTACAATGGGTCTCTAAAAAAGTACACATTTTAACGGAGAATGAGGATGACTTAACCTTCCCAGATGAAGCATTCTCTTGGAACAAATTCCAGAATGTGTTGACCATTAAAAGTGCTTTTCTGCCTAAGTCGCCCAAGTTTACGTTAGCCTTAGATAAAATCGCTTTTGTGGGACCTGAAGCAGATTCAACGAACGAATACAAACAGGTGATTAAACGATTAGATCCAGAGGAAACAGGTGTCATAGAGGGAGGTATTCGCCAGCCTGGTCATTATATCTACCAGCTGTTAAAAGGCGAGAAGCTTGAAAAAGCCTATGAGCAAAAATCCAGCGGTCCTTGTTCTTTTGTAAACGTGGAACCTGGCCTTTATACCCTAAGAGCCATCGTGGATACCAACGAAAATGGCCAATGGGACATTGGAAATTACAAGACACGGACTAAATCAGAAGAGGTTTATTATTTTGATACGAAGATCAAATTAAAGGCCAACTTCCAGCTAAGTGACTTGTGGATAACCCTACCTTAGCAGTGTGGATAAGTGCCCTTTTTATCCACATTCTATCCACATAAACCGTGGATAAGTGTGCATAAGTTTTTACCCACACAGGGCAGTGTGGATAAACTCAGACTTATCCACAAGTTGTTAGCTACTTATCCACACAAGTGTATTGCGTTTCGAATTTGCAAAACTCACTGATATCAAGCACTTACAAACACGATTTTGAGTTATCCACTTATCCACAGAGAACAACAAGAAGAAACAAAAAAGAGATTTAAAAAACTTTTTCTTTTTTTAATTTATGTGTGTGGATAAGTTTTAAGCTGAAAAAAGGTTTTGATGCTTTTTTGATATTATAGGTATATAAAATAGTATAAAGAGATAAAAAAAGAGTAAATCACCTGTTCGAATGTGGATAACTGGTGGATAAGTAAATTAGGTGCAAAAAGAACTATATTTAATACAATTTGGCTAAATTGCCGCTTCTAAACCCTTCAGACAAATGGTTCATCAACAATTCAACCGCGTATTCGACTTATTGACCGCGTACAAAAGTTTTCAAAAAGAAGACCTCTTTAACAAAAAGAGGGACGGCGAATGGAAAAACTATTCATCGGCAAGTACTTTAGAAAATATCCAAACCCTAGCCTTAGGCCTTTTAGAACTCCAGGTAAAACCGGGGGATAAAATTGCGATCATCTCGGGTAATCGTCCGGCTTGGAATTTCGTAGACTTTGCTGTTCAAATCATTGGAGGTGTGACAGTACCCATGTATCCCACCATTACGATTGAAGATTATGCGTATATTTTCAAAGATGCAGAGGTAAAATACATCTTCTGTGAAAATGAGGAATTGTATTTAAAAGTAAAGGAAGCTTCTAAAGGGAATAAGCAAATCAAAGGCGTTTATACCTTTGATCCAGTAGCGGATGTGGAGATGTGGACGGCAGTGAAGGAATTAGGAGAAGGAAAAGACGCGGCCGTTTTACAGCCTTTAATGGATGCGGTAAAACCTAGTGATTTATTGACGTTAATTTATACCTCTGGAACCACAGGTCGTCCGAAAGGTGTCATGTTAACACATCACAACATTGTCAGCAATATTAAGGCCTTGATTCGAGGCAAATTTTTTGATTTATATGCCAGTGATCGCGCGTTAAGTTTCTTGCCTTTATGCCATATTTACGAGCGTACAGATGTGTACATGTACATGTATTACGGTGTTGCGGTCTATTATGCGGAGAGTATGGAGACGATTGCAGATAATATTAAGGAGGTAAAACCGGCGATGTTTGCGACCGTTCCACGTTTATTGGAGAAGGTTTACGATAAGATTTTGGCCAAAGGAAATGAGCTCACCGGCATCAAACGGACGCTATTCTTTGGCGCTTTGGAATTCGGTTTACAATACGATCCCATGGAGAAACTAGGTTTACTAGATTCTTTAAAACTGGCCTTTTACAGAAAAGTTATTTTCAGCAAATGGCGTGAAGCCTTGGGCGGAAGCGTTCGATTGATCGCTTCGGGTTCTGCTGCATTGCAACCTCGTTTATCCCGTGTTTTCTGGGCGGCCGGCATTCCGGTTTCGGAAGGCTATGGTTTAACCGAGACTTCGCCCGTTATTTCGGTATCACGTGTGAATCCACCGGATTTTAAGGTAGGCTGTGTGGGTTCTTTAGTGGACTCGATAGAATTGAAGATCGCAGAAGATGGGGAGATTTGTGTGAAAGGGGATTCGGTGATGGTCGGTTATTACAAAAATCCAGAGGCAACGGCTGAGGCGATTGATCCAGAGGGTTGGTTCCACACGGGAGACATCGGAATGATGGTAGACGGAAAATATTTGAAGATCACAGATCGCAAGAAGGAGATCTTTAAAACGTCTGGTGGAAAATACGTGGCACCACAATTAGTGGAGAATAAGCTAAAAGAATCAGCCTTTATTGAGCAATGTATGGTAGTGGGCGAAGGCCAAAAATTCCCATCAGCACTCATCATCCCAGAATTTAATGCCTTGCAAGTGTGGGCAGATCAACAAGAATTAAGCATAAAAGGCCCAGAGGCCTTGATTAAAAACCTGAAAGTGTTCGCTAAAATCGAGCAAGAAGTTTTGGAAACGATGGCTTCGGTGGCGAAATACGAACAAGTGAAAAAATTCGTTCTCTTACCGCGTTTGTTCACGGTAGCGGATGGTGAAATCACTCCTACCTTGAAATTAAAGCGCAAGGCGATTTACGCGAAACATGAAAAGGCAATTTTGGCCTTGTATGAATAAATTGCGTTAGGCCTCTTTTTTGCGTAATTTTGGTTTCTTAATGAATCGTATGTCGACAGGAAAAAAGGTAGCCCTTATTACGGGTGTAACAGGACAAGATGGCGCTTATTTAGCGGAATTTCTTTTAAATAAGGGCTATATCGTGCACGGTATCAAGCGCAGAAGCTCGTTGATTAATACCGATCGCATTGATCATTTGTACCAAGATCCGCACGTGGATTCGGCCTCTTTTATCTTGCATTACGGAGATTTAAGTGATTCTACGAATATCATTCGCATCATTCAAGAAGTGCAGCCGGACGAAATTTACAATCTGGGGGCGATGTCCCACGTAAAAGTTTCTTTCGACGAACCCGAATATACAGCGCAGGTAGACGGCATCGGAACCTTGCGTATTCTAGAGGCCATACGTTTGCTAGGTTTGATCAAAAAGACCAAAGTGTACCAAGCATCCACCTCGGAACTTTACGGCCTAGTACAGGAAGTTCCGCAATCGGAGACGACTCCCTTCTACCCCCGTTCTCCCTACGCCGTTGCTAAATTATACGGCTACTGGATCACGGTGAATTACCGTGAAGCTTACGGCATGTTTGCGGTAAACGGTATTTTATTTAACCACGAATCCCCGCTTCGCGGCGAGACTTTTGTGACGCGCAAGATTACTCGCGGTGTGGCCCAAATCGCTTTGGGACAAGAGAAAAAGATTCACTTAGGTAATCTAGACGCGAAACGCGACTGGGGTCACGCGAAAGATTACATCGAGGCGATGTGGTTGATTTTGCAACAAGATACACCGGAAGACTACGTGATCGCAACTGGCGTTACGACGACTGTTCGTGAGTTTATTCGCCTTTCATTTGCGGAATTAGGCATTGAAGTAGCCTTCTCAGGTGAGGGTGTGAACGAAAAAGGAACCGTCGTTTCTTGCTCGAACCCGGCCTACCAAGTACCGGTGGGACAAGAAGTGATCGCGATTGATCCTCGCTATTTCCGCCCTACGGAGGTAGAATTGTTGATCGGAGATCCTACGAAGGCCAAAGAAAAACTAGGCTGGACCCTCAAGTACGACTTAGCCGCGCTAGTGAAAGACATGGTTCAGGCGGACGTAAAACTTTTCTCGAACAAATAAGATGAGTACACGGATCGCCATTATTGGCTTAGGATATGTGGGTTTTCCGCTGGCGGTGGAGTTTGGAAAAAACATCCCTACCCTCGGATTTGATATTGATACCAGCCGCATCGCGGAATTAAATACCGGTTTTGACCGCACACAAGAAGTAACAGCAGAGCAATTAAAGGAATCTGTTTCTTTAACTTTCTCTTCGAATGCCGCGGATTTAAGCACTTGCAATACCTTTATTGTTACGGTGCCTACCCCCATTGACCACTTTAAAAAGCCGGATTTAAGTCCCCTTTTGAAGGCATCGGAGATGATTGGAAAAGCCTTAAAAAAAGGCGATTTAGTCATTTATGAATCCACGGTTTATCCGGGTTGTACGGAGGAAGATTGCGTTCCGGTTTTGGAGAAATTCTCCGGATTAAAATTTAACGAGGACTTCTTCTGCGGCTATTCGCCAGAGCGCATTAACCCAGGCGACAAGGTAAACACCTTGACTAAAATCAAGAAAGTAACCTCCGGCTCCACTCCCGAAATCGCCGAAAAAGTCGATCAACTCTACCGCTCCATCATCACCGCCGGCACGCACAAAGCGCCTTCGATGAAAGTAGCCGAAGCGAGCAAGGCCATCGAAAACGCCCAACGCGACGTCAATATCTCGTTCGTAAACGAATTAGCCTTGATTTTCGACCGCATGGGCATCGACACCACCGAGGTGTTAGAAGCCGCTGGAACGAAGTGGAATTTCTTGAATTTCAAACCCGGATTAGTAGGCGGCCACTGCATTGGCGTGGACCCCTATTACCTATTACACAAATCAGAAAGCCTGGGTTATTATCCACAAGTGATTCTTTCGGGTCGCCGCGTGAACGATAACATGGGTATTTTCGTGGCGAATAAATTAGTCAAACTATTGATTAACAAAGGCCAAAAAATCGGCGGCGCCAAAACCCTCATGCTCGGCATCACCTTCAAAGAAAACTGCCCAGACATCCGCAATTCCCGCGTGGTGGATATCTACAAGGAATTGGTGGACTTTGGCATGGACGTAGACGTCTACGATCCCTGGGCAAACGCAGCCGAAGTGAAGCACGAACACGGCATCGAACTAGTCTCAAAACTAGCTGATAAATACCAGGCCATCGTTTTAACCGTCGCTCACAACGAATTCCTTGACCTCCCCTTCGCAGCCCTGAAAGTAGAAAACGGGGTCATTTTCGATATCAAATCTATTCTTTCCAAAGACCTGGCTGACGCCCGATTATAAGCATGGCCTGGTACGCGATTTATACGAAATCCCGAATGGAGAAGAAAGTCTCCTTGCGCCTTGAAGAGCTAGGCATTGAAGCCTATTGCCCTACCACGAAGCGTAAGAAGCAATGGTCTGACCGCAAAAAATGGGTCGAAGAAGTGCTCTTCCGCTCCTACGTTTTCGTTAACATTGACCTCGAAAAGCAAAGTGGCCTTGTCCGCCGCACCTTCGGTGTCGTGAACTTCGTCTACTGGCTCCACAAACCTGCCGTCATCCAAGACGCAGAAATCCTTGCCATCAGACAATTCCTATCCGATCACCTCGAAGTAGAAACTATCGGCACCACCGCAAAAATCGGCGACTACATCACGATCGAATCAGGCCCACTCACCGGCCAAACAGCCAAGATTGTAGGGCTAAAGAATAAGCATGAGGTCCGCCTCAAAATAGAAAGCCTTGGTTTTGAGCTTGTTGCTGCGCTACGCGCTGAGGATTAGAGTATAGATTATAGAGCATAGAGTAGAGATAAAAAAAGAACCCATATATACTCTCTACTCTATAATCTATTATCTCCTCTCTATGCTCTATTCAAGGTTTTTAGGGTGGACATCAGCATTTTTAACAACTCGTCTAAGTCTGCCAAAGCAGAACCACCATCTTCCTCAGAGAAATATCCCGTGCTGACTAATAATCGAATCCAATACCGCGTTTCGCGAGCTTCCTTGTAAGAAATCGAAATCTTGTATTTAAAATCGTTTCTGGAGAATCCTCCAATAGCCTCTTCGATATTTGCCCCAATAGATGTGGAGGACTTTAACAGTTGCTTACTTAAGACATATTCTTTGTCTACAACCATTAATTTTCGACATAGCGAAACCATTTTAATGGAGAAAGCGTACGATTTTGTTTGGGCTGGGCTAGGTTTCATTAGTAGATTATTTAATCGCAAAACTAGAGAACCTAATGAATGAAGCCTATCAGCTTATTGATAAAAGATTATAGATAATAGAGTATAGATTATAGAGTAGAGATGGGTTTGCGTTTTATCTATACTCTCTACTCTATTATCTCTAATCTAATACCCCTATCTATACTCTCTACTCTATAATCTATACTCTACTTTTATCCAAAAAAAAGATAACTCACAAAAATAGCTGTTACGATCCCCACCAAGTCCGCCGTTAACCCCGCCCACAGCGTATAACGAATGTTGCGTACCTGGACAGAGCCGTAGTACAGGGCGATGACGAAAAGGACCGTTTCTGCGGAGCCTTGGAAGACGCAAGAAAGGCGGCCGGCGAAGGAATCCGGGCCGAAGGTTTTCATCGTGTCAATCATCATGGCGCGTGAGCCGCTACCAGAAACGGGGTGTAAAAGAGCGGTGGGCATCGCGTCAGTGAAGCGATTGTCTATTCCCAAATAGTTAACAGCCATTTTCATGCCGTCTACGATGAAGTCTAAAACGCCCGAGTTGCGAAGACAAGAAATGGCTACGAGCATGCCTACGAGGTAGGGAATGATGCGGACAGAGGTTTCGAATCCGCCTTTGGCGCCTTCCACGAAGGTTCCGAAAATGTCTACTTTCTTATAAAAGGCCGCGGCGATGAAGGAGAAAATGAGGGCGAAAAGGATGCCGTTGCTGAAAAGTTTGGACTGGATGTCGATTTGCTCTTTTGGTAGGCTGCTGAAGTACCATAAAATGCCCGCAAGGATGGCGGTAATACTGAAAAGCCAGCCAAAAAGAACGGGTTCAAACAGACGAATTTTTTGCTTGAAGGAGACGAAAATTAGACCAGTGATGGTGGCCGCGTAAGTGGCCATAAGGCAGGGAATAAAGACGTCTGAGGCATCTTGGGCACCATAAATGGCCCGCTGAGCCATGATGGAAAGTGGGATTAAAACGGGGCCAGCGCTGTGGAGCACGAGGAACATGATTTGGGCGTTGGAGGCGGTTTCTTTGACCGGATTCAAATCCTGTAAACCCTGCATCGCTTTTAAACCGAATGGAGTCGCAGCGTTATCTAATCCTAACAGGTTTGCGGAGAAGTTCATGATCATTTGGCCATGAACGGGGTGGTCTTTTGGAACTTCAGGAAAAAGTCGAGAGAAGAAAGGTTGGATTTTGCGGGCCAAAAAATGAATCGCACCCGCCTTCTCTCCTACTTGCAAAATGCCCATAAAGAAGGCCATGACACCCGTTAGTGGAAGAGCGACTTTCATAACGGCGACTTCTGCAGAGTCAAACATCCCGTCTACCAGGATTTTAAATATGTCGGTATTACCGAAGAAAATGAATTGAATCAGGGCGACGACGAACGCGACACCGAAGAACAAAAACCAAATCCAATTTAAAGCCATAGGTAAGAGAGGTAAAAAACGATTAAATTTAGTGAAAATTCCGTCAAAATGAAGAATCTATTCGCTAAAGCAGTCATCATGCTGCTAATAAGTCTATCAGTAAAGGCTCAAAAAACGACTTGTGCAGCCGAATTATCGTTGCAGAAACAGGGGTTACTAGAGGTTACGTCCCATGTTCCAGGTGTTTTAGTCGAATTAAAATATGCGACAACTGATAATTTTATGAAGAAGGACGTGTATGGTTGTTTGACGCATGCGTATTTACAAAAAGAGACGCTGGCGATGCTGAAGAAGGCGCAGGAGAATTTGGAAAAAGCGCATCCTGGCTATCATTTGTTGATTTATGATGCGGCCAGACCGCTTTCGAAGCAGTGGGAACTTTGGAATACCTTAACGGAATATAGTCCAGAAAAACGCCGGACCTATGTGGCGGATCCCAAGGAGCATTCGATTCACAATTATGGAAGTGCGATCGATTTGACGGTGGCGGATGAGACAGGAAAGCCGCTGGAGATGGGGACGAAATATGATTTCTTTGGCGAAATGGCCTACCCGAAAGAAGAAGCGAGGTTATTGAAGGCGGGAAAATTAAGCCCAAAAGCCATCGATAATCGCCTCATTTTACGCAAAGCCATGAAAAGTGCGGGCTTTATGCCCATCGAATATGAGTGGTGGCACTTCAATGCTTTTTCGCGCAAAGTGGCAAAAGAAAAGTTCTCCGTTATACCATAAATGGGGTTTCATCCTGAAGCCTTGCCGTTTATCCTAAAATAAGGAGCGGCTTTCGCGGGATTGTTTACCTTTGCATACATTTTATTGTTGACCTATGTCTTTAAAAATATTCAGTCTTTCTGCTTTGCTTTTGGCCAGCGGAATATCAGCGACAGCTCAGAACGCTTCAGCGATTCAGGCGAACGGAAATACAGTTCAATTATCGCTTTCGAAGGCGGTTGAAATCGCGTTACAACACAATCTAAATGTGAAGTCTTACGAGGTGAGTTTGCGCAACGCACAATTGCAGTTGCAGCAGTCGAAGAACAACGCCTTGCCTAATTTAAGTGCGAATATTAACCAATCGGCTTCTTTTGGACGTAGTATTAACCCCTTCACGAACGGTTACGATTCGCGTAACATTAATTACAATAACTTGGGTTTAAACGCGGGAATGCTTCTTTTTAATGGGGGCCAAATCCGTAACACGGTTCTCCAAAACGATTACAATCTGAAGGCTTCGCAAGAAGATTTGGCATCCATCAAGGAAAACATTTCCCTACAAGTGGTGCTTTCGTACTTAGCCATTTTGAATTCGGAAGATCAATTAAGCATCGCGAAGTCACAGACAGAAATTACGAAATTACAGATTTCTCGTACGGAGAAATTAGTGAATGCGGGCTCCCTTGCCCCTTCTAACCTATTGGATTTGAAAGCGCAGTTAGCGAATGAAGAATCGAACGTGGTGAGTTTCCAGAGTTCTTTGGACCTCAATAAATTGACCTTGATTCAATTGTTAAACGATTCGAGTATTTCAGCCATTTCATTGCAACGCATTCAGGTTCCTACGCCTAGTTCTAACGGATATGACACGGGAATGGATGATTTATATGCCAAAGCTTTAGCCATTCAGCCTCTAGTGAAAGCCGCTGATCTACGGGTACAAAGTGCCTTAAAAGGTATTTCGGTGGCCAAAGCAGGTACCATGCCTACCCTATCCCTAAGTGCAAGTATGTCTGCGAACCAGTCAAATGCCTTAACGATGGGCTACTTTGATCAATTGAACAACACCCAAAATAAGGTGATTTCGCTAGGTTTAAATATCCCGATCTTCGCGCGTTTTGCGAACAAAACGAGAATTGCACAGGCAGGTTTACAACGCGAGAACGCTTCGATTGAAGCCTCAAAAGCGCGCTTAACGCTGCGCCAAAACATCGAACAAGCCTACGTTAATTTAAATAACGCGGCGATGAAATACGAAGCAGGCCTTTCGCAAGTATCCGCTTTAGAAGAGTCTTTCCGCGCAGCTGAAAGCCGTTTTCAAGCAGGAACCATCGATTTTGTAAGCTATAACTTACAAAAAACGAATTTAGACAAGGCGCGTTTGAGCTTGGTACAATCGAAATATGACTTCGTGTTTAGAACGAAGATTTTGGATTTTTATCAAGGGAAGAGTCTGGTTTTTTAGTTGCAAAGCAACTGAAAAACCATAGTCGCCGCGTTGCGGCTTAGTCACCTCTACGAGGTTTAGTCAAAGAGTCGAATAGGTTGACTTTTTTACTAAGACGAAGTCAACTAGATTGCGGAGCAATGACTAAACGACAAAGTCGTGACCCATTGACTAAATCGCGAAGCGATGACTAGAAAAAGAATTATAAACAATAAATAAAGTTACAAAGACTAAGACGAAGTCGACCAAACTGCGAAGCAGTGACTAAATCGCATCGCGATGACTAAGCCGTGGCGCGGCGACTAGATCGCGAAGCGATGACTCATTGACTAAGCGACGTAGTCGCGACTAAGTCACAAAGTGACGACTAAAAATTATGGCAACAAACAACAACAGTAAGCGGACTTGGATTATCATCGGAGGCGCGGTGGTATTGATTTTTGGTGGATTATTTCTAGCCAAAAAAATGGAATGGATCGGGAAAGTAGAGCCTACAGAAGTAGAGTTCGCGAAGGTTTCTCGTTCGACGATCATTGAAAAAGTCAGTGCGTCTGGAAAGATCCAGCCCGAAGTAGAGGTGAAATTGTCGCCAGACGTTTCTGGGGAGATTGTTTCCTTGAACGTAGCGGAAGGCGATTCTGTAGTGGCTGGCCAGGAATTGTTGAAGATTCGTCCTGATAACTATGTGTCTCTTTTGGCACGTGCAGAAGCACAAATGAATGCGACGAAAGCAAATATGGAGCAAAGTAAGGCGGTGTTAGCCCAAAGCGAAGCACGTCTTTCTAAGGCCAAAATCGATTACGATCGTAACGCGAAGTTGCACAAGGACAAAGTAATCTCTGATGCGGACTTTGACCAATTTGTATCTGCTTATACAGTAGCTAAACAAGATTTGGAAGCGGCAAAAGCAAACGTAAATGCCGCGAATTATAATGTGAAATCATCACAAGCGACCTTAAAAGAAGCGAAAACGAACTTAACGAAGACGACGATTTATGCCCCACAAAGTGGTATCATCTCGAAGTTAAACGTCGAATTAGGAGAGCGTGTCGTAGGAACGTCACAAATGGCGGGAACGGAAATGTTGCGCATCGCGAACTTGAACAAAATGGAAGTACGCGTAAACGTAAACGAAAATGACATCACTCGTGTAAGCATCGGCGATACCGTATTAATTGATGTAGATGCATTCTCTTCAAGCGAGCGTAAGTTCAAAGGGGTGGTATACGAAATTGCGAGCTCAGCGAATTCAAGTGGAACAGCTTCAGCCGTTTCAAATGATGCGGTAACTGAATTCGAAGTGAAGATTCGTGTCTTGCGTTCATCTTATGCAGATTTAATTAAAGGCAAATTGTCGTATCCATTGAAGCCTGGAATGACAGCGTCTGTGGAGATTTTGACCAACAGAAAGGAAAATATCGCTACAGTTCCATTATCTGCAGTAACCACTCGTGAGATCGGTGCTGAGGTGAAAGAGGGCGAAAAGAAGGAAGACGACGGAACGAACGCAACAAACTCTAACGATGCCTTAGAAGCGAAGAAACGCAAGGAAAACACGAAAGAAGTAGTGTTCGTGATGGAGAAAGGTAAAGCGAAAATGATCCAAGTGAAAACAGGCATCTCCGATTTTGAAAATATCGAAATCGTGAACGGCTTGAAAGACGGACAAGAGATCATCGCAGGGCCATATGCGACGGTAGCTAAGAAGCTGAAAGAAGGAGACTTAGTGAAGAAGAAGGATCCGAAAGCAGCAGAAAAGGCCGCTGACAAGAAATAAATTCAAAAAAAACAGGGGGCTATCTTGCATTTAATGATTTAGCCCCCTATTTTTGCAGTCCCAATAGGAACAAAATTCC
>JACCDW011127516.1_pt1 | contig 38207 bp, 33 predicted proteins | sample 7449781 | NCBI WGS metagenome assembly JACCDW01 (sample SAMN15323449, study PRJNA562643) | freshwater metagenome | isolation source: river surface water | place: USA:Blue River Watershed | collected 2017-08-18 | reverse complement strand
TGGAGGGCCTTGCAGGATAGTTTTGGGGATTAAATCTTATAGTACTGCTCCCATCCTTTGCGTGGAGGTTCACCCACCAGCAATTGGTTGGCAAGTTTGTTGTTGGTGATCTGCTTTTTCTTCCTGTCAAACTTCAATGTGGTATTGAGCATTTGAGAAAGCACACCCAGACAGAATACCTGGCTCAACGGACCTGCAATGGCAAACGGTGAACGCGTCTCCTCCTGTCCCATACAGGCTTTCAGGAAGTTGGCATAGTGGTTCGATGGGCTAACCGGCACTTCGGGAAGTTTGGAGGCCATCTCCCTTGCTTTTTCTTCTGGGATGATGGAAAGCGTACTTCCATGAGAGCCGCCCTTGAAGATCAGGTCCTTGCTATAGATGATTTTTCCGGGATTCAACCTCTGTGACTGGATGGCTCCATTGCTTGGGGCAGGAATATTTGCATCCAGCTTTGCAGAGGAACCATATCCTTCAGGCAAAGGAGGAAGGTTGTTCAATCCATCGTACCAGGTGATGTCACAGGCTGGCATCCCTTTTCTTTCAGGGAATTTGAAAAGAATGGTCGAAGAATAAGGATAGAAGAATGGATTGTGCTGATCGGCCCTCAACATGCTGATTTCAGTAGGAAGTCCCAGGTCAAGAAACTGGTGAGCAGTATCAATCAAGTGCGCACCCCAGTCTCCAAGGGCACCCATCCCGAAATCATACCAGCAACGCCATTGGCCATTGTGGTAATCATGGTTGTAATCGTGTTCTTTTACTACGCCATGCCAGGTATCCCAGTCAAGTGTTGATGGGATGGCCTCTTTGGCAGGAAGGCTCTTGATCTTTGGATCGAAAGCATGCCAGCGACGTGCTGAGTTCATGTGTGCGGTGATGGCCGTTACATCTTTGATGATGCCAGCTTCTTTCCAAGCCTTGAACTGAAAATAGTTGGCTTCTGAGTGTCCCTGATTTCCCATTTGGGTAACCAGTTTAGGATGCTTTGCGGCAGCCTTCATCATCAGTTCAACCTCGTTGAACGTGCGCGCCATTGGCTTTTCAACGTATACATGCTTGCCCAAAGAAAGGGCCATCATGGTGATGGCAAAATGCGAATGGTCGGGAACACCGATGCTCACCGCTTCGATTTGATTTCCCATCTTATCGAACATCTTGCGGAAGTCCTGGAACCTTGGCACATCAGGAAACTGTTTCAATACAGCCTGTGTTTGCGGAGCACCCATGTCTACATCACAGAAGGCCACAAATTCTGCAAGCCCGGATTTGTGAAACTGCATCAGGTCTGAAGCCCCTTGGTTACCAATACCAATGCAAGCGAGTTTTACTTTTTCGCCAGCCTTGCGGTTGGACCTTGCCTGTGTAAAAAGGGAAGGCATCGATGCAGCTGCCGTTACCAGCGCTGTATCTTTTAGAAATTTACGGCGTGAATCGTTGTTCAACTTCATTTGACAATCGTTTGAAATAAATGTAAAAAATACTTGATCCTAAATATCGGATAAAATTGAATGTCATGGATGCCCTGTTCAACTTAGACTGTTTAATTCTGCTAAATCCTTTTCGTGATCAACCGCTCGGCTATTTGGGCAGATTGGCCTTCTCCCTCAAACGGATGTATTCATCCCGCTGAGACAATCCCAAAAATGCGGGTGTCTTCAGACCCTTCTCCCATTCGGCAACCTGCTTTTTCATTTTTTGGACAAGGTCAGGATATTCATCGGCTGTATTCCTTGTTTCCTGTCCACGGTTACCAAGATCAAACAGAAAGGTGGTATCCCCTTTCATCCATAATTTTTTTCCCTCCGCATTGATGGCCGCATAGGCTTTCATGTCTTGGTTTCTCCAGAACAAGATTTCATGCGGTGCGCCCATTTTTTTGCCAGTCAAGTAAGGAATCAGGTTGACCCCATCCAGTGGGTTTTTTGTTTTAACGGTCTTTTGCAAGCTGCCCAGGGCTGTGGCAAAAATATCCAGTGATATGATGGGCTTTTCGTAAGTGATTCCTGCAGGAATAACTCCCTGCCACTGCATGGCAAATGGCACGCGTATTCCTCCCTCATACAGGTTTCCTTTTTTTCCGGACAAAGGATGGTTGCTGCTGCCGTTGTCCAGTGGCCCTCCATTGTCAGACAGAAAAAACAGGAGCGTATTTTTATCCTGACCAGTCTCTTTCAGTTTGTAAAACAACTTTCCGACACCATCATCAATGGCACTGACCATGGCAGCGTAGGTGCGTCTTTTGTTGTCTGCAATGTGCTTGAACCTGGACACATATTGATCGGGTGCCTGCAAGGGTGTATGTGGCGCATTGTAGGTCAGGTAGAGAAAGAATGGATTGTTCCGGTTGCGGTCTACAAAAGAAACCGCCTCTCGGGAAAATGCATCGGTGATGTATTCCTGCTCCTCAACCACTGCAAGACCTCTGTTCAATTTGGTCTTGTAACTGCTGCCTTCGTCATCAACAGAAAGGGGATCAGCAATTTGCAATGCCGATGGAAAATACTGATGCCCACCGCCTAAAAATCCAAAGAACTCATTGAAGCCTCTTTTCAAAGGATGGAAACTTGGATGGGCACCCAAATGCCATTTGCCAACAAGCATGGACCTGTAGCCTGCCCTTCCCAATGCATCAGCGATGGTTTCTTCATCCAGGCTCAAACCCATCGCTGCATCTTTTGGCATGTAGAGTACATTGCGTTCATACCCAAACCGCTGGGAATACCTGCCCGTAAGGAGGCCCGCCCTGCTGGGGCTACAGACCGCAAAGGACACATGCCCTGCAGTAAAGACCGCGCCAGCAGCTGCAATGCGATCAATGTTAGGAGTAGGAATATCCTTGCATCCATTGAACCCGACATCTCCATAACCCATGTCATCTGTCATGATGATGATGATGTTCGGGTTTTTGTTTTGTTGTGCATGGATGAACTGCGCAACAAAAAATAGCAAAAAACAAATGGAAATTTTTTTCACATCAACATTTTATTGGATGGACAATTGCACTGCAACAGGAAAATGATCAGATGGAAATTTTCCGTAGTAAGTATCGGTCAACACGGCCCATTTGCTGGCCTTGAAATGGGCGCTCACAAATACGTGATCAATCACATCATTTCTGATGCCATCATGCCGAAAATTATTGAAACTTCCGTTGGGCTGATAGGCCATCTTGGCAAGCCCATGACTGTCCTTCAAAATCCCGGAGGAAGCAACATGCAGGTACCATTCGCTTTCCCTGTTGCCGTTGAGGTCTCCCATGAAAACCACAGGCTTGTCACTGGCGATCGATTTTATTTTTTCGATGATCAGTTTGCTGCTTTCCACCCTTGCCTGCACACCCTGATGATCGTAATGCGCATTGAAAACATAAACTATTTTTCCTGTTTTCTTGTCTTTCAGGGCCACCCAGCTACAAATCCGGTTGAGCTTGGCATCCCATCCCGGTCCAACCTTTTCAGGTGTGGTAGACAGCCAAAAATCTCCACTGGCCTCCAGCGTGTATTTGCTGGTCTTGTAAAAGATGGCGGAATGTTCTCCTGCCGCCTTCCCATCGTCTCTTCCCACGCCATGGTAAACATAGCCCTTCAACCCTGCCTGCATGTCGTCCAGCTGGTTTTTCAGTGCTTCCTGCACACCCACCACATCAAAATTATGGTAGCGGATCAACGCTGTCACGGGATCCTTCCTGTCTTTCCAGAGATTGCCGCTGTCGCGGGGATTGTCGTAACGAATGTTGAAGGTAGCAATGTGCATGGTCTGAGATTCGCTTTTCATGCTGTTCAACAATGTAAACAGCAGCAGAAAAATAATTTTTCGCATGGAGATAATTTGCAACTAATGTAGTCCTTTCTCTTTAGATCATTTTACAAGATCGCGTTCAAAACCAGCACTCCCGCCAAACCGATAATCGAAATCAGGGTCTCCATCACCGTCCAGGACAGGAAAGTTTGTTTGAGGGTAAGTTTGAAAAATTCCTTGTACATCCAGAAGCCGGAATCATTGATGTGTGAGCCAAAAACGGATCCGCTTCCCACAGCCAACACCATCAACTCTGGCGATATGGTTCCTGCTGCAAGCAATGGAGAAACAATGCCTGCTGCGGTAATGCCCGCCACTGTTGCAGATCCGATCATGACCCTCAGCAATGCAGTGATGACCCATCCAAAAACCAAAGGAGGCATCTGCCATTTGCTGCTCAGCGCGGCGATATAACTGCCTGTGCCACTGTCTTGCAAGACTTGTTTGAAAACCCCGCCAGCCGTGATGATCAGCAAAATCATGGCGATTCCTGCTATCGCATCACTCACCCATTTCATGCTCTTGTCTATTTCAATTCCTGCCCGGATGCCAAAATAATAAATCGCCAACAAGACTGAAACAAAGAGCGCAACCATCGGCTCGCCCATGAAAGAAAAGAATTGCCTCAGCAAATGTGTCTTTTCAAAAAACGCATTGCAAACCACCGACAGGGTGATCAACAGCACAGGCAACAAGGCAATAAAAAAACTTGGAAAAGCCTTGGGCAATGGCACCTGTATTTTTTCGGGAGATGAATGGTCAGGAGGTGTTGCAGACTGCACATTTTTCAGGAACCTTCCCAGGAGGGGACCCGCAATGATCACGGCCGGGATGGCGATGATGATGCCATAGATCAATACCTTCCCCATGTCTGCACCAAAGGCATTGACCAGCACTACCGGGCCGGGATGGGGAGGAAGAAAACAATGGGTTGTGCTGAGGGCTGCAGCCATGGGAATGGCGATGTACAACATGGGAAGTCCTGTTTTCCTGACCAGCATGAAGACCAGTGGAACGAGGATCACAAAACCCGCATTGTAAAAAAGCGGAATACCAATCAGAAAGCCTGTCAGCATGACGGCCCACTGGATTTTTTTCAGGCCAAATCCATTGATCAGGGTGATGGTGATTTTTTCAGCAGCACCGGACTCTTCCAGAATTTTTCCGAGAATGGCTCCCAAACAGAGGATCAGGGCCAAACCACTCAAGGTAGCACCCACTCCCTTTTCAATTGACTTCAAAACGGCTTCAGCAGGCATGCCCAGCAACAGTCCTGTTACAATGGTAACCAGGAGCAAAGAGAGGAAAGGACTGACTTTTTTGACAGACAGCAAAACCTGCAAGGCAATGGCAAAAACAATGATGAGAATGGTCATGTTGATGGGGTTGATAAAGCATCAATGTGAATCACGGGTGACCGTACTTCCGGAACTGCCTTTGAGAAAATCAAGATCGGCACCTTTGTCTGAACCTTCCACGTGCTTGATGTACAAACTCACATAACCGCGGCTGGCAGCGGGTTGTGGAGGTATCCACGCGGCTCTTCTTCTTTCCAGCTCTTCATCACTTACCTGCAAATGCAGTTTGCGCTGGGGCACATCCAACTCAATCATGTCTCCATTCTCCACCAGGGCCAGGGCACCGCCAATGGCACTTTCCGGAGAAACATGGAGCACGGCTGTGCCGTAAGCGGTACCACTCATCCTACCGTCACTGATGCGCACCATGTCTTTGATGCCCTTGGCCAATATTTTTTTCGGCAGGGCCATGTTGCCCACTTCGGGCATCCCAGGATAACCAACTGGGCCAACATATTTCAATACCATCACACAGGTTTCATCAATGTCCAGTGCAGGATCATCGATGCGGGCATGATAATCTTCTATGCTTTCAAAAACAACGGCACGGCCTGTATGCTGCATCAATGCTGGGCTTGCGGCAGAAGGCTTGATGACAGCACCATTCAGCGCAAGATTGCCTTTGACCACCACACAACCGGCTTCTGCAATCAGCGGTTCTTCATAGGAAGCAATCACATCCCTGTCATAGCAGGCTGTTTGACCAGCAATATTTTCATGGTGGTTTTTACCTGTAACAGTGATCACGTTTTGGTGCAATTCCTTTCTCAACTCATGCAGGATAACCGGCAATCCGCCTGCATAATAATAATCCTCCATGAGGTATTTGCCTGATGGCATGAGGTTCAGCAAGAGCGGGATCTTGCTGCCGAGATCATCAAAATCATCCAGCTTGAGGTCTACCCCAATCCTTCCTGCAATGGCAGTCAGGTGGATGATAAAATTGGAAGATCCGCCAACGGCGGCATTCACCTTGATGGCATTTTCAAAGGCTTCCCTGGTGAGTATTTTATCAATGGTCAGGTTCTCCCTCACCATTTCCACAATCCTTCTTCCACTCAATTGGGCCATTTGTTTTTTGCGGGAATCAGCAGCGGGTATCGCAGAGGCACCGCTCAAAGTGAGGCCCAGCGCTTCTACCATGGTGGCCATGGTGGAGGCGGTTCCCATGGTCATGCAATGCCCAATGCTCCTGCTCATACAGCTTTCCGCAAACTCACATTCTTCCTGGGTCATCTTGCCCGTTTTCATGTCTTCATCAAATTTCCAGACATGTGTTCCGGAACCAATGGTCTGGCCCTTGTATCGGCCATTCAACATGGGTCCGCCAGGGACTACAATTGTTGGCAGGCCCACGCTGGCAGCGCCCATCACGGTGGAGGGTGTGGTCTTGTCACATCCTGTCATCAACACCACACCATCAATCGGATTGCCACGGATGGATTCTTCTGCATCCATGCTGGCCAGGTTGCGAAACAGCATTGCAGTGGGTTTGAGCAGCGTTTCTCCCAGGCTCATGATCGGAAATTCCAAAGGAAATCCACCGGCTTCCAGTACACCTTTTTTGATGCTTTCTGCAAAATCGCGGAAATGTGCGTTGCAGGGTGTCAGTTCACTGAATGTATTGCAAATGCCGATGACCGGCCTGCCATCAAACATGTCGTTGGGCATGCCCTGGTTTTTCATCCAGCTCCTGTAAATGATGCCGTCCTTGTCTTTGCGGCCAAACCAACCGCGGCTCCTGAGTTCTTCTGCCATAAATCAAATCTTATTGAAGGCAAAAGTTACAGAAAAATCACAAGAAGCCTAGAGGTGAATCTTTCGCTCACCCGCCTTTACGGCAAAGGGTAAAATATTCTGCTTGGGAGGAATGGGGCAGGTGGCAAAAGGTGTGAAGGCACAGGGTGGATTGAAAGCCTTGTTGAAATCGATAACGGTATTGCCATTGGCATCGGGTCTGGGAATGTACATGAATCGGCCTGTAGGATAGGTTTCCTTGGCATTGGTTTCATCCCCAAACAAAACAAACAGGTTGGTAGTGCCTTCATCAACCACATCCAGGGAGTACGATTTGCCCTTATAGTCAAAAACAACTTTTCCAGGAGACTTTTCCTGTGTGGTTTGTCCTAGTACATTCAAAATTGAAACAGAAGGCAGGGAAGATTTTTCGATCCTGGCATTGATCCTCCAATCCTGATCGATGCCGTAGCGGGGGATGTGTTGCAGCTTTTCAAGCAAGGGGCTGGCCAGGTCGCGAAAACGGATACCAATGAGGTCCTCCCGCTTGATCACATTCCACCTGAAGGTTTGAAAAGCCAATTGCGTTGCGTTTTTTTCTTCTCCATTGAAAATGGTGGCTGTTTTGATCTTTTCCTGCTGGGCATATACCGCATGGTCACCAGCAGTTGTCCAAACAACTTCATTTCCTTTCAGCAGAAAACTACCCAGCAGCCCAGGAAAATTTTTTTCCTTGAACACCAATTCATTTCCGGCATCACTGCCAAACCTGTTCTCACCTTCTTTGAGCCAAAACAAGCCGGAAAGGTTTACCCAGCCGGTTGCAGACTTCAACGACTCCAGCCGCTTCTTATCCCACTCCAATATTTCATTCTTGTATGAACTGCCATTGAGCTGTGCAGTTGCATCAGCTATGATACCCATCAAAAATGCAATCATGACCATTGTTTTTGTTGTCCTGTACATCAACCAAATTTATGGGTCAAAGATAGGCTTATTTAATTAGTGCACAAAACAAGTAGACTATGAGTTGGGGCGATGGATATCCCCTTTTCTACCACCGTGAACACCCACAGAAAAAACATACTGAAGAAGATCAATGCAAAGAACGCCATCGACCTTATAAATTACATGAAAGAAAAATACTAGGATCAACCTCTCATCTGCCCATGGGCAAAATGCTTCTGTCCGTATCAATTACATTCCATAAACGCTGAGGAACTTGATCCGCATGATTTTCAATTGCTCCCACTCAAGATCAAGATCCGAAAGTTCTTCTTTGGCTACATCCAGGCTGCTGGTTTCGCAGCTTTTGAAATAATCCAATATATCTTCCTGATCATCTTCATCTACCATCTGGTCAATGGCATAATCCAAGTTGAGCTTTGTGCCACTGGCAACAATGGTTTCCATCACTTCAAGCAATTGCTCCATTTTCATGTCGCGGTTTTTGGCAATGGTATCAAGGCCCACTTTTTTATCGACCTGCTGTATGATAAAAACCTTGTCGCCACTTTTGTTGACTACACTGCGCATCACAAAATCATCTGGCTTGGTGATGTCATTTTCAGCCACATATTTTGCAATCAGGTCAACAAATGTTTGCCCATAGCGGACGGCCTTGCCCTTGCTTACTCCACTGATTTTCTCCAACTCCTCAAGTGTTGTTGGATATTGGGTGGCCATGTCTTCCAAAGAGGTTTCCAGGAAGATCACAAAGGGAGGAAGTTTTTTCTCTTTGGCAAACTGTTTTCTCAGCTCTTTGAGCATTTCAAACAACTGTGGATCTGTTGTTGCGGTTCCTCCGCTATCTGACACTGCTTCTTCATCATCCTCATTGGCATCCTCATAAAAGTTGCCCATGGTCATTGAGAAGGATACCGGTTTTTTGAGGAACTGTGCTCCTTCTTTGCTGATTTTCAAAATGCCATGTTCCGTGATGTCTTTCTGCAAAAGTCCTTCCAGCAACATCTGCCGGATCAATGAAGTCCAATACAGTTCAGGCTCATCATCACCTGTAGCAAAAACGGCCAACTCATCGTGCCTGTACATCTTGATTTGCGGAATCAACCGGCCAATGGTGATGTTGACAACATAATCAGCCGCGAATCTCTCGTCCAGGGCCTTGATGACCTTGAGCAATTTGACTGCATTGGCCTTTGCCTCGATCTGTTCTTTGGGGTGAAGACAATTGTCACAGGCGCCGCAATTGTCGGCCATGTACTTTTCACCAAAATAATTCATCAGCACTTTTCTTCTGCACTGGCCACTTTCGGCAAACGCAACCATCTCATCAATCAGTTGGCCGCCGACTTCCCGTTCGCTCAACTGTTTGTCACGCAGGAAATGTTCCAGCTTGGATACATCCTTGTGCGAATAGTACAAAATGCACTTGCCTTCCATGCCATCCCTGCCTGCTCTGCCCGTTTCCTGGTAATAGTTCTCCAGGCTCTTGGGAATATTGTAATGAATGACGAAGCGTATGTCTGGCTTGTCGATGCCCATGCCAAAAGCAATGGTGGCCACAATGACCTGCATGTCTTCGTTCAGGAATTTGTCTTGTCGTTCTGCACGCAATTTGCTGTCCAGTCCTGCATGGTAGGCGCCCGCCTTGATGCCATTGACGTTCAACAGTTCAGCCAGCTCTTCAGTAGTCTTCCGGTTCAGTGTGTAGATGATCCCGCTTTTGCCCCTGTTCTCGTGGATGAACTTGACCATCCCCTTGATGGTCTGGTCTTTTTTCACCTTGGGCCTGATCTCATACTCGAGGTTGGGCCTGTTGAAGGATGAAATAAAAATATCCGGATTCCGCAATCCAAGGTTGTGGACAATGTCCCCCTGCACCTTGGGGGTTGCAGTTGCAGTAAGGGCAATGACTGGCACTTTTGCATCAATCTGGTCCATCATTTCGCGCAAACGGCGGTACTCTGGCCTGAAATCATGCCCCCATTCTGAAATGCAATGGGCCTCATCTACGGCAAAAAATGAAATTTTCAAGGCGCTGAAAAAATCAAGGTTTTCCTGGCGGGTAAGTGTCTCGGGAGCCACATACAGCATTTTTGTTGTGCCGGCATTCAAGTCTTGATGCACTTCCCTGATCTCCTTTTTGGTAAGGGTTGAGTTCAGGAAATGGGCTACATTGTCGTTGCTGCTATAGCCCCTCACCAGGTCAACCTGGTTCTTCATGAGGGCGATGAGGGGAGAAACCACAATGGCACAGCCCTCGCTGATCATGGCGGGAAGTTGGTAACAAAGGCTTTTGCCTCCTCCGGTAGGCTTGATGACAAAAGTATCTTTTCCGTTGAGCACATTGTTGATGATGGCCTCTTGGTTGCCCCTGAAGGCATCAAACCCAAAATATTGTCTGAGGGGCGAAAGCAGGTCCCAGGCCGCTGCGGCTTGGGGTATTTGATCTTTTGCTGTTTTTTTATTCTTTGAAGGAGGCATTATAGGTTAAAGCTGATATTGTTTAAGGTAGTTCAATTTAATATAACCAACAATTAGACAGATGGTTCTATTTAGTGGCGCCTGATTGTGCAGGTTCTACACAAATTTACCGATTATAGGGCAGAATTCCTCGGAGAGCCGGCTTTCAAACATCTTTAAATTATGGTACTTTTGCAACTCAACAGGCCCAACAGGGCTTTGTAACCATTGTAAATGCAGAATATCTCCGTCAAGGAAATCGCCAAACAAACCCTTTCCATTGAGGCCGGTTCCATCATGGAATTGAGGGAGTTCATTGACGACTCTTTTGTTGAGGTGGTCAATCTCATCGATACCATGAAAGGACGTTTGGTGGTCAGTGGCATTGGCAAAAGCGCCATCATCGGTCAGAAAATCGTTGCGACCCTCAATAGCACCGGAACCCCCTCCATTTTCATGCATGCTGCAGATGCCATCCATGGAGACCTGGGCATGGTGCAGCAGGATGATATCGTCATGATCATCTCAAAAAGCGGGGAAAGTCCTGAGATCAAGGTATTGATCACCCTGATCAAGAACCTGGGCAACAAGCTGATTGCCATGGTGGGAAACCTGAATTCTTCACTGGCCTTGGGGGCAGACATGGTGCTCAATACCACCGTCAGCCAGGAGGCCTGCCCCAATAACCTAGCGCCCACCTCCAGCACCACTGCCCAGCTGGCCATGGGCGATGCCCTGGCTGTTTGTCTGATGGAAGTGAAGGGCTTTTCCTCTTCTGATTTCGCCAAATTTCATCCCGGCGGCAGCCTGGGTAAAAAATTATACCTCCGGGTCAGCGACTTGAGCAAATTGAATGAGCGTCCTGCCGTCAACCAAAACAGTTCAATCAAGGATGTAATTGTGGAAATTACCAGAAAAAGACTGGGGCTTACCGCCGTGCTGGATGAGGATGGTATGCTCACTGGGGTCATCACCGATGGTGACCTGAGGAGAATGCTTGAAAAGGGGAACGACATCCTCCACACAACGGCAAAAGACATCATGGGCATCCATCCAAAAACAATTGAAGGGGATGCCCTGGCGGTTGATGCCCTGGACAGGATGAGAAAAAACAATATCACCCAATTGATCGTAACAGAAGAAAAACACTATGCAGGTGTCATACATTTGCATGACCTGATCAGAGAAGGTATCATTTAAGCAAACAATATGATGAACAACAACCATTATGTGGCCATCATGGCCGGGGGAATTGGAAGCAGGTTTTGGCCCATGAGCCGCACCTCTTATCCCAAGCAATTCCTTGATATCCTCAACACGGGCAGGACGCTCATTCAAGCCACCCATGACCGGTTCAAAAAATTCGTTCCTGTAGAGAATATTTATGTGGTTACCTCAGAAGAATATGTTGAAATCGTTAGGGACCAGCTTCCTGAAATTCCTGCCAAAAACATTGTTGCGGAGCCTTCCAGAAAGAATACTGCTCCCTGCATTGCCTATATTTCATACAAGTTGCAGCAATTGAATGAAAAAGGAACTTTGATCTGTGCGCCTGCAGACCATATCATCCTTGACGATACCGCATTCACCAAGGTTTGCCTGGAGGCCATGAGTTTTGTCAAAGCCCATAAGGCATTGATCACGTTGGGCATCAAGCCCAGCCATCCCAACACGGGTTATGGCTACATTCAGTTCGAACAACAGCCTGCAAGCGATAACGTATACAAGGTGAAAACCTTTACAGAAAAACCGAATGTAGACCTTGCAAAGACCTTTGTGTCGAGTGGAGAATTCCTTTGGAACGCGGGTATTTTTGTCTGGCAGGTGAACAATATCGTTGCCGCGTTTGAAAAGCATCTCCCTGAACTGGCAGAAATATTTGCGGCTGAAAAAGCCTCCTTCAATACCGAGAAAGAAAAAGCTGCCATTGAAAAGATCTATCCGCTTTGTACCAATGTGTCCATCGACTATGCGATCATGGAAAAAGCAGACAATGTCTACATCATCCCTTCGTCTTTCGGATGGAGTGATCTTGGAACATGGAATTCCGCCCATGAAAACATGGACAAGGATTACCTGGGCAATGCCGTTTCTGGTTCTGAAGTGATGGTGATAGATGCTACCCATAACATGGTGCATGTTCCCAACAACAAACTTGTGCTGCTCCAGGGATTAAACGATTATATCATCGTTGATACCGAAGACGTACTGATGATCTGCAAAAAAGAAAAAGAGCAGGAAATCAAACAGTATGTGGCAGAAATCAAGCGCAACAAGGGAGACAAGTATTTGTAGAAACAATGCAGGCCATCAACTCCAAACTCCCCAATACCGGTACCAGCATTTTCACTGTAATGAGCGCCCTCGCTGCAGAACATGGTGCCATCAACCTTGGCCAGGGTTTTCCGGATTTTCAGATGGATGAGGAATTGGCGGCATTGGCGGCAAAAGCCATCACCGGTGGCCACAACCAGTATGCTCCCATGGCGGGACACATGCCGCTTCGGGAAGCCATCGCCTCAAAAATCCAGCGTTGCTATGGCAACACTCTTTCCCCTTCAGAAAACATTACCATCACACCCGGTGGAAGCTATGCCATCTATACTGCTTTCACCACCATTCTCCAGCCCGGAGATGAAGTGATTGTTTTTGAACCCGCCTACGACAGCTATATCCCCAACATCATCGCCAATGGTGGTGTTCCGGTTCGGATACCGCTTGAGTTTCCCAGCTACAAGATCAATTGGGAAAAAGTAAAAAATGCCATCAACAGCAAGACAAAGGCCATCATCATCAACTCGCCGCACAATCCTACGGGCAGTGTGCTGGCACACGAAGACATTTTAATCCTGCAGGATTTGCTGCGCGATACCTCGATTTTCCTGATCAGCGATGAGGTCTATGAACATTTGGTATTCGATGGATTGAAGCACAACAGCATCTTGAAATATCCTGAATTGTTTTCAAGGAGTTTTGTTTGTTTTTCCTTCGGGAAAGTATACAACTGCACAGGATGGAAGTTAGGATACTGCGTAGCGCCATCAGCCCTTACAGCAGAATTCAGGAAGATCCACCAGTTTGATGCCTTCTGTTGTTTTACACCCACACAGGTTGCATTGGCTGCTCATCTCCAGCATGAAGAACGCTACCTGAACTTGTCCTCCTTCATGCAAGAAAAAAGGGACCTGTTTCTCCATGAAATGAAGAACTCGCCTTTTACCATGCTCCATTCATCTGGCAGTTATTTTGTTTGCGCTACATATGAAAAATTAGGCACGGTACCTGCCATGGAGCTTGCCATTCAGCTGACCAAAAAAATTGGCGTGGCTACCATCCCTGTTGCTGCCTTTTATGCGGATGGAAATGATGATCAGGTATTGCGTTTTTGCTTTGCAAAAAAGGATGAAACCCTTCGGGAAGCCGCTAAAAAACTCAGTAGTATTGAGCGCATGGCTGATGTTTTTCAGTAACTTCATTTCCAACGAACATGAGTGCGAATCATCCTACCATCAAGGAAATAGCCCTGAGGCTTAACGTATCGATATCGACGGTATCGAGGGCATTGCATGACCATCCAAGGATTGGAATCAAAACAAAAGAACGCGTGAAAGAGCTCGCACGCGAAATGAAATACGAGCCCAATTCCCAGGCCATTTTTTTCAAGCAACAAAAAACTGCCGTCATCGGTGTAGTATTGCCCTCCATCAAGGAAGAGTTTTTTTCACAGGCCATCAGCGGAATCGAAGCGGCAGCAACCCAATACGACTATACCATCCTCTTCGGACAAAGCCATGATGATCCTGCCATCGAAAAGCGTGTCGTTGAATCAATGAGAAGACAAAGGGTTGATGGCATCATCATCTCCCTTTCCAAAAACACCAACAAGATCAGCTACCTCAAGGATATTGAAACTGCCGGCATTCCTGTTGTTTTTTTTGACAGGGTTCCGGATCAGGCGGATGTTCACAAGGTGTACTGCGATATTTATAAAAGCACCATCGACATGGTGAACTGGTTGTACAGCCGCGGATACAGAAAGATTGCCATGATCAATGGCCCTGCCAATCTCACTGCCAGCCGCGAAAGGCTGGAAGGGTACAAGCAGGCGCTTTCACAAAAGAAGATGAAAATTGACATGCGCTACTTTGAGAGCACAGACCTCACCAAAGAAGGAACAACCCATGCCATCAAAAAACTGCTGTCTTTGAAAAACAGGCCAACTGCCATCATATCCTTCAACGACTACGTGCACATGGATGCAACACAGTATGCGCAATTGCAAGGCGTCAAAATCAATACTGATATTGCTTTTGTAAGTTATTCAAACCTGTCCATCACTGACTATACTGCCTTCCCACCACTTTTGTCTGTTGAACAATATCCTTATGGACAGGGCGAACAGGCCATGGAGACCATGATCCGCACCATGAAAGAGGATCATACAAAAGACCTATTCTACCACGAGGAAGTTCCCGCAACGCTTGTCATTCACAGTACAAAACAGCTCAGATGAAAAAAATATTTTCTTTTGCCTTCCTCTTGATGGTTTCTTCACTTACAGCCCAAACCTCCAAACCAAACATCATCTATATTTATGCAGATGACCTGGGCTATGGGGAGTTGGGCAGCTATGGACAAACAAAAATCAAGACCCCCAACCTCGATCGCATGGCAAAAGAGGGAATGCGGTTCACACAGCACTACAGCAGTGCGCCGGTTTGTGCCCCATCACGCTGCATGTTGATGACAGGCAAACATCCCGGGCATTCCTATATCCGGGGCAACTATGAAATGGGTGGATTCGACGACGATAAGGAAGGCGGACAAATGCCCTTGCATGAAGGTGCCTATACTGTTGCCAAGATGCTGAAAGAAAGGGGATACAATACGGCGCTGGTTGGAAAATGGGGGATGGGTGTCACCGGAACAACTGGCAGTCCGTTGAACCATGGCTTTGATTATTACTATGGCTACCTCGATCAAAAACAGGCCCATAATTTTTATCCCACCCATCTTTGGGAAAACGACAAATGGGATACCCTGAACAACCATTTCATCAATGTTCACCAACCGATCAAGGATACAGCTCACGCTACCGATGCAGACTTCAATTACTACAAGGGCAATGATTATGCCCCAGCAAAAATGACCGAAAAAGCGCTGGGGTTCATAGACAAAAACAAGAACAAACCTTTTTACCTCTACCTTCCATACACCTTGCCCCATCTTTCACTTCAGGCACCTGATGCGTACGTGAAAAAATACATCGGCCTGTTTGATGAGCAACCTTATTATGGTGAAAAGGGCTATGCTGCTACAAAATATCCCCGTTCTACCTATGCCGCCATGATCAGTTTTCTGGACGACCAGGTGGGCATCATCATGGAAAAAATCAAAAAACTGGGCCTTGACCAAAATACCATCATCATGTTCTCCAGCGACAACGGGGCCACTTTTTCTGCAGGTGTAGATTCCAAATTTTTCAACAGCGTTGCAGGTTTGAGGGGATTGAAAATGGATCTTTATGAAGGCGGTATCAGCGTACCATTTATTGCAAGATGGCCTGGGAAAATTGCAGCCAATAGCGTCTCCAATCATGCCTCTGTGCAATACGATATCATGCCAACCCTCGCCGCATTGACAGGAAAACCAGTTCCCAACCTGGATGGGATTTCCTTGTTGCCTACCTTGATGGGCCAGGCTGCTGCACAAAAAAGCCATCCTTTCTTTTACTTCGAGTATCCTGAAAATGGTGGCCAGCTGGCTGTGAGAATTGGCAATTGGAAAGGCATTCAGCGGAATGTCAGAAAAAATCCTTCAGGTGCATGGGAGCTGTTCAACATGGAGACAGACAGGTATGAAAAAAACAATGTGGCGACAGCGCATCCAGACATCATCAAAGAAATGATGGAGATTGCCAAAAGGGAACATGTTCATCCCCATATTCTGGATTGGGAATTCATCGATCCCAAGATTAAAAAAGCACAATAAACAGAGAGGGCGCTGGAAAGCGCCCTCGTTTATCAACCATCGTTGCTAGATTTTGTCTTCCTGTGAGGAAAGAATATTTTAAACAACTTGTGCAAATTTACCCAAGTATCTGATCAATTTCTTGCGCAAACGATTGCACAAAATTTAAAGTATGATCAATGGCTTGCCTTGAGGTAGCTCCAGCCCTCGGCCTGTTTTTTGATCAACTCTACAACTGCGCTGGGCACAACCGTGGTTTCTGCCATCAGCTTGGATGGATCAATTTTCAAACGCTTCAGCGAATTGTTGCAAACGGCCAGGGTAACCCCTTTTTCCTTGGCCAATTTTACCCTGGAGGCAAACTGAAGTGAATCGTTCATCACAGCAAATACAGCCTGTCCATGAAAAACCACTTCTACCTGCAGGTCTGGCACCAGGGCCCTTGCGTTGTTGACCTGGCGAAACACTGCAGCCTGCACGGTGGTATCAGCGCTGGAAAGGTCCCATACCACACTCAACTTTTTTTCCTGTGCAAATCCTGTCAAGGCTATCATGCTCAAAAGCAATGCTGCTATTCCTTTTTTCATCCTGTCTTTTGCACAAATTACAACATTGTGGTCGGAGACACATACGCTGACAAGGTGAATTTTCCGCTTTCCTTGATGGCATTGAATCCGCCCTCGATATCCACCAGGTTGTCAAAGCCCCTGGCCTTCAGGATGGAGATGAAAATCATTGAGCGATAGCCGCCTGCACAATGCACATAATGCTTCCTGCTTTTGTCAATCTGCGCCATGCTCTCGTTGATAAAATCCAATGGCGTGTTTTTTACATCCAACAGGTGTTCGCTGGCATATTCTGAATGTTTCCTTACATCCAGGATATGGGCATGCGGATCGGTTTCAATGATGGAAGCCAATTCATTTGGCGTCACCTGTTCAATATGGTCCACTTCCTTTTTTGCATCCTTCCATGCATCGAAACCACCTTTCAGGTAACCAATGGTGAAATCATAGCCTACCCGGGCCAAGCGGACAACCGCCTCTTCCTCCCTGCCTTCTTCAGTAACCAGCAGGATTTCCTGTTTGATGTCCGGAATCATTGTGCCAACCCAGGGTGCAAAATTTCCATCAATGCCAATGTTGATTGAATTGGGGATGAAGCCTTTTGCAAATTCCTCCGCTTTTCGGGTATCCAGGATCAGGGCGCTGGTTTCATTGGCGGCCGCTTCAAAAGCATCCGGACTGAGCGCATGCTGACCCCTTTCCAGGACCTTGTCAATGCTGTCATATCCCTGGATGTTCATCAACACATTCAAAGGGAAATAGCCTGGAGGGGCAACCAGTCCTTCGAGCACAACTGCCTTGAAACGCTCTTTGCTGAGGGCGGGATCCAATGCATAATTGGTTCTTTTCTGGTGACCCAGTGTATCAGTGGTTTCCTTGCTCATTTTTTTCCCGCAGGCCGATCCTGCACCATGGGCGGGATAAACAATGATATCGTCAGCAAGAGGCATGATCTTGTTTCTGAGCGAATCATAAAGATGTCCGGCAAGGATGTCTTCCGTCAGTTCTGCCTTCACTTTTTGCGCAAGGTCCGGACGGCCAACATCCCCAATGAAAAGGGTGTCACCACTGAACAGGGCCTTTTCTTTTCCTTCCTCATCCATCAACAGATAGCAGGTGCTCTCCATGGTATGGCCAGGCGTATGCAATACTTTTATTTTGATGTTTCCCAGCGAAAGGATTTCACCATCTTTTGCCGCGTGGATGGGAAATGATGGGGCAGCATTGGGACCAAACACAATTTCAGCGCCCGTCTTTTGTGAAAGGTCCAGGTGTCCAGACACAAAATCAGCATGGAAATGCGTTTCCAGCACATACTTGATTCTTGCGCCTTCCGCTTCAGCCTTTTTGATATAGGGATCCACCTCGCGAAGTGGATCCACGATAGCAACCTCTCCTTCACTTTCAATGTAATAAGCACCTTGCGCCAGACAACCAGTGTAAATTTGCTCTACTTTCATGCGTGTTAATTTTTGATGATTCTCTTTAAACTGCAAAATTCATACGTTGCAACAATAATAATCATGATTAAAATCATGTTCTTGTGATAGTTGTCACGTTTTTCTCAAAACCTTGCCAATAGTTTTGTTTTCTCTTAAACATTAAAACAAACAGGCAATGAACCCCTTTCAAAACATATCAAACATGAAAACATTCTGGGATCAACGGTATAAGGAATCCGCATACGCCTTCGGAAAGAACCCCAACGAATACCTCAAATCGGTCTTGGTTGGATTAAAGCCAGGAAAAATTCTTTTGCCTGCAGAAGGGGAAGGCCGAAATGCTGTTTTTGCAGCATCACATGGTTGGGAGGTTTTTGCATTTGATATCAGCGAAGAAGGGAAACGCAAGGCAGAACAACTGGCTGCTGAAAAACAGGTCAAGATTGAGTATGCGATTGCTGAAATGAAGGATGTTCAATACCAGACTGATTTCTTTGATGCCATTGCACTTGTGTTTGCACACTTTGACGAAAGCCTTAGATCTGCTTATCATAAACAATTGGTCCGTTTTTTAAAACCTGGTGGTCATATTATCCTGGAGAGCTTCAATAAAAATCATTTGCATTACAATACAGAGAATCCTGCTGTGGGAGGCCCCAGGGACTTGTCCATGCTGTATGCTGCTGCCGATTTGCAGCAGGATTTCGAGGGATTTGAAATCCGGGAACTTGTGGAGCAAGAAACAACATTGAATGAAGGTGCTTACCACGCCGGCAAAGGGGCTGTTGCTCGTTTTTGGGGCATCAAAAATTGATTTTTAATTCCGTGACATCCGTCACACTCTTTGTAATTGCCAACATTCATCTTTGCATTACGAAACTTAACACATGGAAATATTGGGCTACTTCGCATCACTGGTTATCGGCATCTCACTCGGCCTGATTGGCGGCGGTGGATCTATTCTGACCGTTCCTGTATTGGTCTATCTTTTTGGTGTTGACCCTGTGATGGCAACTGCATACTCATTGTTCATTGTTGGATCAACAAGCCTGGTAGGTGTTTTTCCCAAATACAAGAATGGAGAGATCAATTTCAAAACTGCCATCATATTTGGAATACCATCTATTGCTGCGGTGTATGCAACCCGTGCATTCATCGTTCCTGCCATCCCATCCACCATTTTCACCATTGGGTCTTTTGAAATGACCAAAGCATTGATGATGATGATGATTTTTGCGGTACTCATGGTCTTTGCATCTGTTTCCATGATTCGCAGCAACAACAATGAGGCGAAAGAAGAAGGACCTCAGGTATTCAATTATCCTATGATCCTGCTGGAAGGTGCCATTGTGGGCATATTGACCGGACTGGTTGGTGCCGGCGGCGGATTCCTGATCATCCCAGCACTGGTGTTGTTCAGTAAGCTTCCCATGAAACAGGCGATTGGAACATCTTTGATGATCATTGCGGCAAAATCCCTCATTGGTTTCACCGGAGACCTTGGAAAACAAACCATGGACTGGAACCTGTTATTGTCAGTAACCGCATTGGCCATTGTCGGAATTTTCATCGGCAATGCCATGAGCAAAAAAGTATCGGCCGAGCGCCTCAAAAAAGGATTTGGCTGGTTCGTTTTGGTAATGGGCATTTACATAATTTTAAAAGAGCTTTTTTTCAAATAACAATAGGTACACATTAATTGTCTTTCAAACTCACTTCAAATACTAAAATTCAAAGCCATGTTTTTTCAACACGTTTACGACAAAACCCTTGCCCAAGCCAGTTATTTCATCGGATGTCAAAAAGCTGGCGTTGCCGCTGTCATCGATCCAAAACGCGATGTGGACACTTATCTTGAAATTGCAAAACAAAATAACATGACCATTACGCATGTGATGGAAACCCATATTCATGCAGACTTCCTTTCAGGCGCACGCGAACTTGCTGCCCTGACTGGTGCGAAACTTTATTTATCAGATGAAGGTGGTCCAGGATGGGAATACGAATTCGATCATGTTGGATTGAAGGATGGCACAACTTTTATGGTGGGCAACCTGAAAATGGAAACCCTGCACACGCCCGGACATACACCAGAAAGCATCAGCTTTTTGTTGACGGATACACCAGCCAGTGCAGAACCCGTCATGTTCTTTACCGGAGACTTCGTCTTTGTAGGAGACATCGGACGTCCTGATCTGCTCGAAAAAGCAGCCGGCATCACTGGTACTTCAGATGCGGGCGCACACCAGATGTTCAAATCCATTGACCGCTTTGCCAAACTTCCGGATTACATCCAGGTATGGCCTGGGCATGGCGCAGGATCTGCCTGTGGAAAGTCACTAGGCGCTGTTCCCAGCACAACAGTTGGATATGAAAAAGTACGGAACTGGGCCTTCCGTTTTGGAAATGATGAGAATGGATTCACCAAGTTCCTGTTGGAAGACCAGCCTGAACCGCCGAAGTATTTTGCGATGATGAAGAAGCTGAACAAGGTTGATCGTCCGTTGCTTACTTCAGTACCAAAATTGAAACAACTCAGCAACCATGAGATGATGGAAGCCATGGGCAAAGGCGTCAAACTGATTGATGCGCGCAACAAGGCTGAATTCGCAAAAGGATTTATCCCCGGCAGCATCAATATCCAGGGCAACAATGCCTTTGCCACTTGGGCAGGATGGATCCTCAATTATGAAGAACAATTCATGTTACTGGCAGATGAAAGCCAGCTAGACGATCTCACCCGCAAACTGATGCGCATTGGTCTTGACAACATCATGGGCTATGTTCCATCAACCGAAAACTATACAGATCAGGGCGGACAACTCGACACCGTTCCTGTGATTGATGTCGAATCATTCAAATCCATCCTCGAAGAGCCCAACGTACAGGTAGTAGACCTGCGCAATGCGACTGAATTCAAAAGCGGACATGTTAAAGGTGCAGACCATGTCTTCATCGGCACGCTGATGGGCAACCTCGAAAAAGTCAGCAAGGATAAAAAAGTGGTGATTCACTGCCAAAGCGGTGACCGTGCCACCATCGGATATTCATTGCTCGCCAGAGCAGGTTATACCAATGTGCTCAACTACTCCGCCAGCATGAATGAGTGGATGGCGTTGCGGAATCCAGTGGTTTTTTAGGGTTTGAGGGATGAAGTAAAATTAAAAAACATACACCATGATCGATTTTATAAAAAACATGTTTTCTTCCGGTCCGGCGGTGGACTTTGCAGCATTGGTTAAAGCTGGCGCTATCATTCTAGACGTTCGTACACCAGGCGAATTCAACAGCGGTCACATCAAGGGATCTATCAATATCCCTTTGGATGAGATCAAAAACAAAACGGCAGAACTTAAAAAGAAAAACAAGGTGATCATCACTTGCTGCAGAAGTGGTAACAGGAGCGGCATGGCAGAATCAATGCTAAAGGCTGAAGGGATTGAGAGTTATAATGGCGGGCCCTGGAACGTGCTCAACAACCAAATCTAACATGAAAAACATATTGTCCTCAAATTGGACCGCTGCGAGAATATTTCGTGTGGTGTTGGGCGTGGCTGCCTTGTCTTATGGTTTTTACAAGCATGATAGCTTGATGGAATGGGCCGGTTCAATGTTGGTTTTCATGGGTCTTGCCAATACAGGTTGTTGCAGCGTCAACGGATGTTCAGTGCCGAACACCCATGCCAAAAAATTGCCTGCTGAGACAGAAGATCCCAGCTTCGAAGAAGTGAAATGAAGAAGACATCATTTTTAAGCAGCATCTTCTTAACTGCTTTTGCTGCTCTATTTACAATTGCTGCTGTTGCACAACACCAGGAAATCGGAGAGAAACCAGGCATCTGGAAAAACAAGCAGCAACAAACAGTCGATACCAACTCCATTCTTTATGCATTCAAGCATGGCACAACCAATGGACATCTTCGGTATTTTTTCATGAACACCAACAATGCAGATGGACTGACCGACTATTATGCCCACGCTGCTGGGGGTGGAATCAAGTTTGAAACAGCTGGTTTCAGAGGGTTTCAACTGGGCATCAGTGGATTTTTCACTTTTAATATCGGATCATCTAACTTGTCCATTCCCGATCCAAAAACAAACCAATACAACCGCTATGAAATTGGCTTGTTTGACCAGACAAATCCCAACAACAAAAATGATATTGACAGGCTTGAGGAACTGTTCTTAAAATACAATTTCAAAAAAGCACAGATTACCGTGGGCAAACAATTGTTGAATACGCCATTCATCAACATGCAGGATGGAAGAATGCGTCCGACTGAAGTGGGCGGCGTTTGGACAGAAATCAACAGCATCAAGAATACAAAAATTGAAGGAGGATTGATCAGTCAGATTTCCCCAAGAGGAACTGTTGAATGGTTTGGCGTTGGTGAATCTATCGGCGTTTATTCCAGTGGTGTAAACATAGACGGAACAAAATCCAATTATGCCAACAACACAACTAGCAAGGGAATTGCCATGATCGGTATCAGCAACAAATCTGTCAAACACCTGTCATTAAAATTCTGGAACCTGTATACGCAAAATATTTTCAATGCCATGCTCCTGCAAGCGGACCTGAACAACCCGGTATCATCAGGTGCGTTTGTTGCTGGAATACAGTTCATTCATACCAGCAAGGTTGGAAATGGCGGAAATGCAACGTTGGCAAAACGATACATGCAACAGGATGTGGCCACAACACTCGGCGGAACTTTTGGATGGGAAAACAAGGCATGGAAAACATCCATCAATTTCAATCGCATCACTGGAAAAGGACGTTACCTTATGCCAAGAGAGTGGGGACGGGATCCTTTCTATACTTTTATGTCAAGAGAGAGAAATGAAGGGCTATCCGACGCCAATGCATATGTTTTGAAATTGGGATACAATATACCGGGAACATCCATCAAGACTTCCACTGCTTATGGATATTTTGACCTTCCGGAACCAACAAACTACAGGGCCAACAAATATGGTATGCCATCTTATCATCAAATCAACCTCGATATTCGTTATGACTTCAAAGGATTGCTGAGCGGCTTAGGTGCCCAATTGCTCTATGTTTACAAATCCAATGCAAGCAATGCAAACCTGCCAGAAAAATACATCATCAACAAGGTAGACATGGGCCTTTGGAACCTTGTGTTCAATTATAATTTTTAGTTGATTGGGTTTAGAGGTTTAGTTATTAAACTCTTAACCTCATCTCCCTTCCTCCCTGATGTACTTCGCACGTTCCTTTGAATCAGGATGTGTGCTGATCCAGGAAAGGCTGCCCAGCGAACCATCTTTTTCGCCAAGGCGATACAGAAAATCAGCAAAACCATTGGGGCTGATGCCCGTCTTCTTCAGGTATTCAATGGCCTTGATGTCTGCATCTTTTTCAAGCTTGCGGTCGTAGGCGGTAGATGACAACATGCCCAGCAATTCTTTGATGGCACCGCCACCTGCCTCTCCGGTGGTGATGCTGATCAAAAGGGTATATCCCATTTGCTTGAGCAGTTTTTTCATGACATGCGATAATTCCATGTGGGCAATTTCATGGGCCAATACTCCGCTGAGTTCATCATTGTTGCGAACGGCATTGATCAATCCAGTGTGAACCACCATGTGGCGGTCGGGCAATGCAAAAGCATTGACCTCACTGTCGCCCATGATGTGCAGTTTGATCTTTTCGCGTTTGAAACCATTGCTCTTGCAAATGGCGGTGACCAGGCTATCAACACGATCATACTCTTTTCCCTCATCGATAGACTGCTCTTCCATACCCGCCCATACCATGTCGCCCAGTTTCTGTTCAAGGGCATCTGTCATTTTTTCAATGCGAAAAAGCTTCATCCAGTTTACACGGCTGATGAGCAGGTAAATGCCTGCAGCCAAAGACAAGAGGATGAATGCCTGTAGAATTGTTTTTTTCATATCAGGGTTTGCAAATCATTTGGGTCAGGGAACCATAAAACCACCAGGAAACATGCTGGCCTTTTCGGGTTTTGATGGCAGCAGCAATGGTAATGGCCATTTCAACAACATTGAAAACGAAAACCGTTATGACATAGGCCAGATAAGGGTTTGATATGTGCTCATCTTCCCTGACCAATACAGATACCGTCCACCAGAAACCGATGGTATTGATGACAAAAAGACTCAATTGCGAAAGCAGGGCCTGAATGCAATGCCAGCGCACAAAATAGGTCGACTTCCGATTGGCAATATAAAAAAACAGGGTGGCCATCAGGTTGATGATGGGCAATGGAAAACCAACCATGATGGCAATCAGCGACATCAGGTAACTGTTGGAAGCTTTTTCAGCTTCTGATTCTGTTGGATGATATGTGAATGTTGAAGACATGTTATACACCCTTGTAAATATTCCAACACCAATTCAGCAAGATGAGGACAATCAATGGCCAGGCCACATGCTTTTGTCGAATGGTTTTTTCAACTGATGCATAAAAAACATGGAAACTGTTTTTCTTCAATGCCAGGTCATGCAAGAGCCAAAAAGGGAAGATGGCCAATCCTCCCAGCAAAACCAATCCAATGGGATTCCATAAAATGGCTTTTAAAAAATCTCCATTGATCAGGGCAATCATTGAACGCGTTGCACCACAAGAGGGGCAGGGTATTCCAGTTGCTTTTTTGAACACACAAACAGGACCCACAACGTTGGCCCACCTGCTGTCAAGGTGCATGACAAGCCAGGTATAACCTGATAAGCAAAACAGCATGATCAGGATATAAAGGTTTCTTCTGCTGATTCCCATCAATACAAAAACTGCTGAAATTTGGTAAAATTCCTCTCTCTGGTTGCGCCCATGATCAGGAACCAATCCACCAATGCCCAAATGCCCAATCCGCCACAGGTAAATAATTTTCCAAGGCCAAGTCCTGTATCACCAATCAAAAACCGGTCAATGCCCAGCCCTCCTGCAAGTATTGAAACGATGATGCTGGTGGTGGGATCCTTGAACTGGATGGTTTGGATCATGGACCATTTTGAGTCATCCATGGCCAGCAACTGCTCCCTGATGTACATCAACTGGTTGCTTTCAAAAAACTTGCCATTGCTCAGGATGAACATGTCCACTTTATTAGAATCCATTGTCTCGCTTATTTTTTAATTTTTTTATGCCTCCATATCCACAAAGTTGGTTGGTGGGAGTTCAACTGCCTCAACCTCACATCCTCCGGTTTATCGGCCTCTGTTTGGGTAGCAAGCTCAACACGCTATACCCTCGTCAACTTCACGGGCGTCGTCTTGTTTGCATTCCACTGGCAAACATAAATGCTTTGGTCTTCGTCGATGCAAACATCATGACCATGCTTGAATACTTTTGATTCGTGCTGGAAGGTTTGTTGCAGTATACCGTTTTTATACACAGGGGCCGTTCCACCTGGGCTGGCCAATACTTTATAGTTGGTATCCAGAATGGTCAGGAATCCGGTTGCATTTTGTTTTTTACCTTCTGCATCTTTGGACCAGCAAACGCCTGCATAAAGATGTTGTCCGTGAATCACAGGCCTGCACACATACATGCCAGGAGTGTCAATACGTTTGATGAATTTTCCATCAAGCGTAAAGACCTTGAAGCAGCATTCTTCCCTTGAAGTGCAGATCAACACTGGATTGTTTGGATCCCTGTTGTCTACCACCACACCATGCGCACAGTATAAATTATGCTCCTTGTTCTCGTTTTTGCGTCCGCCAAACTTCCTGATGAACCTGCCCTTGCTGTCATACTGGAGGATATAATCAGAGCCGTATCCATCCGCCACATAGATGTCTCCATTGGGCGCTACTGCCGTTTCTGTTGGACGGTAAGCATCCTCATCCTTGTAGGCTCCAATGGTATGGGGCTGTGCCAGTGAAAAAATGATCCTTCCCTTTACATCCGTTTTCACCACATTTCCGGGCTGCGCTTTTGATTTTCCAGAAAGATCCTTGTAGAAACCATTGTCAACAATCAGGAGAAAATCCTCATCGTTTTCTTTGCTGATGGTAAGCCCATGACCTGCTGGAAATTGAGTTCCCCATGAATCCAACAGCTGGCCAGATTTATCAAAAATAAGGATGTTGTTGTGGGTGTCATCGCCAACCATGATCAGCCTGCCCTTGCTGTCTTGCACCATTTCGTGGCAGTTGATGACGGGGTGGGTGCTGGCACTGATCTTGGCCCAACCATGATCTACTTTATAGGTAAAGCCATTGTGGCCTACGATCAATTCCTCTGGTTGCCTGTTCCTATCAAAAATGGAAAAAGCAAATGATTTGCTGGCAAGCAATCCGGCTGAAGCAACTGCGGTAGACCGGATAAAGGTTCTTCTATTTTTCATTTGATGAATTTAAGCAAAAAATGGGAATTGTTATTTGAACTACATTTGAAACATGCTTAGGAAAATAGACCTGAACTGCGACATGGGCGAGGGCTTTACAACAGATGCGCTGATCATGCCACTGATCAGTTCCGCAAACATTGCTTGTGGATACCATGCCGGTGGAGGTGAATTGATGCATGAGACCATCCGCCTGGCCATTCAACATGGTGTTGCCATCGGTGCTCATCCATCCTTTGATGACAGAGAAGGATTTGGGAGAAGGGAGATGCTGTTGTCATCGGATGAAGTTTACCAGATTGTACTAGATCAGCTCAACATCATCCGGAAAGCAGCAGCAGAAGAGGGCACAAGCCTGCACCATGTTAAACCTCATGGCGCACTGTACAACATGGCTGCAAAAGATGCCAAGATTGCTGATGCCATTTCAATGGCCATCAAAGAAAATGATGCTTCACTGATTCTGTATGGTTTGCCCAACAGCGCTTCCGAAACATCTGCAGCCCAACACGGACTGCGGTTTTACAGGGAGGTATTTTCAGACAGGACCTATACAGATGAGGGGCTTTTGACGCCACGAAGTGACCCGAATGCCATGATTGAAAAAGCCGAGCAAAGTATCGAACAGGTCTTGCAAATCATCTTGCACGAAACCGTCACATCAACCAGAGGACGAACAATTCCCATGAAGGCAGATACGGTTTGTATTCATGGTGATGGTGAACACGCAGTGGAACTTGCCCAAACGATCAACAGGGCTTTGCACCAAAATAATATTACCATAAGCGCGATAAAATGAAGAAAAAATCCTGGCTCAGCAATTCTCCCGTCATCGCAGCAGCCTTTCTGATGGCCACTTCGGCCATCGGCCCTGGCTTCCTGACACAGACGGCTGTGTTCACCAATACCCTGCTGGCAAGTTTTGGATTTGTGATCCTGATTTCAATCATCCTGGACATTGGTGCACAAATGAACATCTGGAAAATCTTGGGGGCATCAGGAATGCGGGCACAAGAACTGGCGAACAAGGTCATCCCCGGGGCCGGTTATATTCTGACCCTCTTGATTGTGGTGGGAGGACTGGCCTTTAACACCGGAAACCTCGCGGGTGCCGGCCTTGGACTGAATGTATTGACAGGATGGGAAACCAATACAGGAGCGATCATCAGTGCGGTAATTGCCATACTGATTTTTGTCAACAAGCAATCGCTAAAATGGATGGACATCTTTGCTAAAGTCCTGGGCCTGGTGATGATTGTGCTGACCCTTTATGTAGTATTTGTTGCTTCACCACCATTGGGAGAAGCAGTGCAAAAAACATTTGTTCCAGACAAAATTGATTTCATGGCCATCATCACACTGGTGGGGGGAACAGTTGGCGGATACATCAGTTTTGCAGGAGCACACCGACTGATCGATGCAGGTCTTACCGGACCTGAGCACACAAAAGAAGTCAGCAAATCCGCCGTATCGGCCATCCTCATTGCGTCTATCATACGGGTGCTTTTGTTTCTTGCAGCACTGGGAGTGGTTTCAAAAGGACTCGCACTTGACAGCAGCAATCCCGCAGCATCTGTTTTTCAACTCGCTGCCGGAAAACTGGGTTATATGATTTTTGGTATTGTGATGTGGAGTGCTGCCATCACTTCAGTGGTCGGATCGGCCTATACCTCCATTTCATTTTTCCGATCCTTCCATCCGGCCTTTGAAAAAAACGAAAGGTCGATGCTGGTTGGATTTGTATTGATTGCATTGTTTGTTTTTGTCACGGTTGGAAAACCGGTAAAAACACTGGTGATTGTTGGAGCCTTGAATGGATTCATCCTGCCAATCGCGCTAGGATTGATACTGCTTGCGGCTTCCAACAAAAAAATAATAGGGGAGTATAAACATCCCCTATTCTTAAAGTTATTTGGTTTTGCTGTGGTAATGGCCACATTATACCTCAGTGTAAAAACAATTGCCAGTTTATAAAGTGTTGAGCGATGATTACAGCTTGTTTTAACTGAACAGATACTCCACATCCTCTCTCGTCAGCGTCTTCACAAATCCATCGTCATCAGAAACAAGGTCTTTGGCCAAGGCCCTTTTCTTGTCCTGAAGCTGAAGGATTTTGTCTTCAATGGTATCTTTACAAATCATGCGATAAGCAAAAATGTTCTTGGTCTGTCCGATACGGTGCGTCCGATCAATGGCCTGTTGCTCAACCGCAGGATTCCACCATGGGTCAACAATGTATACATAGTCTGCTGCCGTAAGGTTAAGACCAACACCCCCCGCTTTCAGTGAGATCAGGAACACGCGCACCTCATCATTTTTCTGGAAACTCTGGATGGCCTTTTCCCTGTCCACGGCAGAAGTGCTTCCATCGAAATATTCGAATTTCACCCCCAGCTCGGTCAGTTTTTCGCGGATCAATCCAAGCATGCCAAGGAACTGGGAGAAGACCAGGGCCTTGTGGTTCCCAATGTTTTCGGTGATTTCCCTGGACAGCTCATCCAGTTTGACAGAAACATTCGGCATCTGCTCTGTTTCGTTCATGATGGCCGGTGAATCACAGATCTGGCGCAGTTTCATCAGTCCCTGGAGGATGGTCAGCTGGGATTTTTGGATGCCCTGCTCTTTGATCACGCCCAGGATCTTGTCTCGGTAATCATTCCTGTATGCGTCATAAATATTGCGTTGCTCTTCCTCCATTTCACAGAACAGGATGGTCTCTGTTTTTTCAGGAAGGTCCTTGGCCACCTGCTCTTTGGTGCGCCTGAGGATAAAAGGAAACAGCAGTTTTTTCAAGTGTTCCTTGTGCTCCCTTTCGCCAAACTTATCAATGGGTGTGGCAAACTCATTCCTGAAATATTCAACACTGCCGAGCATCCCAGGATTCAGGAAGTTCATCTGTGCATAGATGTCAAATGTATTGTTCTGCAAAGGCGTACCACTCATACAAAGCCTGTTCTTTGCATTGAGCAGACAGGCTGCTTTGGTGACCTTGCTCTGAGGATTCTTGATGGCCTGTGATTCATCCAATACGATGTAATCAAAGTTCGTCTCCAGCATGAACTTGATGTCACTGCGGAGGGTTCCGTAAGTGGTGATGATCACATCATGGTCATCAAATATTTTCTTGTCGCGGATCCTTTCGCCACCATGGTGGATGCGGTAGGTCAGCTTGGGGGTGAATTTCTTGATTTCATTTTCCCAGTTGAACATCAGGGTGGTTGGACAAACAACAATGGCGGTCATGTTCACGTGTTTGTCTTTGTAGAGCTGCAGCGAAGAAAGCGCCTGGATGGTTTTACCAAGACCCATGTCATCGGCAAGGATGCCCCCCCAGCCCACTTCCGTGAGGTAGTTCAGCCAATGGTAGCCGGCAACCTGGTAAGGCCTGAGCACTTCTGCCAACTGCTTGGGCGGATCAACTTCATTGATCCTGTTGAAGGACCTGAGCCGCTCGTATTTTTCTTCCAGCTTGATCATGACCTCTGTCTCATCAATGTTGTTGTACAGTTCATCAATGACACTGAGGTGGTACTTTGAAAGCCTGAGCTGGTCTGTTTTTCCTTCTCCTACCCTGAACAGCAAAGAATATTTTTTCAGCCACTCTTCGGGCAGGATGCCAAGGGTGCCGTCATTCAATTGAACGATCTGTTGCTTGTTGTTCAAGGCACGCTTGATCTCTTCAATCGATACTTTCTGGTCACCAAAAATGATCTCCACTTTTGCATCAAACCAATCCACGCCATTGCTGATTTGTATCCTGGTTTGCGGCTTCGCAGTATTGAACCTGTAGTTCTTCAACACTTCAAAGCCAATAACAGGCACCTGGAACTCCTTCATTGCATCCACAAACAGGAAGAACCAGTTGTTCCTCAAGACTTCTGTGCCTTTCAGCACCAGGTTGAAACTGTTTTCTGTATTGATAAAGTTGGAATGAAGCGAGCTCAGTTTTTTGACAAACGCTCTTTCCTTCTCCAAGTCCCTTTTGATCATTTTGATCTTTCCATTTTCGGGTAGAAAGATCGTTTCCTTGTCCGCGTATTTCACTTCGTATCCCTGGTAAAGGAATACAGGCGTAAATAACAGGTATTCATTTTTTTCCTGGAGTTGCAATTTGATTTCAGGCTCTCCGTTGAAGAGCTCTGTCATCAAAGACTTGTCGAAATCAACTTTGTATTTTCTTGCAAATGGCAAGACTTCACGTTCAAGAAATTCAGGCCATTTTGAAAGGCTGATTTTTCTGTTTCTTTCTGGGATAAAAGCCGTGATGGCTTCAAGGTCTTCCAGTGAGTTCCAGCAATACAATTTGTCATTGAAAAGGGCAACCAATGAAGAGGACCATTCGTTTGCTGTCAACTCAATGTCCCACTCTTCAATCAATGCCACGGGCGTAATGGTTGCCTGCTTCTTTTCAAGGGCAACCTGCAGTCCGGGCTTCATCCTTCCGCTTCCAATACCCGCCTTTACCAAATTGGCTGTGGTAAAAGGCTTGCCTGGCAAGAGTTTCAGGAACAAGGTGCGTTCCGCATGCTCTGCAAACATCTTGACGAGTTTGGGATGCAGGTATTCGTCTATCAGCAAAGTTGTTTCTGCAGGCAGGCCTTCTTCTTCAGAATAAATGATGTTTTCCCAAATGCCGGAGAAGGGCGAATTCCTGCTGACGTATTTGTCTATTTCGGAACGTTGCAATTTTCTGACAGCATTCATCAAGGAAATGTCTTCTGTGACCAACTCAGTGGTGGGCACATATTTTGAAAGGTCAATGTGTTCAACCTTGCCGAGAAATTCCATGTTCTCCTGATCAAACTCTCCACTGACCAACTCAACATTGAATCCCGGATATTTTCCAGGTGTTTCAATAAAAACCACGCCAAGCCTTTGTGAGGAAACCACAGGCTCATTGACGGTATCGACGACCTCAACAATTTCTTCTCTTCGCAACACGACTGGCTTCTCCTCAACAATTGGCGTTGTCACCCTTTTGACTGTTGGGTCTAGCACCCTCAAAAAGGGTTTCCCGTCTTTGTAGGTAAATTCAAACTTTGTCTGCCAATCGGGCTCATTCATGCTGTACCCATAGATCCCCAACAACTTGTTCTTTTCCTTGTCCCAGTTGCGGATGGTATCAAAATACAAACTACCATAGGCATTCAGGAGTTGAAGAAATAGAACTGTTTTGTGCACACAGAGCGGATGTGTTTCCTCTGTACACTTGCAGGAGGTGTCAAAATTGCGCTCCTCATTTCTTTGGATGACCAATGGGAAAACCTCGCCATTGAGTTCCAGCTTGGCTTCCACCCTTTCATCTTTTGCACTGAGGATGTTGGCTTTTGTTGTCCTGAGCACCACTTCAGCTTTCTCGCAAACTTCCTGTGTGGCGAGCATTCGAATCGTGCGCAATTCGATCTGCTTCATTTTGATGACCGTATGCCGCTGATCGTACTTGATGGTATTGTCACCAATCATGTTCTTGTCTACCAAATCCTGCAACTGCAACAATGCAGCGGCTTCGTGCCTGCAAATATCACCCAGGTTGTATGGACAAGAACAACGCAATGCCATGGCACGCGGATCCTTGTATTTTTGTACATGGACCTTGTAAAAAGTACTGTAGTTATCATCCTTGACCCTGAAGCTTACGGATCCCAGCAGGTCGTCATACTCAATGAATTCAACGTATCCTATCGCATGGATTTTCTTTCCACGACGGATGACTTCATCCGTTCCGTTGTTGTAAATGAATTTCAGTAGATGCGATAATGACATGGATAATGTTGGGTTAATTGGCGAAATTAACGCAAAAGAACCCTAATAAGGACCTGGCATGAGTATATATTAATGAACCAGTTGTACCAAGAAAATGTCGCCAAAAAATCCTATCTTTGTATGTTGGTTTCGCCTTGAATTATTCTTCGCTCACCACCAACCTATCCCCCCTGAAAATCGGGAGCACGTTCGCAACATCTGCTGTAAGGCAGTAACGGATGTCTTTTTCCAGGCCATAGTTCATCAGGCGATGATAGTGGGTCGCACCACGGCGTTCCATAAAACCAAACCGGTCTTCGCCCGCTTCGAGGAATAAGCTTTCTGCCATCTTGGAAGAATCGCAATGCATCTCAAAATGATCCTTGATCCTGTTGATCACAGCACCAGCGAACATGGTGTCTTCCATGTTGACCCTATCTTTCCAGGCAGAACAACCCAGAAAAACATCCTTGTCTGATGCAATCAAATGATCACACACTGCAGAAAGGTTGGGAAAGGATCCGGTGATGATTTCTGGCGCACCGCTGTCAAGGGCCATGTGCAATAGCTTGGTTCCATTGGTAGTCGTCAACACCAACAATTTATTTTCAATGAATTCCCTTGGGTATTCAAACGGCGAATTGCCATAGCTCAATCCGGCTGCAACCCTGCCATCCCGCTCACCGGCTGTAATGCCATTGAGCTCAACGCCTAGTTCAATACAGCGCGGTACAGAAGCCACAGGAATCACGGCGGCTGCGCCATTGTGCAAAGCAGTGGCAATGGTAGATGTTGCCCTCAACACATCGATGATCACCACAACACTGTTGCTGATGTCATACAAATTGAGGAGTGCGGGAGACAATGAAGTGAAAAGCTTTCTCTGTTGCGCGCCCATCAAACTTATTTTACAAATGGAAGCTGAACCACAACCGCCTTGATCTGCTTGTCGCGGATGTCAACAAAAATTTCAGATCCAACTGAAGCAAATTCAGACAGCACATAGCCCATGCCGATGCCCTTGTTGAGGGTTGGAGACTGGGTTCCTGAAGTTACGCGTCCAATGAGATTTCCCTCTTCATCCCTGATCATGTAATCATGGCGGGGAATGCCACGGTCTACCATCTCAAAGCCAACCAGTTTCTTTTCAACACCGGTCTCTTTTTGCTTTTTCAGGAAGGTTGAAGCGGTGAACTCTTTTGTAAATTTCGTGATCCATCCCAGCCCTGCTTCCAGTGGCGTAGAATAGTCATCAATATCGTTTCCATAAAGGCAATATCCTTTTTCCAACCGCAGGGTATCACGAGCACCCAGCCCTACAGGCTTGATGCCTGCAGTAGCGCCGGCTTCAAAAATTGCATTCCAGATTTTTACAGCATTGTCTCCCTCGTCTTCAAAATAAATTTCAACACCTCCCGCTCCGGTATAGCCCGTTGCGCTGACCAGTACATTCTCAACGCCTGCAAAAATGCCTTTTGAGAACGTATAGTATTTCATGTTAAGGATGTCCATCTCGGTGAGGGGTTGCAACACCTTTGTGGCATTAGGACCTTGGATGGCCAACAGACAGGTCTTGTCTGAAATGTTGTGCATTTCAACTTTCCCCTGGTTGAATTCCTGGATCCAGTCCCAGTCTTTTTTGATGTTGGACGCATTCACCACCAGCATGTAGACCTTGTTCTGCTCTACACAATAAACCAGCATATCGTCTACAATTCCGCCGTTCTGGTTAAGGATGCAGCTGTACTGGGCCTGCCCGTTGGTTAATTTGGAGGCATCGTTGGAACTGATCTGCTGGATCAGGGCCAACGCATTTTCACCCTTCAAAATAAATTCACCCATGTGGCTTACATCAAAAACACCAACATTGTTGCGCACAGCATGGTGCTCGTCGTTGATCCCGGTGTAGGAAATGGGCATGTTGTATCCGGCAAACTCGGCCATCTTGGCACCAAGTGCCTGATGGAGATGGGTGAAGGGGGTCGATTTCATAGGGGCAAAGATAAATCTATCTCCCCATCTTCAACAAATTCATCGCACCGAAGAACAATCTTCTGGGATTAGATGAACTGCTTGTTGCTGGCTCCTCATCTCCATCTGCCATGGCTGTGGTATTGATCTTGACATTGACCGTTGTGTCGCCATTTTTGATGTTCATTTCCATCTCTTCAATCTTCTTGTTTTCTTTTTCAATCTCTTCTTTCATTTGCTGGATCTTGTCCATCAACTCACCTTTGTCCGTTTCTTCTTCATCCTTGAATTTCTTTTCGATTCCGGTTTCCTTCATGATGTACCAAACACCGCTTCTCCAGAAACTTTCATCCTCATCATCCACATTGATGGACAGGCCATTGGCACCACCTCTAACTGAATACCAGTTCAGGCTGTTGGCCTTCCCGTCTATATAAATTTCCTTTCCAACCGGCACTTCAATTTGCACAATCACCTGCTGGTTCCTGAACTTGGTTTCGGTTGTGATGGGAAAAGCAATGGGAAGTGTTAGCACGCTATCAGCCTGGTCAATGGAATAAGCAATTTGCTCAGCAATGGTTTCAGCATTTCTGGGAGAAGAAGATCTTGCGCGTTTGATGAGGGTTACATGAAAACTATCATCGCGGCTTTTTTCCAGTTTGATGCGGATGTTCTTGACCAACAGGCTGTCTTCATTGGCAGACAGCATCAGATCAGACGAAGTCCTTTCATCATCATTGTCACCCCAATTCATGTCCAATGGATAGTAATTCCCTTCTGCATCTTTGAATTCAACCTTCAGTTTTCCTGCACTTGGCTGCGCAATGCCGATTTCCGTTTTGATCTGTCCGGCACGTTTGAACTCTTTGGAAACCGTTGCCACCAGCATCACAGCCGACACCCAACCCAGGGCCCACAAAATGCCAAATGTAAGGGCGATGTATGGGCTTTTTGTCTTGGAACCTGCAATCCTGCGGACCAGCCACTGCACCAAGGCAACAACAGGAACTGCAATGAACAGGATAAGGGTTCCCCAAGCATAGGCCTGGATTTGCGAACTGTTGACGGCAAAATCCTTGAGCGGCATGAGCATGTTGGCACCAGCAAACAGTCCGATCAATCCTGCGATCATGGCAATGGCAATGAGACCGAGGAAAGAAAATAGGATGAATTTGAAGATGCCAAGGATGAACCTGCCGAAACTGTTTCCAGAACGCTTGACCGCAGGACCTGCCTCACCCGCAAACCTGCTGGCGGTTTCCTTTGCTTCCTGTCCAAACTCAGAGGCCTTGTTTGACAAGTCTTCTTTCCATTTGCTGGCATTTTCTGTAAAATTTTTCTTCACACCCAGCATTTCATCCTGCACCTTGTTCTTGATAGACTCGAGGTCAACTTTTTCGCCTTTCATTTCCAGTTTTTCGGATGCAGTAACCGCCTTGGGAACCACAATCCAGAGAATCAGGTAGATCAGGAGCCAGGTGCCAAAAGGCAAGGTGATGGCTCCCCTGAAATGAACCCAATGAAACATGCTTTCAAAAGCGCCCAGGATAAAAGGCAGTGCAAAAATCAAGCGAGGAATCCAGACCGCGATATTAAAGTATTGTGCAATACCGCTGGCCACACCGCCAAAAACCTTCTGGTCTGCATCGCGGTACAATTTTCTTGTAACAGCAACATTGTTCATGTACCGCTCAGGAAGAAGCGCCCACAATACAATATAAAATACCAGGCCAAATCCAAACGATCCTACGGAGAGCATGGCAAACAAGACGCGCACAATGGTAGTGTCAATCCTCAGGTAAGCGCCCAATCCACTGCAGACGCCACCCAGGATTTTTTCGTTGCTGTTCCTGAAGAGAGAGCCGCGGGGTTCGGAGGAAGGGTTGAGCTTGCCAGTCGAAGGTTGGGAGGATGAAGAAGTTGAAGAATAATTGTCCTCTATGGTGACATCATCAAATTGCTCTGGCCTTCCAATGCTGGCAATGATGGCAGCAACATGTGCCTGGCTGATGAAAGTAGACTGCCCTGCTTTCAGTTTTTCACTGAAAAGCTCAGCGATGCGGTTCTCGATGTCATTGATGATTTCTTCCCTGCCTTCCTCGTTGGCAAAATGGTTGCGGAGGCTTTCTACATATTTTTTCAATTCTTCATAAGCCGGCTCCTCAATGGGGATTACCCTGCCCTGGAAGTTGATATTGATTACTTTGTTCATGGTGATTGATTTGGTGGGATGATTGATGTTGATTCAGGCGATGGCTGATTGGGTTTGTTTTCAATGATTGCCCATCGCCGTTTGTGATAATTGGATGTTGATGGATTAGGGATTGGGTTGATCAGTGGTTGAACCTTCTTCGGTATACTTGTTGGCCTCCGGTTGATGGGAAATGGCTGGATCTTCCTGGCCCTCATCAGCCGACTTTATCTCTTCAACTTCCCTTCCTTCGGCAGGCAAGCTCAGATCTTCAACCGCTTCTACCTTGCGTCCTTCTATCACCCGCTCCACAGAATCACTCATTTCCCTCCAGGTTGCTTCAAGCTCTTTGTAAAAAGCTGCACCTTTTTCGGTCAATGAAAAATACTTGCGGGGCGGGCCGCCGGAACTTTCCACCCAACGGTAGGCCAGCAGGTCTGCATTCTTCAATCGTGTAAGCAAGGGGTAAAGTGTTCCCTCAAGGATATTGAGGTGGGCCTTTCTCATCTCTTCGATGATATCACTGGGATAGGCCTCTTCGCGCTGAATGATGGACAGGATGCAAAACTCAAGCACCCCCTTCCTCATCTGGCTCTGTGTATTTTCTATGTTCATGGTCCTGTTTTGATCGTGAAAGATTCAATAACAGGACAAAGATATGTGCTTTTAGAATACTATGCAATACATAGTAGTAAATTTTTGACAGTACTTTAGAAATATTTAACTAAAATCAGTTTTTGCTGCCTTCCGCCGATGTACCAGAAGGTTTTGCCATCATAAAAGCCATCTTCTTCCAGCATGACCCTGATTTCCTTTCCCCATTCGGGGATGAGGGTGGAGGAATTCAGTTCGATAGAATAGGCAGTATTGGGGTATAATTTGTAATCACCACTGCCTGGAACCCCTTCCTGCTTGTCCCACATGCCGATAGTAGGGCCAGCTGCATGGCCATGCAAACCGAGGGGATGGGTGTAAATACTGGGCACAATTCCCTCGGCTTTGGCCTGTTTGATGGCAGAAAGCAGCATTTCATTACCGGTCCTGCCCGTTTTGAACTGGGAAGTCAGGATATCCTGAAGCCTGTTGCTGTTTGAAAATGCCTTTTTGAGGGAAGCAGGTGCATCCGTTTCACCGGGTTTCAAGACATAAGCATGTTGCTGAACATCCGTGTTCAGCCTCAGATAAGTGATGCCAAAATCCACGTGCAGCAAATCCCCAGGCCTGATCACATCATCCTTGGGCCGATTGGAAAAACTCCTCAGGTGTTCGAAATTGGCAGTGTCATTTCGCTGAATGGCAACAGAAGGATGAAACCAGGTGGAAAGGCCAAGCCCTGTCACTTTCTGACGGAACCACCAGACCAGGTCATCTGTGGTGGTAATGCCCGGCGTGATGACCTTGGCAGAAAAACCTTCTGCAATGATATCATGTGAAATCTTGACCAGTTGAGGATAGACCTGCATCTCCCTTTCTGTGCGGCTCTCGAGCCATCCAACAGCCAAAGGTTCTGCCGAAATCACCCTTGTTTTGTATTTGGCAGGAAGCATGTTCATGAACATCTCGTAATGGGTATGGTCCAGCCCATCCGCATGACCAAAATCAACCGAGGTATTCAATGCAATCCTGCGGGGTTCTCTTGTTTGAACGATATCTTTCAGGGCATCCC
>JACCDW011953729.1_pt1 | contig 38237 bp, 65 predicted proteins | sample 7449781 | NCBI WGS metagenome assembly JACCDW01 (sample SAMN15323449, study PRJNA562643) | freshwater metagenome | isolation source: river surface water | place: USA:Blue River Watershed | collected 2017-08-18 | reverse complement strand
CACGACACTGAAGAGATTGTGGGCATGGCGTCTAGTGTGGGCAACTACTATGACAAGTTACATGTTGCTAACTGTAATGTAGAATCTGGCTTGTATGTCGAACCAGACTACCATATCAAAGCAATTTGGCTGGCACTCAATGCCAGCTATGCCCTGGAAGCATTCCGCTTCATGGTCAGCTTTGCTACCAGCTTGGCCATGGTTGAGAACAAGATCTTTATTGGCAACGGCAACATCATTAGCCTGATTCTTCAAGACGAAATTCTACACAAAGACTGGACTGCTTGGTTAATCAATCAAGTGGTCAAAGAAGATCCACGATTTGCTGCGGTCAAAGCCGAATGCGAAGCAGAAGTTTATCAACTGTATCTGGATGTTATTCGCGAAGAAAAAGAGTGGGCTGACTACTTGTTCAAGCATGGGCCAGTGATCGGACTCAATGCCAACATCCTGCGTGACTTTGTGGACTATACCGCAGCAGGTGCTCTCAAAGAGATTGGTGTAAAGTATCTTGAACCTGCGCCCAAGTCAACCCCAATTCCTTGGTTCAACAAGCACGTAGATGTCAGCAAGAAACAAACTGCTCTACAGGAAAACGAATCAACTAATTATGTGATTGGCGTCATGAGTGACACCTTGAACTACGACGAACTGCCTGAACTATGATGTATCAAAGCTACAAACGCAGGGCCCATTGGGAAACAACGTTTGCTGTATTTCCCAGGCGCTGTGACTTGAGCAAGAGGTGGATTTGGGGGAAACATGTTCGCGGCACCTATTCGTTGTCTGGCCCCGGCGATCCTATCCCATTGGTGTTTTGGCACCACCGAGACGAACATTTGATTTTTAAACTAAAAGGAGAATAAAAATGAAAGCCATTGTATGGAGTAAGTATCACTGCCCTTATTGCGATCAAGCAAAAATGCTGTTGAAACAGCAAGGCATTGAATTTGAAGAACGAAAGATTGGCGACGGATACACCAAGGAAGATTTGTTAGAAGCAGTGCCCACGGCACGTACAGTACCACAGATTTTTCTAGACGAGCAATTGATCGGTGGGTTCACAGAACTCAAACAGTATTTTGAGAAAGCAGCATAATGCAAATAGCACTTAAACCGGACACGGTATACACATTTAAAATGAACAGCGGCGAGGAAATAGTCGCCAAAGTAAAGCATTCCGGTGGAGACTGGATTATTCTTGAAGAACCAGTGAGCATTGCTCCAGGACCACAAGGCATGGGATTGATTCCTAGTCTGTTTACCGCTGATCCCAGTGCTGAAATCAAGCTAAATACTACCAGTATCGCTTTGTGTGCATTGACTGATGATTCTGTACGCATGAAGTACCTTGAAGCCACTACCGGAATCAAGGTTCCAGACAAGAAACTAATACTGGGATAACATGCCTGCTGTGCAACGTGTAACTGATCAAAATGATGTAGGAGCCGCCATTGAAAGTGGTGTTGCATCCGTGCGAGTCAACAACCTGGCAATCAGTGTAAATGGATCAAAAGTTGCCAACCACGCCAAGAGTAAATCATATGACCACAAGAGCGTTACCACAGCCAACGGCGTGGCCAGTGTTCGTGCAGGAAATAAACCAGTAAACGTGACCGGTAACGCTGACAGTTGTTCAACACATAAAAGAGTAGGCGGCAGCAAAGACGTTAGGATAGGCTAACATGGCAACAGGTTTGTATACTCCGTTGCAGTTGATAGCATTGACCGGATTGTTGGCCAACACAGGCTTGGCAGTCAGCACCACTCTGTCCAATGCAGTATCCAGCTACAATGCAGTGCCTGCCATAGACTCTTTGCTGGACACCTTGAATTTGGCCGGTTCCTATGGATTAGCCAATGCAACAATCACACAACTAAAAACTCTAGGTGCATCTAGTTGCTCTGCACTGGCGGCTAGTGTTCCCACTGCTTATGCCAACACCATTACCGGTGTGCAGACCGTGGCCACCATACCCGCTACTACCACTGGCGGCTTTGCTCAATTTGTATTGGACACTGGCAACAAATATCTTGGCAGCGGTGATGTTGCTAAGTTTGCAGAAATATGGAACGCAGCCACTGGCTATCAATCACAAACAACACAGTTGATCTACAGCACAGTGAATGCCAATAAAATGGCAGCTACCTTTTCAAACATGAACAACCTGATCACTGGCGACATTACCAAGGTTACCATGGCCGTGCCAGCATTTGCACAAGATCTCAGAGCCATGGGCAATGCCTTGAGCCTGCAACAACTCAACGAAATTGGAACCCCTGCAGGTCTTTTGCAACAAATCAGTACCACCGCCAATATTGCTCGTGGAACCCTGCCATCAATCACCTTGGCTTTGTTTGAACAAGGCATGTCTGAAAATGAAATCGTGAGACTGTGCACACCCAATCAGTCCAGTCTAGAACTAACTCGCAGCCAGTTCAACAATCTGCAGAGAAAAGCCTATGACGCCATGCTTACTATAACTGGAACCGACCTTGCAGAAATTCTAGATATTTTGGATGTCACTACGCCTGGAGTCAACAACTTGGCCGATCTATTGAACCCCACAGTGCTGTTTGGCGAAAGCTGGAGAAGTTTATCTGTGCCCACTGACAACGGACCGCAGGCCATCTACAACAGCGACGGCACAGCCAACAGCATTGTCAAAACATTTATCAACACTGTGGAATTTGGACCCAACAACACCATCACAGGTTGTGACGAACTAAGCAAGATAGTTCCGCAGGATCAGGCAGTGGCCAGCGTGGCCTTGGCCATTAGCATGAGTCAGGTGCCTAACATCACCAACACTGATATTGCCACTTTAGCAAGGGTGTTGTCATGAGCATAGACACACTCAAAGGTCTAAACCTAATTGAAAATTTAGCCGCACCTGTGCCCACGGCAGTTAATTCCTATATCAAGAACACCGTGGCCACAGGTTCAGGAGACTTTGGTGCTCCCACAGTAGCCGATATCATTGGCCTTGCCAGTGGTTCAGTAGCAGTTGATGCACTGAATCAAACCACCAGTGCACTTGCGGCTCTGCCCTTGACCAACCTCAAGGCTGTATATGACAATATGAAGGCCTGTGTACAAGGCACGTTTGGCCCTGTTGGCGGCCCTATTGTGATACCTTCGGGACCTGCTGCCGGCAGCTACGCCGATGCTGATATTGCATTTACCACGGGTTTGATTCCGGCTGCCAACGCAGAAATTGCCGCGCTGGTAGCAGCCTATCCTACGCAGACCACAGTAATGAATCAAAATTTCAATGCCATCTGCGAGAGAATCATATCTGAAGCAAACTTTCAAACCGCAGCCGGTATCAACTACGACGATCAAACGGCCGGTAATCCTGCATCAATTTATAGCTTGGTATCTAGTTTGGCTTCAGTTGGTAGTTACAGTGCACCCGGCGGCCAGAACGACTACATGTTGAAAATTGCTGACACCAGCACACAGGCAGGACAGGCTGTGATAGGTGCCATTCGTGAAGGCAAGAATCGATCAGTGCTCAACGAAGCCGGAATTCCTGTAGGCGGATTCAAAGTGTCTGATGAATGGCCCGGATTACCGTCGAGCACTGGTACACCAATTGTGCAAACCAGTGTGCTGCCTCCTCCCAGTGCAGTGTCAGCTTCGGGTCAGCCCAGTGTAGTACTACCGCCGCCTGAATATCAGACAACATCCAACCCCGCCAGCGTTTCTTACACTGTGCCAGAAGCAAGACAGTTGGTTGAATCGCAACAGCTCAACCCATCTGTTCCTACGACTGCTACTACCACATCGCTGGCAGCACCGGCAGTGGTACAGATAACACAGGTCTATGAACAGCAGGCAGGGGCTCAATTGCCAGGCAATGCGTCAACTACCTTGATACAAAATTCTTCATTCTGGATCAATGCAGTGGTTCACCCTTCGGATGCAAACACTCGAGTGACCCTGTCTACTTCTGCAGGCAGTTATGTTACCTATCCGGGCATTGACCTCAACACCGACGCTGGCGTTAAAATACAAGTACCGGGTTGGTTGATTCCAAACCTAGGAGTGACGCTGCTGACCATGGCTGCCAACCAACCCGGTGGACCCACACGTTCTGACTCTGTGAATTTACAAATTGCCAGCACCAACTATCCAAACTCAGTTACTGTGACACAGGACGGCTGGTTCAACAGTGTGGATCAAACTGTGTACGGCAACCCCGTGACTGTGACCTTTAGAGGTCCGCCTAGCACCAGCTTCACTTGGACCACCAGCTGGACTTCAACTTGGCCGGTGGGCTCGGGCACCTTTGACGCCAATGGTTACCGAGTGTACTCAGCACTTTCTTCGCCCCCAATCAGCGACAACAACCAAATCAGCATAAGATATGCATCAGGCGAAACAGCAAGTGTCACTGTTAAAACAATACCCATATAAAAACTAGTACTTTAGTAGTATTTTTTCTGGTTGACCGAATTTCCCCAATTTGCTATAATATGGGCATGTTCAGCAAAAAGGAGTCAGCAATGAGTACTTGGATCAAAGACGGTAAAACCATTGTTGCAAACTATCTGGGCGAGCAAGTTCGGGGCACAGTGGAATCTAGCCGTGTAAAATACGGTGGTCGGGTCCAATATACTGTCAACCTGGAAAAACCTGTGCAGTTCCGCTGGCGCAGTGAACCTAGTACTAGAGTACTAATCGACAGCAACGAAATCATTGAAGAATTGGCTTGACCAATAATTCTCCCTGTGCTATAATATAGACTGTTCAACGTTAGGAGCTCTCAATGTCCGATCTCACTATTCAGCAAGTGAACTCTGCTATCATGTTTGGCAACTTCACTAACGAACAACTCAACTCCATTGCGGCAGCAATCAAATACCGCCGTGGGCAAATGACCAAAGAAAAGGTCCGCAGTTTCTGGGCCGGCGACAATGTGAAGTTTGTGCACCCTAAAACTGGTCGTACTCACTATGGTGTTGTAAGCAAGGTCAAGATCAAGTTTGTGAGTGTGCGTGAAGGCAACACCAACTGGAACGTGCCTGCCAACATGCTGGAGGCAGCATGAACTTCCGTGCCTGGTGTCGAGAGATGTGGTACCAACACATTGACGAATGTCTAACATGGGAAGGCGTTGAACCTAGTGCTACCCCTCAAGAATACTTCAACCGATACAAATACTGGCTCAAACGCGAGTATCGTCATCAACAAAATGCAAATCGATAATAGGTGGTACGCAACAATGGGACTTGATCAATACGCATACGTGGCCGCCAGGGCCGGTCAACAACAAGAATATTGGGAGCAGGATGCCGACGCCAACGGCGTGACCAAGCCTCGTGAGATTGCCTATTGGCGCAAACATCCTAACCTGCAAGGCTGGATGGAACAACTGTGGATCCGCAAGCTGGCGGCAGAAGGTAAGACACCCGATGAAAGTGAATGGGGTACTAGCTTTAATGGTGTTGAGCTAGAGCTCAACTACGAAGACCTCGATGAGTTGGAACGTGCAGTAACGCATGGCCAGCTACCGGGCACGTCAGGGTTCTTCTTTGGTGAAAATTCAGACGAGTATTATCGCAAGCACGATCTTGAGTTCATCAAGAACGCTCGTGCAGAACTGTTCATGGGACTAAAAGTGTTCTATAACTCTTCGTGGTGAAAGATTAAATATGACAGTAGATTACAGCAATGAAAGGTTTGACGGAGCAATGGCCGCAGGATGGGTCCGTGATTTAGAAAGCTCTGACAGCCGACTCCACAAAGAATCCGTAATTGAAAAAGCACTAATGGCAGCCAAACTGGGCTCATCTGATGCTCAGGCGTTTCTCTTCAACTGCTATCAAGCCTACAATCCGTTCTATGTTTTTGGAGTCCGTCAGGTACCAGAAACTCAGGGCCTCGAAGGTCGTGCCAATCCTTGGACTCGTTTTTGGGCCATGCTAGAAGATCTACGCACTCGCGGTATCACTGGCAATCGTGCTCGTGACGCTATCAAGGAAATGTCAGAGCAGTTTGACAGTGAAGAATGGAATGGCTTGGCTCGCAGAGTAATCATCAAAGATCTGCGTTGCGGTATTAGCGAAAAGACCTTGAACAAAGTTCTGGGCAAGACTGAGTGGAAGATTCCAGTGTTTACTTGTCAGTTGGCACAGGACAGCTCTGACCAACAGCAAAAACTCAAGGGCATCAAGCGTTTAGAGGTCAAGCTCGACGGTGTACGTGTACTGGCTGTGGTGCAAGGTGCCACGGTCACACTGTACAGTCGCAATGGCAAGGTATTTGAGAACTTCCCACAAATTGCTGAACACATTGAAGAATACCGTAAAGCATTCCAACACGGTCGTGGCACCGGCGGTCGCTTTGTGCTGGATGGCGAGATTGTAGGTGAGAGCTTTCAAAAGCTCATGAAGCAAGCACATCGCAAAAGTGATGCCAAAACTGCGGGCATGGTATATCATGTGTTTGACATCCTGCCTTTGGACGCCTTGGAAGAAGGACACTGGAATGTAAAACAGTCCCGCCGCCTAGAATGGCTCGACAGTGCCAAATCTGTGCTGCCTGAGGATGGCTGTGTTCAAATCATGCCAGGCATGAACGTGGATTTGAACACTGCCGAAGGCCATGACATTCTGCGCCGCTTTGCAGAGGCATCAGTGGAACAAGGCTATGAAGGCATCATGATCAAAGAGCTTGAAGCTCCGTATCAGTGCAAGCGTAGCGATTTCTGGATGAAATGGAAACCCACAATTTCGGTTGATCTTGAAATTGTGGGTTTTGAGGAAGGTACAGGTCGCAATGAAGGGCGGCTGGGTGCTATAATTTGCGAAGGAGAAGACAATGGACGCCGTATTCGTGTTAATGTTGGTAGTGGTCTTAGCGATAGCGATCGTGATGAGTATTGGACTGCCCGGGATGACCTACTTGGTCACTTGGTTGAAGTCCAAGCTGATGCGGTAACACAGAACCAAGATGGAACCTACAGTCTGCGTTTTCCTCGATTCCTACGTTTCCGTGACTTTGAAGCAGGTGATAAACTATGAAAATTGGACTGAGTCTCAGTCGCTGTGTTCGCGACATTGTAGAAGGGCGTGTGGACATTGAAGATGTGCTGGTGCTGATTACCCGAACTGATTTTGATGCTCATGACCAACAACAATGGGAAGATATCTGGGATGGCTACACTAGCTTGAATCCCGAATGGGCAGACTTGGACCATGATGCTGTGCGTGATGTTGTGATTCGTCTTTGGGACTCTGGACGTATTCATCAACCCCGCCAGTTCGGGGCACGTCCTGTTCGTCGACGGGAGTATTGGTTGGAAACAGTGTTACCCGATTCAGAACTTGAACGCAATCCTGCTGCTCGAGATGCCTGGGATCGTTTCCAAGTTATCTCGGGTCTGGCCAACGTAAAACTTGATCGAGATTACTCATGAACCGTCCGCCCAACAAGTTCCGTCCTAGCTCAAGTATGGACAAAAAAAATGTTTTAAAGATGCGATTGAAGTATGGCCGCACTGACAACTACAACTGGCAAAGTCGCATTGAGTGGTATCCTGTTGGGTTTAAGTTGAATCACCGAATAATTTTCAAACAATTTGGAAAACTGCATTATCTTGCTTGTCATGCGCCTGACCGTGTGACCAAGAGTTGGCAGAAGGCATACAACAACTTCTATAAAAAACACTTTGGTGCATACAAAGGCGCGAGCGTCCGATATCTTAATACGTGGTCTTGTCATAGTTGGCTATGAAAAAAGTCTACTACATCAAACAAGGTCGTCGTTACGTGCCTGTGGCAGAATACGACCAAGACCTTATGAGCAGTTTTCCCAAAGGCACTCACATTGTGATGAGCTATCCTGGCGGACAAAGTACTCGCTACAACATTGACCCCAACTATGCGGCTATGATTGCCGCAGGGCGTGTGGCCGAAGATGCCATTTGCAAAGCTATCTACAAAGAAAGTGAAGCTCGGCCCAAGGAGCGTCCCGTTACCAAACGTCAACGTGCAGCCTGGGAGGAAATGAAGGCAGCGTTTGGCGACGAACTGTTTAGCCTTCACTTTAAGTCTACTCGTGATCTTGCTGAAGCAGGTGTTCAAGCCATGCAAGCCGAGGCAGATAAACTAATGCAACATCCAGCAGTTCGTAACGCTTATGATCAGTTTCAACTGATGTGCAAACTCACAAAGGAAAAACAAAATGGCAACAATTAAAGAACAACAACAACTGATGGAGGTGTTGAAGTTCACACCCAGAACCTACAAGGTTGAATTGTGGGGATATGGCGGCGAATATGTCATGGGCACAGTGGATCGTAAAATCTACGACTATTTCAGACAACATAGAATTAGTGTGGCTGATTATGCCTGGGGTGGCGACGAGTACGAGCACGTACCCGAAGACATGCGACCGTTTGAACCCGGTTGCTGGTACGACAATGACGACATGGGCCATGTCAGTGGAGTAGACATGAATGCCGGGACCATGCAGATCACAGACGAAAACGGCGAAGTGGTATATCAACGTGACCTCAGTGATCTTGACGGTTGTGATGTTCAACTCAGCACCTGCGAAGAAGTCTGGATTGACGAAAAGCCTGCAGGCACTGTGGTCTATTATGGATACAGTTCAGAAAAGGGCAGCTTCTTTGAAGCCAACATTGAACTGCGTGAGCCGTTTGATCCTGAAAAGCTCTTGATCAATATTTCAGATTTTGACAGCAATGAAATTGTAGTCGGTGTGGAGTACGACGGCGAAGAACTGGACAACTATGGTGGCAACACCAATGGCAAGGGCTCAGAGCATGGGTTCTACATTGCTGGATCCAATCGAGGTTCGGGCTATGAACGCTATCGTGACATGGACGACATCAAGTACGGACTAACTGATTGGTTCCCAGCCAAAATTGCTCCTGTTCGAGAAGGCAAGTACGAAGTCAAAACCAAAGAAGGTCATACTTATCATGCTGTGTTCAACGGTGAGCGTTGGCACAACGAATGGTCACCTGAAGATACTCTTGAAATTATTGAGTGGCGCGGCGTGGCCTATGACCCCGATGAGCACTTTATTCGGGAAGAACTAGACAACATTGTTGCAGAATTCTCTTGACTGTTGTGAGACATTTCTGTAAAATGTTTGTTGCATAGCGTCGGGCCTGGCCAGGATATTGTGGTTGCTGAATGGAAACCGGGGGTAATTGCCCGGTTGAGGCCGTGGCTCATCAGCAGAAATCCACGAGGTGCGGCACTGTCTTAGACGCAAGTCAAAACCCGGCTGGTACCCGGGGGTAAGCCAAGTAAGAATCAACAGTGAAAGGATTTTATGTCTGTCAACATTGAAACCTCTGTCGGCAACGACACGTTGCAGTCTCTTGACCCGCTTAAAACAACGACCGATGCTATGCACTTACATCGCATCGTGGTTGAGCTAGAGAATCTCCAACAATGGTATTCGGTCATCCGCGAAGCACAAAAACTGTTTGGACACGGTAACTGGGCAGGACAAAGCCGTGTAAGACGCAAATTAGAAAGCAATTGGGGGCACAAAAAAGTCCACGTCTGGTTTGATGTGCCTGATGCCAGCTTTGCCAGCTGGATCAGTGTTAAGCTAGCCGTTAGGGTCGTGAGCACTGCCAATAAATAATCTTATGTTTCTCAGTTATGTTACATTGGCAGTAGCCCTGAGCCTGTCAGTTATCGCCGCCTACTACTCGATTGCGGGTCTTGCGGCTATATTTGCGGCTGCTGTGATTCCTATCATTGTCATGGGTTCTATACTAGAACTGGGCAAGGTAGTGGTCACGCTGTGGTTGCACGAGTATTGGCGCCAGTGCCGTTTCTTGATGAAGGCCTACTTGGTGCCAGCTGTGGCAGTGCTGATGCTGATTACCAGCATGGGTATTTTTGGTTTCTTGTCAAAAGCGCACACAGATCAAGGTCTAATCTCTGGAGACGTACAAGCCAAAATTGCCGTCTACGATGAGAAAATAAGAACAGAAAGAGAGAACATCGATGCTAGCCGCAAGGCGCTTAAACAGCTTGATGAAGCAGTGGATCAAATTATGGGCCGCTCAACATCAGAAGAAGGTGCCGCACGGGCGGTTCAAATACGTCGCAGCCAACAGGCGGAGCGTGGTCGCCTACTCAAAGAAATTGAGCAGAGTCAAAAAAGGATTACCGCACTTAACGAAGAACGAGCACCGATTGCAGCTGAGGTTCGAAAGGTCGAAGCCGAAGTGGGCCCGATTAAATATATTGCCGCCTTGGTCTATGGCGACAATGCTGACGCAAACCTGCTAGAAGCTGCGGTTCGTTGGGTGATCATATTGTTGGTTGTGGTGTTTGATCCCTTGGCCATCATGATGTTGTTGGCTGCAACAGAAAGTCTAAAGTGGGAGAAACAACGTAAACCGCAAGAAGATGAAGAGTTTGAAGCTGCATTAGAAAAGAAACGAGAAGTGGCTCGTGCCTTAGACCAAGGCGGGGATCTCCCACCCGAAGACACTGTGATATCAACAGATCCGCATCCCACAGGTTGGATGTTTGGTGCTGTACCCCGACCTACACCAGAGAAAAGTATCCTAGAGCAACATCCCTATCTCACAGCAGGTTTCTCGCACTTTGAAAATCTCAAGCCCATGGTGGCACCAAGAGAACAGCCCTTAGGCACAACAGTGTATGTAAACCCACCAGACTGGGGCACGACTCCAATACCCAACACTGAGCGTCCCGGCGATTATCTAACTTTGCCCGAAGAACCTGAAGAGTCAGCCGCCATGCAAGCAGCCATGGGTCGTTGGAAAGAGGAAAATCCCAATGACACTCTTAAACACCAGCGCTCGTTGCTGGAACGCGGAGTAATAACAGAGCTGCCGTGGATGAAATATCTCAAACAAGAACCACAGTTTGGTTTTGGTACGGTGTTTCCGGCTGAACCTATCAAGGGCGATACCTGGATCAAAACTGATCAGATACCCAATCAACTGTATAAATTCAATGGCAACCAGTGGATACAGGTTGACAAAACTCAAAGCGACAATTATACTTACGACATGGCCTATATTGATCACCTAATCAGCAAAATTGAAACAGGTGAATACGACCCTGAAATGTTGAGCGAAAGCGAACAAGCTCAGGTTGCACAACGTCTTGAATCCAAATCCAACACATGAGCGAAAATAAATCTATCGATACTTGCAGTTTTTGCGGCAAACACAAAGACAGCGTGACCAAACTAATAGTAGGCGAAAGCGTTGCAATTTGTAACGAATGCGTTGATCTCTGCCAAAATTTGTTGGTAGATCAGCCTGCAACTGCTGACGAGGCTCGACCCAATCTTGATCCAAGAGAAATTCGACGACACCTGGATCAATATGTGATTGGACAAGATGCAGCCAAGATGGTGTTGAGTGTGGCCATTGCCAACCACTACAAACGCATCAGCAACCGAGACAAGAATACAGAAATTGAAAAGGCCAACATCCTCATGCTTGGCCCCACAGGATCCGGCAAGACACTGCTGGCTCGTACAGTGGCTCGTTATCTAGATGTGCCATTTGTTATTGCAGACGCTACCAGTCTAACCGAAGCAGGTTATGTGGGCGACGATGTGGAAAGCTTGATCAGTCGACTGTATGCTGCTTCGGGATTTGATTTAGAAAAGACACAACGTGGTATTGTGTTTGTGGACGAGATTGACAAGATCAGCCGCAAGAGCGAAAGTACATCAATTACTCGTGATGTGTCTGGCGAAGGTGTCCAGCAGGCCTTGCTCAAACTGGTGGAAGGCACCAAGTGTCGTATTGTGCCACAGGGCGGGCGCAAGCACCCTTCAGGCGAAACTGTAGAGATTGACACCCGCGACATCTTGTTCATTGCCGGCGGCGCATTTGTGGGTCTTGACAACATTGTGAAGAATCGCATCAAGGGCACCAGCATTGGTTTTGCTGCCAATGTGGTAGCAGACGTCAAAGGACAGTTGGATCAAACCACCCCTGATGATCTTGTGCGCTTTGGCTTGATTCCAGAATTTGTTGGACGCTTTCCCACCTGGGTGGCTCTCAATGAACTAGATCAGAAAGATCTTGTGCGTATTCTACGCGAAGTCAAGCACAACTATGTTAGCCAGTATCAATGGCTGTTCCGTCAGGACGATGTAGAGCTTGAATTCACTCCCGACAGCTTGGACTTGATTGCAGAACGCACTATCAAGAACAAAACAGGAGCTCGTGGCCTGCACAGTGAACTCGAACGTGTGTTGCTGCCACACATGTATAATCTAAGCCGTTATCGATCAGACGGCATTAAACACGTAGATATTGATAAAACTTTGGTAAATAGTCCCAAAGAACTCTAACATGGAAAAACTACACGGAAGATCAGTATTAGTACAAGACGGCAACGTAGACCGCGCTCTGCGTAAATTCAAGAAGAAAATCGCGGCTTCGGGCCTGCTCAACGATCTACGCGATCGCGAGCACTACGTCAAGCCCACTACTCAACGCAAACTCAAGGCATCCGCAGCCAAACAGCGTTGGCGCAAAAAGCTTCGCGAACAAGAACTGCCTCGCAAAATGTACTGATGTACATTGAATTTGGTTTACCAAAAAATGTTGGCGAGCGGGCGGTTGCCTTTGTAAACCAGCAACTCAACAAGAATTTGCATGAGTGGGCAGACAAATACGGCATAGCCTACAACAAAAAGATTCACAAACACACCGTACGAATAACATTCGACAACGACCAACACTATTCGTTGTTTGCCATGACTTGGTTGCCCAAATATGACTATTTGCTCGAATATCGTTTTGTAGAACCAATGCGTCGTGTATAATAAATACAGTTGTAGATGCCCGGGTGGGGTCTACAACTATGTCATACTTGCTTAAAAGGAGATTAACATGACAAAAACTCTCACTCTTCGTAGTTTCGATATCCCCCAACTGCACAAGTTTGGAATTGGCTTTGATAGCATGTTTGATGAACTCATGCGAGTCACATCACAGCAGAGCAATTCAAACTATCCTCCACACAACGTAATCAAAACTGGTGACAACACTGTGACCATTGAAGTTGCCGTGGCCGGGTTTGCAGAAGGCGAAATCGACATCAGCTTGGACAAACGTGTGTTGACCATTGCTGGTGCTCGCAAGACTGAAGAAGATGCTGACCACGAATACCTACATCGTGGCATCAGTAGCCGTGACTTCCGTCACACATTTACACTGGCTGAGCACGTGGAAGTCAAGAGTGCCAGCATTCGCAATGGTATCTTGAGTGTGTATCTGGAACGTGAAGTTCCTGAAGAAGACAAACCCAAGGCCATTGCTATCACATATCAAAACTGATATAATGGTGTAAATACAATGGCGAGCCAGGCTCGCCATTGCTGAACCTTCATATGCTACAAATAAAACACAATGTAATTAGTGCCGAAGAGATTGCACTCTTTCGCAGCTATTACAATACATTTTCTGACCAGAAATACATCAATGCCGAGTCCACAGACCATCTGTTTTCTGATCAAGGTCCGGTGATAGATCACCGTTTGTTGATAGAAGAAAAGAACAGCAAACAGTGTTGGAACATTGTCAAACGTGTGACTCAGGATTTTTTGCCCGGGTGCAAGAATATCTGGGCCAACTACCAACGTCAGCGGTTGCCACATAACCTTCATGTTGACGATTACTGCAAACACTTTGATGTTCCAACCTATACCATCATCATTGCACTGGATGATTGCCCAGAGTTCAACGTGGTGATCTTCAACGAAGAAGCCAAAAGCAACGATGATCTCAAAGAAAAAAAGTATGCCTGGGCCACGCCTGCGCCCAAAATGTCATTGAAAAAGTCCAACGTCAGCCAAACTGCCGACGTTGAACACACAATAGACCCTGTTCATAGGCAATATTACGTGGACTGGTTGACACACGAAGGCACAGTGTCTTATACTGCTGGAACAGGAACATTTTTTCTTGCTTCCCAAATTCACTGTTCGGGAAACTGGAAAAAGTACAACAAGTTTGAGTACAAAGACCTTGTACAAATTCATGCACATTACGACAAAGGAGAAGAAAATGTCGCAATCTGAAACTAGATCACGAGTCAAAACAAATACATCAATCAAGGAGCCACCCATGTACAAGGTGATCTATCTCAACGACAATCAAACTACCATGGAGTTTGTGGTTGAGAGTTTGATGGAGTTTTTCAACTACAATGAAGAAACCGCAGTGACTATCACGCATGATATTCACGAAGCAGGCAGTGCTGTGGTCGCTGTGTTGCCCTACGAAATTGCCGAACAAAAAGGCATTGAAGTCACAGTGAGCGCTCGTGCACAGAGCTATCCGTTGCAGATCAAGCTGGAACCTGACACAGTTCAATAATCTACAACCACACGCAAGGGGTGATACACGTATTTTCTATAGGGTGTATCACCCCTTCCTCTACAGTTGTTTACATAACGAATACCATTCTTGAGCTGATCCACACTACCATGGTAGTGGCCAAAGCACCAGGTATGTATTTTGTTTCCGGTATCAGCATCTAGCACTTGATCCATGTAGCGGTTGCCCATGATGTTGAATTTTAAATGCCCGTCAAGTTCAATATCGTGTTCGATCAAGGCAGCGTCGGGTACGGTGTGGGTGACTATTACAATTTTGTTTACGTCTATGTGAGTTTGTAGACGTTTCACCGAGTTGATCAGGTACATGGCATCGTTGGTTGCCATTCTGCTGATGGCCTTGATGGCTTCGTTGCTGAGATTAAATTTTTCTTTGTACCACTCTGCACTGCTGACACCGTCTACACTGAGATCAAAATCAAAACCCCACCAACCATTGGTACCAATTATGGCTACTCCGTCAATTACAACCACGTTGTCTTGAAGATAAACTATATTGGGTATTTTGTTGATTCTACCAACTAGATCAGCATAGCTGTAGCCCAGATTACCAAGATAGGCCTGATGCTCATCGTTGCCGTCGATATAGAACACAGCTTGGTAGGCCTTGCCCAGTTGACGCAAGGTAGCGGCCACCTGGGCTCGGTCATGACTGACATCACCGGCAACCACGCAAACTGGACTGGTGGCAATACCTTCCCAGTTGTTTTCGGCCCAGGTGTCAACATGCAAATCAGAAATTAAATCAAATACGAAACTCATCATACATATTTAAAAGGAATTACTATGCACATTATATTTGGCGAAGTGGCACAAAACGTACCTGACAGTTACACAGTGTTGGAACTAGACACAGTGCGCAGGCCACCAGACATGTTGCCGGTCACTGCCTACTGTTTGATCGAGCGTATTCCCTTGACTGAATTTCCTGTGACAGCCCACCTCAAAGAGCTGCACGACAATGTGATCAAAAACTACAAACAACGTCACTGGGACTACTGCGAGCAGGCCATTGATCAAACCCTCAAAGGAAAGTGGGCCGGAGAGCTTGACAGTTTCTACGACAATCTGCTGGAACGTATCAAGGCATTCCGGCAAAATCCCCCTCCTGACAGCTGGGACGGCACACTAGAAAAACCCGGTAAATAAGATTTTACCGGGGAACCATTTTGAGCACAGCAAGAATCATGCCGGTGGGTGCACACCGCATTGGCAACGCCTGTTTAACACTGCAATTCGATCACAATCTGCAGCCGTTTGATCGCACCTACATCATATCGCCCTTGGACGGACCGCGTCTGGATGCTGTCTTTCGCAAGTATGGTATTGACACCAGCAACTTTGTATATCTCACCGATCAGGAGGTTGTTGACCAATACCCGCAAATAAAAAATTGGAACCTCAGCGGCGACTATCGTGGCCCGTGGTTGTTCCAGCAGGCTGTAAAGTTGAGCATGATCGATCACTTGGATTTTGATCTGTTGCTGTTGCATGATGCAGATACCTTTTGCACCCAGCCCTATGAATATGAACGCAATGGAAAACTACAGTTGTTTCATCTGCCCAACATCAGCCATGCGCCCGGCTACTACGAGGGATTTCGTGCGTTCACTGGCATTGAACGTGTAACCCCACACTGTTTTGTTTGCGATATCATGCCGGTGTACAAAAGCGACTGGAACAATCTCAAAAATCTTGTGGAGCAAAGGCACAGCCGGCATTTCTTAGATGCCATGATTGAATACACTCCCTGGGACTACATTGCCAATGTCAAATGGTTCAGCGAATATGAAACCTTGGGCAACTGGGCCTTGGCCAGCAGACCCGACCAATTTGAGTTGATAGAGCAAAAGAGATTTGAATTCAAAAAGCTCGAGCAAGTCACACACCATGACTTCCCCAGAGACTTCAATGTGATCAGCGACAAAAACCCACAGATGAACATGTTCAGTTTTGACTTTGCGTCAGACACTGTGCACAACTACGATGCTGTGTACAACCGATTCAAGCTAGTTGGCTTGCTGTAACAATTGCTCAACCACTGACTGATTTTGTAGGCTGAGTTTCAGCATTGGATCCCAGTGCTTTAAGTTTTCAACAGGGTTATCTATTTGCTGCCAAATGTCTCTGGCCTCTTTCCAGTGCATTCCAGTACGGTGTTGTTGCATGATTGACATGGCTGAGTGATAGTTGCCTACAAACTCGTCAAAAATGCTTTGTTGCCATGCCTCACTAAAAAACAGTTGTTGATTGTAGGCAGCAATGTCATATAGTTTTTGCCACAGTGCTTGTTTTTGCGGTGCAGGCAATTCACTGATTCTTTTCATTTCTTTAGAGATACATTGTAGTCTTTGCAAGGAGTCTTGCACGGTATCGTAGCTTTCGTCAATGAGCCCGTCAAAGGTTTGAAATCCGTAGCTTCTTAGATATTGCAAACTGCCAGGTGTGGCAGCTAGAATAAAAGGACGTCCGCAGGCAATAGGACGCAAGGACTTTTCAGTCAGGTGCCATCGCAAGTCATCAAACAATGTTTCTAGTACAACTTCAATGGCAGTAATTTTGTAATCATTGGTGACATAGTCAGCACTAGCGGTACTGTCGTAGTAGTTGGGCGGCAAGTGTTGATCTAGATCCCAGCGCTGAATTTTTAGCTGTAGATTTTTTGGTTGATACTCAGTGTAATTGAAATTTTCACAATGACTGCTAAAGCTGGTCAAGCAAACAGATTGCAAATTTTTGTTGACAATTTCTTCAGCAAACTTCAATCGATATTCTCTAGTGCCAGCCCAGGCACGGTTGTAGACCAAGAAATCTTTTTGAATGCAATCAAACTGCGGCCGGAGATCTAGGTCGTGACGAGCATATCTGTACCAGTCAGCTGCAATGGCAGCGTGAGCCCACCAGTATACTCCAACAAAACCTTGTGCTTCAAATTGTTGTAAACTCTCACTGTATTTTTCGCTGTGCACCAACAGAGTTTTGTCATAGACGCTGTGTCTATTGCCAATTGCAGCACGTAGGCCCTGATCGGTGACTAATTTTCTTAGTCTAGTTTGAATACCAGATTCTGATGTAAGATCGTATGATGCAGTTTCTATAAAATGTTGTATAAGATTTTCGGTGTTGTATTCATTGAAACACAAAGGCTCTTGGTCGTGACAAATGGCCATGGGTTTCAGCACTGCTGATTTCCAATCATTGGCCTTGTGGATGTCGTGCAAAGAGTGCAGGTCTATCAGTTTTTTCGATCCATGCGGGGTAAAGCGATAAATTACTAGGTCATGGTTGCAAAGACCGTCTAAATGATTGTATAATCTATCTAAAGGAACACTCATATTATGGAAAAAATTGGATTTATTGGTATTGGTAAGCTTGGACTTGACTGCGCCGAAGTCATGGCAGAAAAGCACGAAGTGCGTGGTTACGATATTTACCCACGACAAAGTGACTCAGTCAAAGTTTGCGGCATTGAAGAATTGGTCAACGAAAGCGAATGGATCTTCATTGCTGTGCCAACACCACACTCAGAAGGCTACGACGGCAGTGTGCCTAGCAGTCACATGGAGCCTCGAGACTTTGGCCATGACGCTGTGATTGATGCCATTAACAATGTCAACAAACATGCTCAAACCAGCAAGAAGGTTGTGTTAATCTCCACAGTGCTGCCGGGCACTACACGTGCCAAGTTTGTGCCCTTGCTGGACAAGAAGCATCAGTTCTTGTACAACCCTTATCTCATTGCCATGGGTTCAGTAAAGTGGGACATGGCCAATCCTGAGATGGTTATCATTGGTACCGAGGACGGTGATCTCACCGGTGTTGCTGGCGAGTTGATTGAGCTGTACAAGACCATCATGAACAACGACCCACGCTATGAAATTGGCACCTGGGACGAATGTGAAGCTATCAAGATCTTTTACAACACCTACATCAGTGCCAAGGTTGGTATCGTTAACATGATTCAAGACTTTGCTATGAAGATCGGCAACATCAACGTTGATGTTGTTACCAATGCACTTGCACGAAGCACCATGCGCTTGCAAGGTCCCAAGTACATGACAGCAGGCATGGGCGATGCTGGTGCTTGCCACCCACGTGACAACATTGCCCTGCGTTGGTTAGCACAACACTACGACGTGGGCTATGACTTGTTTGACACTATCATGCATGCTCGCGAAATCCAGGCCAAAAACTTGGCGCTGTTCTTGGTTAATCAAGCCAAGGCAGAAGGACTACCTATTGTGATTCACGGCAAGGCCTACAAGCCCGACGTTGAGTACTGCATCGGCAGCTATTCTACATTGGTGGGCCACTATGTCAAAGAAGCTGGTATGCCTGTTGTGTATGTTGACCCGCTGGCTGACAACATGGACGAAGTTGTCAAAGAAGTCAAGCATCCTGCTGTGTTCCTTTGGGCACACAACCGCAAGATTACTTACGAGTACACTGGCGAACAGAAAGACACACAAGCCTACTGCGATATCCGTCCTGGATCTGTTATTGTTGATCCATGGCGCAAACTCAAGTCCACCGACACGGTTAAAGTAGTACACTATGGCAACACCCGCGGTCGTTGAGTATCGCATTGAACGGTTCTGGGACGATGAGTTCAAGACCTTGGACTATGTCAATGAACCGTTCAACGACCCCGAAACTGTAGCACTTTGGCTAAGGCAAGGCTATCATACCAAAATATGTGGTGACCTTGCCGACATGCGTCACAGACTGCCTGCCTGGGCTGATAGATTCATCAACATCTACACACAGCTGGGTTGGAAGGACATTGGCCTAGCTTTTTACCGCATGCCCACAGGCACAGTGATGCCTGTGCATTCAGACTTGTACAAACGCTACATTGAAATTTTTAACCTCCAAGGGCGCGAGCACACTATTAGGCGTGCGCTGATGTTGTTAGAGGACTGGCGCCCGGGACACTATCTCGAAGTCAACAGCAAACCCTATGTAAATTGGCGTGCAGGCGACACCGTAGAATGGGTTTACAGCACTCCACACATGGCAGCAAACATTGGCCTAGAAGACCGCTACACACTGCAAATCACCGGACACCTATGATATCAAGCTACAACGAGTGGGATCCACTCAAGCACATCATTGTTGGCGATGCCACACATGCTAACTGGCCTACTACAGATCCAGTGTTCAGCAAAGAAAGCGAAAAGACCACTTGGACTGAAACTCCTGTGCCTTCGGGCCCTGTGCCACAGTGGATCATTGACGAAGCCAACGAAGATCTGCAAGCCTTGGCAGATACACTGACCAAGCTAGGTGTAAAAGTATCGCGCCCCGACGAGTTCAACTTCCAGTCCCACGATGGTATGTATAACTATTGCCCACGCGATCGTTTTATTGTGCATGGCAGTACCATTGTTGATCCGGCAATGATGTATCCTTGCAGAGACATGGAAGCACAATGCTATTTTGACTTCTTGCAACAGGCAGATCGCATCATTGAAATGCCGCGCAATGCTGGCATGGTGCTTGATGCAGCCAACACACTGCGTTTGAATGACAAGATGCTGTTCTTGGAGTCAGCATCTGGCAATCGTGCTGCCTATGAATGGCTGTGCGATCAGCTACCCGAAGTGGACATTGAGCTGTGTAATTTCTACTCAGGTGTGCATATTGATTCAACCGTGGTGACGCTAAGGGAAGGATTGGTGTTGTTAAATGGAAGCAGAGTCAATGAAGAAAACTGCCCTAAGGTATTCCGGGATTGGGAGAAGATTTTTGTGGACGTGGTTGAACCTCAAAATTTTTACCAGTACCCGTATGCAAGCAAATGGATCGCCCTTAACATGTTGTCAGTGGACCCCCAAACGGTTATATGTGATAGTCAACAAACAGCGTTACATACTACTTTGGAGAAAAGAGGATTCACAGTTATTCCGTTGACGTTGCGCCATAGCCGCACTTTGGGAGGCGGTTTTCACTGCGTAACACTAGATTTGGTTCGCGGTTGACTTTAATCTAAGACAAGTGTATAATTACTGTATGACTACACTTCGTATTGGCTTTTGTTGCAAATGGCTCAATGACCCCAGTGAAACTGGCGGCATGAAAGTCAATGCAAAAGATCGGGACCTTAACGGGCGTTCAACTACCATGCGCTGGCTGCGCGAGCATCGCGACGAAGCCGAACAGCGTCAATGGGATATCATGAATCACAATGCCTCAGCGGCTGTGAAAATGATCGAGCGGGTGGCCACCTTGCCACCTGAACGTAGAATGGTACGCCTGGGCAGTGAAATGCTACAAGGCTACACAGAAAAAGACTGGAAAGACTGGTGGCAACAGCCCGATGTTCAGCGTCATCTTGAAAAAATATTTGCACCCATTGGCGAAACAGCTCGGCGACTGGATGTGCGACTGGACTTTCACCCTGGACAGTTCTGTGTGTTGGCCAGCGAAAGCGACGAGATTGTGGCTCGTAGCATAGAAGAATTTGAATACCATGCAGACATGGCACGTTGGATGGGCTATGGCAACACCTGGCATGATCATGGCTTTGGTATCAATGTACACCTGTCAGGCAAAGGCGGTCCTGCCAAGTTCTTGCAAACACTCAAGAAATTGAGTCCCGAGGCTCGTAACCTCATAACTATCGAAAACGACGAGATAACAAATGGACTTGACACTACTTTACTTGTGGCTGAGCATGTGGCTCTCGTACTGGATCTACACCATCATTGGGTCAACTCAGGTGAGTACATCTCCCCACAAGATGATCGCGTTGCAAGGGTTATTGACTCTTGGCATGGTGTTCGTCCTGTTCTTCACTACTCAGTTAGTCGCGAAGATATTCTGGTTGGCCATGATCGACGAGTTCGCCCAGACCTTGCTGCCCTTCTTGGTGCAGGTCATAAAAAGCAAAAGCTCCGTGCTCACAGCGACTTTTACTGGAATGATGCTGTGACTGACTGGGCCCTGGCCTTTGCTGAAAATTTCGATATTGAGTGCGAGTCCAAGGGCAAAAATCTAGCCAGCCAACAGGTTTATGAACGATATATTTCTTAACACATTTTCATGGATACGAGATGACTTTAAGTCTCACCCAGTTCGCTTTGTTATTGAGCTTCTTGCTTGGGCTATCAGCATTGGTTGCAGTATTACTATGGCGCTCACGGTCCCCAATCCTCCGCTTCTTGCTCTTTATCCTGTTTGGATCACTGGCTGCGCTATGTATGCTTGGGCTGCTTGGACTCGGAAATCTTTTGGCATGCTGGCTAACTATCTACTGTTGACTACAATTGATACCGTGGGTCTTGTCAGAATGCTAGTGCAATAAAAAAGCCCCGGAAGGGGCTTTTTTATTAGGCCTTTTTGGCACGTGGTTTACGGGGGGCTTTCATGGCCACCACTGCTGGCTTTTTCTCTTCCTTGGGTTTGGCCACAGCACGAGGCTTGGCTTTTGCCTTGGTAGCAACAACTCGGTTGGGGTTGTCTGCATGTCCGGCCCATTCTTCGGCTGTGAGCTTGTGAAGTCCTACACAATAACCACTGGTACTACGACCGCAACCGCATTTGGCAGGTTCTGGTGCAGCCACAGGCGCAATTGGTGCAGGGGTTTCGACCTTGTAAGGGGCCACAGTTTCCGGAACTCGAGGTGCTTCTGCTTCGGGAGCAGGTTTGCCGGTAAACCAATTAAAGATTGCTTTTAGCATAGTTTTCTCCTATGCAGTATTTACAAGATTAGTGACCATTCACTAGAAAAAAATGCCTGATTTTTGTTGCAATGCAGCAAAGTTGTCATATATAATATAGCTTGAGGACGCTGAATAGGTCAGGTCCCAATCGCGAACTCGCTTAATAAGGAGAAACACATGTTTACAGCAGACGCACTTATCGACACCGTACAAACCGGTAAAAAGACTTTCGTGAACACTTTTGTTCAAAACGAAACAGTAAAAGAAGCAATGATCAAGTTCATCGACGCTCAAGCCGAATACACCAAAAAGGCTGCCAAAGTTGGTCTTGACACTGCTACTACCTTGACTCAAGAAATGGTCAAGGCCACTCAAGACGCTATGAAGTTTGATTATGCCAAGTTCGGCGAAGGCGTTATGAAGGCCTACAATGCTACCACAGCCAAAAAGTAATACTCAAGTATTACCTTTGCAAGCCCCCGCTGGGGGCTTTTCTTTTGGTTGACCAATATTTGAGACTCTGCTATAATTACACAAAACAGCAAGGATAGGGAACATGACAACATTCAAACACATCGTGCAAGTACATCCAATTGAGCAGGGCCGCCCAAGTTATCACAAAATCAGACTGGAAAAAGAGTTTGATACTGCCATGGAAGCACAGTCGTACATTGACCGTTTCAATGAAACTGCTCTCAAAGAAGCTGGAAAAGAAATTGTTCGTGCAGTTTATAACGGTAAAGTTAATGTTGTAACCGGCAAGCCGGGTCAGATTTAATTTTTAAGGAACATTCATGACCGCTATCACTAATCTTGTTATCGTACTCATGCCTGTCATCATCATGGGCCTGGCAATCATTGTCAAGGATGGATTCTAAAATGAACGAACGAATTGATGAACTAATCTTTCAGGTAGGTTATACAAAGTTAAGCTATCCTGATGATAATTTTCTTGACGGCAGATACGCACTGACGCAAGAACAATTAGACAAGTTCGCCGAGTTGATTGTTCAGGAATGTGTCCAAGTTTGTGAGCCGATACTAGATGAACCTTACGAGAATATGACTGAATTTGGCAAGGGGTTAGTAGAAGGGCAAGATGTTGCCATCGAAAGAATCAAAGAACATTTCGGAGTTGAAGAATGAACCTGCGACAACTGATGATTGAGCGTGTGTTGTTTGCTGTCACGCCCGAAGAACTGGAACAACAATATCATCTTACCGAAGATGAGGTTGTGGCGCTGACCGACCTGGACCTGTTTGAACTCTACGAACAGATTTATCTTGGAGTGGAATCGTGAAGCCCATACAATTTCGACTAGAAGCTCCTCGTGAGCGTCGACATCGTGCCCTGTTTGATCAGGATCTGCCGTTCCGCGCCCGTGTGGAGCGCCCCAAAACTGAATACCGTCGCAAACCCAAACACCGAGGTCGTGATGATAACCTTCACTCCTGAACAAGAACAGTTCATGCAACTGGCTCAAAGTCGTGCCTATTACGAAGGCCTGCGTGACGGCATCCACCGGTACGCACACTGGCGCGATGGTGTTCAGTATGTGGGCACCACTGGTCGCACACTGAAAGAGGCCCTAGAGGAGGTGAATCAAGCCGAATCTGACCTGATGGACCGATACAACGATTTGAACATGCTATGAGTCGCAGTCTAAGCAAACCCTACCGAGCTGATAACCCTCGTTCAGTTCGCGGCGCTCGCAAGCGTGGCTGGACCGTGGTCCGCACTGGCCAAGCTGGTTTTAAAAACGGCGAAGTTCGACTAAGCTGGATGGGCCTCAATATCTGGGCCGAATCAGCATGTCGCGGCTATTGGGTTAGCAGTTTTCATCTTGGCGAATTTGCGTTTGAAGATCCTGTTGATGCCACTGCGTTTGCTATGAAATGGGGTAATCAATGAAACAGGCAATTGCTGTGTTAGCTCTGCTGCCAGCGTTGGTTTGGGCACAACCCGACGTTTGCGCAATGAGCTCACGCACTGTGACACAAGGCGTCACTACCTTGAAAAAGGTTCGCACACTGAGCACTGCGGTGGTGCCACTGCCCTATGGATGGCGTGAGTGCCAAGCTGTGGTCAGCGCCGAACATGAAAGTGTCGAAATAGCAGGTTCAGGACGATTTGCCTGGGCCGACGGACGCCCAGAATACGAAGCCTGCGCGGCCGCAGTGCAACGAGCCAAGGATGCCATACACGAGCAGGTGGGTGCTATTCAGGTCGCCAGTCGCAAGAGCCTAAACTGCAATGACGTGCCCGAACCCGGAACACCGCAAGTGGCCACAATATTTGCTGTGGGCTATGTGGGGCAACTGCGTGAATTTCCCTTGTACGATCATGGTCGTCGACCATTCAGCCACCGACAATATCCCGGCAGTACCTGTTTGAAATTCACACACCCTTCCAACCGAATTGGTGGCACAATTTGCCAAACTGCGGATAATCGTTGGTTAGTGGTTGACATTGCACAGCCATCTCGTGTACAATAACAATATCTTTAACTCTCTTGGAGTGGTTATGAAAACTTTGGCAATTCTGGTCCTGACTGCGATGCTCACTGCCTGTGGCACCGTGGGAGGGTTTGTTAGTGGCGCCGGCGATGACCTTCAAAAAGCTGGCAATTGGATCAAGTCCCGTTAAGGAAATATCATGAAAAATTTTATTGCTCTGGCTCTGGTTGCAACACTGGCTGCATGTAGTTCCGCACCTAAAGACACCTACGAACGCCGTGCCTACGAAGAAATGCAAAAGCGCGAACAATACGCAGAACGTGCCATCGACAAAGCGCCCAAATGGATGACTGAACTGCCCAAATCCAATTCCGCAGTTTATGCCAATGGTACCGCAGTCAGTGCTGACTTTGCAATGGCCGACGAAAAAGCCAAGACCTTGGCATTTGGCAAGATCTGTATGGCTGCCGGCGGCGAGGTGGACAAGAATAGCAAATTGTTCCGAGCCGATGTAGGCGAACAAAGTGTAGAAAACAGCTCGGTTGCAATTCGTTCAATGTGCCGTACTGTGGATGTTACTGGAGCAGAAATTGTAGAAATAAAGCGCCTAGCTGAAGGTAGCCGATTCCGTAGTTATGTACTAGTAGCTTTGCCCACTGGCAGTGCTAATCCTATACAGCAACGTCGCGATCAAATTCGAGCACAAAATCAGGTCCAACGTCAAAGTGATGCGGCATTCAAAGAGTTAGATTCACAAGGTAAACGACCCGAATAAAACACCCATAAATAAAAGCGGCCTCAATGGCCGCTTTTTCATCTTTATAAAAAATATGGTTGTACAAAACGAAGACCAAGACAAGTCGCACTCACAGGCCTTGGCCGATGCCGGCATGTATGTGTTCATGGGCGAAGTTGATGCAGATTCAATCAAACCAGTGGTTGAATGGATTCTCTACGAAAACTATGTGACCAAAAAGAAACGCAAAGAATTACTGTTGATGATTTGCAGTGAGGGCGGTGTAGTTGAAAATGCTTTTGCTTTGATCGATGTCATGCGTAGTAGTCCTATACCAATCAAAACAGTGGGCTTGGGGCAGATTGCTAGTGCTGGATTGTTGATATTTTTGGCAGGATCACCAGGTCGCAGAATACTCACTCCCAATACTTCAATTCTAAGTCATCAATTTTCCTGGGGTTCGGACGGCAAAGCACATGAACTGTTTGCTACCATGAAAGAGTTTGAACTGTGCCATCGCCGCATGCTGGAGCACTACAAGCTGTGCACCGGACTGTCAGAATCTGAAATCAAAACGGCCCTGCTGCCGCCACATGATGTTTATCTCAATGCCGAAGAAGCTCTAGCATTGAACATCTGTGATCAAATCTCTGCGCTGACTCGTTAACTGCGTCGACGACGCCCTAGCACGTCTGGACTGTAGTCAGGTTCTGCTTTGGCTCGAGCAGACTTTGCTCCTGGACCAGTCAATCGTGGTTGCTTGAGCTGTTGATCCAAGGTATCTGCACTAACTCCGCCGCCGGGCTGATCCCAGCTTCCGCGACGATACTCAGTGAGTTTTTCCAACAACGGACCTTTTTCGATGTAGTTACGAATGTACAGTGCGTTGGGATCTTTCTTGGTAGGAAGATTTTCAATCTTCAGTCGAATTGTCAACAGTCGATTCTTGGGGTCACCACGCTCGTGAATTGCAACCTCGGGCCATGTTTTGCTGTCGATGTAGCTGGCAGCAAGGTTTATAGTTTGTAGTTTTCGCATGAGATTGTTGAATCTCAAAATCTTGAATCCACCTTTGCTAAAATCTACCAGTTCTACGTTGCGATCGCCTAAGGTAGCAAAGTGTGTGATGCCTTGTGCAATGCTGTCTACAATACCAGCTTCTTCTTCGGGGCTGGCGTTTTGCAACTCATCGTCCAATTGTTTGGCTGCGTATTCGTAGATTTCTTTGTAGGTTTCACGAGTGTCTTTTTTGACCCGGGTGTCAAAGTTCTTGAGTTTTGGGCCAACGTCAACATCAAAGTAGCTCCACAGTGTTTCTTGTGTTTCTGCATTGCCTCCACTGACCTGTCCAAACTGACTGATACCTCCCACTTTCAAACTGGTGTTGAGTCTGAGTTTGCGAGGCTGTCCGTTTTCGTCAGTGACATATACCCACACGTCAGGTTTCTGTTCTTTTTCCCCTGTGACACCGTCGGCCATGATCACAATTTGATCTGCCTTGCCGTTGATGTAGAAATAGCGACTGTAGCGCTCGGCGTCTGCACTGTTGACATAGCCAGCGGCGCTGGAAAACTCATTGGCCAACAATGAGCGTTTGGCAGGATCCATGAGGTCAGCATAAGGACCAGTTTTCAAACGTAGAACAAATGTGACTTGATCTGCGTGTTTGTTGTCAAAATCTTGAACTTGGACTTCATATTGATCTTCGCCGGTCTGCTTTAGATTGTTCAAGACTTGATCAATATCTTGTGGCGTTACTGATCCAATTTCTTCGTTGGGTTCACGTTTGGTAAATTTTGCAAACATAGCCGCGCCCAAGATACCTTCAGATGTTTCGCCCTTGTTGGCAATCTTGGCTGCTTTTTCAGCACCGGCACCTGTGTAAGAATTGAACATGGGACCAATGGTGCTGGCGCTGCCAGTGACCAACATTGACTGCCCAGCATTGTTGTTAAACAAATAACCATCGCCACCTGCACCCACAGAAATCACAGGAAGATTCAGAATCTCTTCGTTGCTCAAGCTGTTGACATCCTGCATGGTCAGCGGGGGCGTGGTATCAAATCCCTGCTGTTGCATTAGGTCTTGTAGTTTTTGACCGGGTACGCTGCCACTTAGGGCAAACTGTGTGCCAGGACCATACTTGGCCTTGGAAATGGTTACTTCGTTAAGTACCGAGTCGAGTATATTGAGCAAGTCTCTCATTGTGTTTTTCCGGAAGAATATGTTATACTTATCACATTCAGTGGCTTTACATAGGAGAATTTATGCCCAGTTTAATCCCCATGGTAGTTGAACAGACCTCTAAAGGTGAGCGTAGCTACGACATCTACAGTCGACTATTGCGTGATCGTATTGTGATGCTGGACACCGACGTCAATGAACACACTGCCAGCCTGATTGTTGCCCAGTTGTTGTTCCTAGAAGCCGAAGATCCTGACAAAGACATTAGTTTTTACATCAACTCGCCGGGCGGCAGTGTAGCAGATGGTCTTGCTATCTATGATACCATGCAGTTTATTCGCCCCCAAGTGCATACCATTGTGATCGGACAAGCCTGCTCCATGGGCAGTTTCCTAGCACAGGCTGGTGCACCGGGCAAGCGTTTTGTGTTGCCTGAAAGCCGCACCATGATCCATCGCGTGAGCTCAGGTACTCCGGGCACCCGCGGTAGCGTACATGTGCAAGAACTACAGTTTGAAGATTCAAAACGTGCGTTCGAAGAAAGTCAGCGCATCAATCGTCGACTCACTGAGCTGTACGTGCGGCATAATACCGCAGGCAAAACCTACGATGAGTTCTACGAGCTCATGAAGTTTGATACTTTCCTGTCGGCGCAAGAAGCAGTAAATATGGGACTTGCTGACAAGATCGTCGAGAAACGTGCCTGACAAGAACATATTCTGCAATACTCCTTGGTATGAGCTACAAATCTATTGGGATGGTAGCCTGGGCATCTGCTGCCAAGAAGATCATCGACTGTACTCAGGCAACAGCTACAACATTGCCACCACAAGTATTGCAGAATGGTTTAATTCGGACCCAGTAAAGAGTTTCCGCCAGCGCATTCTAAAATCCAGACCCCTGAGTGAGTGCCGCCGGTGCTACCACGAAGAAGCACAAGGGGGCATGAGTCGGCGGATTCGAAGCAATCAAAAAAGCGTTATATTCACGCAGGCCTTTGACGACAGCTTTGAGCAGAGTCCAGGTCGCCGACATTTTGACCCTTCAGGCCAAACCAGTACACATCCTATAGATATTCATGTGGATCTAGGCAACTACTGCAACCTGGCCTGTAAAATGTGCAGTGCTCAGTCTAGTTCTACCATTGCAGTGCAAGAAGTCAAGTGGGGCATTGACGCCAGCCGCGCCTATGTGGGCACTGATTGGACTCGAGATCCTCAAGTATGGCACAGTTTCAAACAACAACTGCTGAACATACCCGGGCTCAACAACATTCACTTCATGGGCGGCGAAACTCTGCTCACAGATCGGTTTGAAGATCTAGTGGATTGGTTGATTGAACATCAACGTTTTGATGTGTGTTTGAGTTTTGTGACCAACGGTACAGTATACAAGCCCGAGCTGATGTCCAAGCTACAGCGTTTTCGTCGGGTCGGTGTTGAGATCAGCATAGAAACCGTGGACCAGCACAATGCCTATCAGCGACAAGGCACAGATACCACCCAGGTCCTGGCCAACATAGAAAGATATACCAAACTTGGTACTTCAGTACAAGTATGTCTGCGGCCGGCTGTGAGTGCACTGACCATTGGATATCATGCAGGTTTGATTGAATATGCACTGCAAAAAAATCTGAATATCAAAAGTCTGTTGGTTACCAATCCAAGATTCCTGAACCCAGAAATTTTACCAAAACAAGTAAAAACAAAATACCTCCAGACATTTGCTCATCTAGCTGAACAATTGCAGGGACATTCTAGCAAAGACTACAATGCTATGAATCCCAAACAAGTCAACAAAAATCTAGCTCAGCATGTGGAGACTTGCATGACTTTATTGTCTGGAGGTGCCCCGCCGGACAGTGAACAGCAACTGCAAGCCATGGTAAATCATTGTCGTCGCTGGGACCAGGTCTATGGGCTGGATGCAAGAGCGCTGTATCCTGAGCTAGAGCAAATATGGAATCAATATGCTTACTAAAGTGGCAGTGACGTTGAGACCAGTTTGTAGCAAACTTGCACCTGAGGTATTTGTGTCTGTGCCTGGGCATGTGGTGCGAGAAACTCTTTGGAAGACAAAAAAAGTTGAACTAGAATTCAATGCGCCAGTGGGTTGGTTGGAAATTGTGTTTATGAACAAGTCAGATTCTGACCCTGATCTAGCGGTGATTATTGATCAGGTTGAATTTTTTGGGATAGCTGATCCCAAGTTTGTCTGGGCAGGAGTATACACCCCTAAATATCCCGAGCCTTGGTACAGCCAACAAATAGAAAAACCTCCAGCATGCCTGCACCAACAAAACTATCTGGGCTGGAATGGACACTGGAGGCTAGATTTTACTGTTCCAGTTTTTACCTGGATGCATCAAACTCTTGATCTAGGCTGGATCTATCAATAGATAGAATGAATACGGTTCTTGTGCATCTGATAACGATGCTCGCCCCAGGCTACCAAAAATTCGTGAACGGCCGTGAAAAATTTCTTGATCATACAAAGTTCCTTTCGTAATTTTTGCTGTACTGGCGTTCCCAGTGTTCTAAATCGGCTGTGCTCTGAATGTTTTTGCTATTCAAGTAACGATCCAAACTTGATTGGTAATCTTGTTTGGGGAACATCTCAGCCAGACGTTCCAATAGTTGTGCTATGGTTGCGGTCATGATTGTTTCCTTCTCAGTATTTACCACTAGTGGTTTCTACTAATATAGAAGTATTACCGTGAAAATGTGGCTTTTTTGCCACACAATTTCGGTTGACCCTGAATCACCGTTTTGCTATAATATACACATGTTCAGCAAAAAGGAGCCCCAGATGTCCTACGTAGTCGTTGCAAAAGGTACCGGTCTTATTGTCACAGACGGTCCCAACAAAACCCGTGCATACAAGACCCACGGTGCCGCAATGGCCACCGTGACCCGTCTGTGTCGCAAAGCAGGCTGGAGCGTTGACGAACTTGTTGTCATGAGTCGAGAACTTTATCGGGCTCCCAAAATCACTGTCAAGAACTTGATGTCAGGCAAGCCTGTAGAAATTGATGCTGACACGCCTTGGTGTTGTAACCCAGCCAGCGAAACTTATTGGTCAATGTAATACTTGAGTATTACATTTAAGAATACTCCTTGCCCCGGCCGTCGACCAGGACTGCGTAAAGCGTAAGATCTAAGCCCGGGATTATGGTTGACCGGAATTTCCCAAACTGCTATAATATACTCATAGCGTAACAAAACAGGAGCCCGAGATGGATATCAAGCGTTTCAAAACCAGCCAAAAATTCCGCGTGATTGTTGGCGATGCATGTTTCTATGCCACTGCCAAGCAAATTCGCAACGGTGTTGGTGACTTTGTCAAATGCAATGCCGCGACTCAAAAGGCCCTGGATGCACTGGAATACACTCGTTCCGGTGCTGGCGCGGCTGACCAATGTGCTGTGGGTCTCGCTGGCACCTGGGAAGGCATGAACGTTCAACTCAACATCGCTTAAGGAGAAACACTATGACCATGCCCGCTGGCCGATACTACATTGGCGACCTGTGTTACGTCATGAACGATGACGAATGGTCGGAATGCGTTGATTTGTTCTTTCCGCCCGACGAAAAAGGTTTCCCGGGCGGAGCCGAAGGTGAATTCCAGCTCAAAGATGGACGCCGTTTTGCCAGTTTTGGTACAGCCTACGGCGATGGCGAATATCGTAGCAACATTGGCACTGATCACTCAGTGGACTCGGGAAGCATTGGTTGCATCCGAATGGAAGACATCCGTGCCGAAAAGTACAAAGACATTGAACGTCTAGGTGCCATTGTGGAATTTGACCGGCCGTTTGAAGTCGAATCTGACCAAGGCTTGCTGGTGTTTGGGCATGTTGAGATTGAAACTGCCGACGACGGTGATGACGAATACAACGACGACTATACCGATGATGAGGAGTAAATCATGCCCTGCAGAGATTACACCAGTGACGACTATGTTACCTACAAAAGCGACGCCACCGAAAAACGGCTAAAAGCACAGGCCGACAAGCTGGCTCGCATTGCTTGTAAAGCACTGCAAGCCCTTGAGGACATGGGCAAGGAAGATTTCCTACTGCTCAAAGACGACGAAGTGGCCACTTGGTGGGCCGCACACAAAGAAGCCGACCGCAAGGCTCGTGCCGCAGAGGAAGCCAAGCGGCTGAAGAAACTGGCTCGAGAACGTGCCCTGGCCAAGCTTTCAGACGAAGAAAAAGTGTTATTAGGCTTGAAGAGAAAGTAGTACTAAAAACTAGTACTTTTTCGGTTGACCGGAATTTCCCAAACTGCTATAATATACTCATAGCGTAACAAAACAGGAGCCAACAAATGATGCGTGAAATTGAGTTTATGGAAGGTTATCGCATGATGCGAAGCGTGGGTGCAGACTGGTTGAGTTCTGTGTTCATGGCCTTTGTCTGGGTCCTGCGTGGCGACAAAATTTATTCTGAGGAGTAATCATTATGGCGTACATGAGTCAAGAGCACAAAGCAAAACTGGCACCCACTATCCGGGCCATCTGCAAAAAGTATGGCGTCAAGGCCACGCTGAGCGTTCGCAATCACAGCTCGCTGGTGCTTACTGTCAAGCAAGGCAACATTGACTTCATTGGTAACTTCAATGAAAGCATCTTGGATCGCGATCCCACTGGCAACCGACACATCAACCCTGCCAAAGACTACATCCAGGTCAACCCCTACTGGTATCATGAGCACTTTTCGGGTCGTGCCAAGGCGTTCCTTGGCGAAGTGATTCCTGCTATGTATGGTCCGGACTACTTTGATGAGAGCGATGCTCAGACCGACTACTTCCACTGTTCCCATTACATTGATGTCAACATCGGTCGCTGGGACCAACCCTACGCCCTGGAGAAGTGAAATGATGCTGTATACTATTAGTTGGAGCCAGCCTTATGTGGGTTGGCCTGAACCTGAGCTGGATCTCACTGAGGCTCGGGCTGTGTTAGCAAGGATTATGTCACTATGAAATGGTTTCTGGAAACCACAGACTGGAAAGATACTACCCCCAACGGGGTGTATCTCTTGGATGATAGCAAGACCAAAATGTATGCGTTTCGCTCGCATGGGGGCAAGGGCTCAATCAAAGTGTTCAAGAACCCAATCAAGATTGACGTGCGCGGCCGCAAGTTCCAGGTCAACCCTGTGCAGTACAAGACCAAGGTTGAGCCGGAAGTGCCAGAAGGCCGTACATGGACTGTGAAAGGATCAAAAGGCGATGAGTACAAGGTCACAGAGCACAGTGGAGATTTCCAGTGTACGTGTTCGGGATTCCGGTTTCGTGGAGCCTGCAAGCACGTCGAAAGTATTCGTTCGACGGTTTGACGGCATTGGGATGCCGCGTTGGAGTGCCATGAAAGACTGGTGCTATGAAAACCTGTATCACGGCGGATATTATGAGCCCAACTGGAGTGCCGAATATCCAACTTTTTACTTCCGAGACGAACGTGAATATACCTTGTTCCTGTTGAGATGGACATGAAAGTAGAACCTACAAGTTATCCTGGCTGGAGCAATCATCCTACCTATCTTGTTCGGTCGTCTCAAGACTGGATAGAAATCTGTCTTTGGATGTATAAAAACAAGGTGGAACATTTCCTATTGAGTTCTGGATCCAACGGATATACTTTCCAAGTTCGTGACAACGCAGAATGGTTTGCATTGAAGTGGTCATGAACCCAGACTGGCAGTACAAGATCACCATAGAACATGCCAATTGGCCTGAAGTCGAGGACTGGTGCCTTGCCTATGTCGGCGAGTTTGATCGGGACTGGTACAAGCTGGGCATAGATCCTGCCGAATATGTAATTGATGGCAGAACACGAACCACTTGGTTGTTCAAAAAACATGAACATGCTACAATGTTCACACTGAGGTGGGCATGACTGAGACTACGAAGCCAGTGCGTGTTCGCAATCTCCCTTATGAGGTTTTGGTTCTCAAGCACAGACATCAAGATGCCAAGCAGTGGTGCCAAGAAAATCTAGGTCCACGCTGGGAAGCCACTGGCAACAGATCAGGTGTGTGGGCATGCTTTTGGGCAGGGTTTCCGCGACCGCCCAATCCAGTAAAAAGCGGCAGCTACCGTTACCATTTTGAGTCGGACCGAGATGCTGTAGTATTTGCGTTGAAATTCCGATGAAGATCAACATAGAAAAAACAACATGGCATAGTTGTCAGTACTATGCTGTGCGCCCTTACGTTGATTTTTGGAATATACGAACCGGTAACAATAGCTGGGATGAAATAGAATTTTGGTGCGCACAAACCTTTGGAAAGTGCGGAGATCCCTGGGTACCTACTCGTGAGCGATGGTACTACAACAACAGCAAGATCTTCATACGAGACGAATCAGATCTCTCTTTGTTCTTGTTGCGTTGGTCGTAAGAAAGCCCCTTGCGGGGCTTTCATTTTTACGCCTGGTCTACAAACTTTTTGAGTTCTTCAGCCTTGGCAACAATATCTGTGCTAGACGGAAAATCCGGTAAGGTTGGAAACGGAAGCGTTTCTCGGTTAGCGTCAGTTAGCTTGGAATGATATTCCTGCATCTTAGCGTCGCGAGTTTGGAACACTGGCGTCACGAGGATTTCGTTGGCCATTTTGAGAAGTTCGAGGCGTACCTCGTAGGGTGTTTTGCTCATGATATACTCCTTTCATGTGTGTGCGTGTGTGTAACACGAGCATGTTTACTTATAGATGTAATTTACAGTGTCAGAGTTTTCGCGGTAGACACCAGCACCATTTTTGAGATGAAAACGCCGAGCCATCTCGGTCTTGGGACTCAAGGTCACGTAGGTTTCAATGTTGGGGAACTCCTGCTGGATTGACTTCTGCGCTTCCACAATCAGCTCGCGTCCGGCACCGGCAGTGTAGCTCCAGATGGTGTAGAACACTGCTGTGGTAGCCGTTTCAACCAAGTCCACCAAGTCATCCACAGCCGCGGGAATGTCGTTTAGAAATTTCACACAAGTCACTGCCTGAGTTTTGTCCCCGTCCTTGAGCATGTAGATTCGGCTGTTGGAGTTGACTCGTTGAGTCACAGGAATCTCGGGTCGAACAGGATCGTCCCGGATAATGGTTTCTAAGTCGTCGGTGATGGTGGTAATGGCTTGCAACATGTTACGCTCTCCAGTGTGCAACCTTATTTATCTACGCCGTTTAAAAATTGCAATTAAATATCAGACCATGCACTTTGAATCACGTACCATTCCCAACTTTCTCAGCGACGCTGAAATTGCTATCATTGAATCCACAGTGGAACAGCACCGAACACAAGAAACAACATTTGTTGATGTTGGCACCAATGCCCATCACAATGCAATCACGCACAGTTTCTTTTTGTGGATGGAACGATACCGACCAATTGCAGATATTCTTGTGCCTAGAATTCGCCAGCATTTTGGACAAAATTTACAACTTAGTACCACGCACATACTCAATGCCTATGTGCCCTACGGCATACATTCAGACGTGATGTCTGCGGGGTTTGATCCTGCTGGTCCGGATCTTGCTGCTTGGACATTTATCATACCCTTGGACAACTACAACAGCAATACCATTGTGTTTGAGCAACAGCACGAAACCATCAAAACTCTAGATGTTTGGGTCAACGAAACACAGCCACAGCCCCATACCATAGATGACGAGTTTCACCAACGTTATCTCACTCACGTAGATCGCCTGGATCTACAGTGGCTCACTCCTGAGGCTGTTTTTCCCTGGCGCAAAGGAGATCTGTTTGCTGCCAACCGTCGCAAGTTTCACACCAGCGATGACTTCCCCAGTCATGGGCTTGAGTGCAAACGAGCCATAGTGATCTGGAGCACAGTGCCTAAATCGTAAAAAAGCCCCTGACGGGGCTTTGGGTTATCATGACCAAACTCGGTGGTAAGCCAACATGGCCATGATACGTGCCAGTTTCAAGCGATCCTTTACATAGTCCGACAGCTCATCAACTTCAACAGCAGGCGTTACTGTGGGACGTCTGTATCCAACTTGAAGATCGACTTCATCTGACCCTAGAGCCAGATCTGAGTCTTCAAGATCAAAGGGATTACTTTTTAGCTGGCTCAGCAGCCTTTTTGTCGTCCTTTTTAGGAGCTGCGGGTTTGGCTTCGCTTTTGGTGGCGTCAGCCTTGGCAGCTGGGGCACTGGCTGCAGGTGCGGCAGCAGGTGCGGCCTTGGGAGCTTCAGCAGGCTTGGCCTGAGCAAAAACGGATGCGGTAGCAACAGCGGCTACAAGAGCGATAAGTTGTTTCATGGTAATCTCCTTTGGTTGAAACATAGCAAGAATCTGTCTTGCTGTACATTTAACGTTATAGAGCAGCAAGAGGTTGACAATATTTGGATATTTTGCCAAACTGTTTGCATCTGTCACAGCAATACTATACAATACAAAAATGCTGATACGCAACAGCATCTATATAGGAGATTATCAAATGCGAATCAATGAAGAAACCAAAACTTTCAAACTTTTCAACGCCCTGCAAGCCGGTGAGCGTGTGACTGCTAGTCAAGCCAGCAAGCGTTTCGGCATCAAGAACATCAGTGCCGAAGTCAGCCGCATCCGCCAGGCTGGTTATGCTGTGTACGCCAACAAGCGTGTGGCCGGCAACCATGTTGAAGTTACTGAGTATCGCTTGGGCACTCCCAGCCGCAAGCTGATTGCTGCTGGTTACAAGGCCATGGCTCTGGGCCTAGTCTAAACTCACCAGATGGTGTAAAAGGCCCCCGTTGGGGGCTTTTTTATGGGTGCAGGATACGGTAGAGTTCGGGCAGGTAGTCCGCTAGACTCATGCCATGATAGCTTTCGGTCCAAGCAACTTCTTCCCAGAACTGCTGGGCCGCTATTTCAGAATACCTGTAGTTTTCTGCATCCAAGGCATTGAGCACGTTGCTCATGTCATAAGGGCTGGCTTTGAGATACTCTCTTACCTGAGCTTTCTGTTCTGAAGTTAGCACGTTCAAGGTGTAGTAGGAAGGGCCCACAATGGTGGTCATGTCCATGTGGCCCATTGCTTTGATCTGTGCTACTCTTTCCGCTATGGGCAGACTTTGATCGCCAATCTGTTCCGCAACCCAGGTCATGATTTCGGTTAGTTTGAGAACGTTGAGAACGCTGATGGTAATGTTAAAAAAGAAAAGTACATTGTTGGAAGTTATTTGTTTTCGCATGTGCTGAACGTTTTCCACAAACTTGTTCCAATTTGCTTTGGTTCTTGTGTATTCAAAACTGGGCCCTACACCATCTACACTGACCATAAAGTTCACATCTTTGAATTCTGGAATAATTTTCAGCAGACGGTCTGGTATGGGTAGTGTTCCGTTGGTCAAGTAGGTGATTCTGCAATGATGGGCATGCCCGTCGGCAACAATTTTTTCCAGCACATTGAGATGGTCCAGATTCAACAATGGCTCGCCGCCGATCACAAATATCTGGTAGATTTCACTGAAGTCTTCTTCCAACAAATAGGGCAAATCTGTTTTTTGAATTTTGTAAACAACACCTGCGGCGCTGCCGTGACGATCCTTGGCTTCTCTAAGGTGAGTAGAACTCCACATGGCACTGCAAGTTCTACAGGACAGATTGCACACAGTACCAGAGTCTAGCCACAGTGCTCGCAACTTTGGATCATAGTAGTTGCCCTGAGGCATGGTATCTTGTATCCACTTGAGACTCACTGTTCTGGTACTGGATTCGCCTATGCTTTCAGGATGCCAACAACGCCAACAATCAGGATGTTTGATACCGTTTTTCAAGTGATGCCGTATTTCTTGTATTCTCGGCGATTGATTGAGTTGTTGAAAGTTTTGCAGGTCACCAAGCCCCACACAGCAACACCATTTGTGGTTGGAATCGTAGCCTGAAAACGCATACCAGCAGTAGGTATCTGGATTGTAAGGTTCAATCATGTTGATATTTATAGCCTGGTTGACCAATAATTTGCAGTGTGTTATAATTGCTGTGCAAAGGAGCTTTTATGTTTGGTAAATTTCTCAAGCTACTGGAGCGTCTGGGTCGCAAGCGAATTGTGATGGACCGTGTGGAAGATCGTCCTTATCTGGAACGCTACTATTTGTTTCTCAAAGATCGAGACAACTTTCCGTTCAATGTTTTCCTGCACCGATTCTTGTGCAGTGATCCCGATGATGTGCATGATCATCCCTGGCCCTATGCTACACTAATTCTCAAAGGTGGTTACTATGAATGGACTCCGCAGTTTAACAGCAAAGGCGAAAAGGTTGGCGAGATTGCAAAGTGGCGAGCTCCTGGTCATTTTAGGATTTGCAGTGCTACTAGTTATCACAGGATTGAGCTAGACCCCGATGTGGAATGCTGGACCTTGTTCATGCCCGGACCCAAACAACGTGAGTGGGGCTTCTTGGTTCGAAACCGTTGGGTGCAATGGGAACAATATTTGAAACAACGAAAGGTTCAAGCATGAAATTTATTTGGAATTATATTCGTCGGCGCTTGCAAGACACCGATAGTGACAGTGACATACCAGAAATGTCCTTGTCCAAAGTTGGCACGGTCCGGGCCCGAGATACCTTTGAAGGTGATGAAGGCTTAAATATGCAGGTACACAAGGCCATTGGTGGTCGAATTGTAAGCTTCAACCACTACGATCGCAAAACAGATCGTAACTATCGCAAAGTCTATATCATCACAGACGAACAAGATTTTGAGCGAGAGTTGGCCAAAACTATTACTCTGGAATCCATGCGAGGTTAAAATGGAACTGTTATTTGGATCTTTTGTAGGTGCAATTTTTG
>JACCDW010455599.1_pt1 | contig 38257 bp, 48 predicted proteins | sample 7449781 | NCBI WGS metagenome assembly JACCDW01 (sample SAMN15323449, study PRJNA562643) | freshwater metagenome | isolation source: river surface water | place: USA:Blue River Watershed | collected 2017-08-18 | reverse complement strand
CTTCCAGTTGTTCGATGGCCAGATGCATGCGACCATTTTAAAGAGGTGGCAAAGCCCCCTTCCCTACAATGCACCCATGACCATGAAGCGTGTGATGTGGGCGAGGGTGCTGTTGGCCGTGCTGGCCGTGGGCCTGGCCTTGCCGGTGCTTTCGGTGCTGGGCACCTGGGCCACTTTTGACGCCGATGCCGCCCAGATACTGGCTGAGATGGGCGACACGGTGTTGCCCGACTACGTCTGGACCAGTGTCTGGCTTTGTGTCGGCACGGGGTTGGGGGTGGTGGTGTTGGGCACGGGTTGTGCCGTGGCGGTGACTTTGTTTGAATTTCCGGGGCGGCGTTTTTGGGAGTGGGCCCTGCTTTTGCCGATGGCCATGCCAGCCTATGTGCTGGCTTATGCGTACACCGATTTTTTGCAATACAGCGGCCCTTTGGCCTCGGCTTTGCGCGCCTATACCGGGACGCCGTGGCGGCCATGGCCTGAAATTCGCAGCGTGGGCGGGGCGATGCTGGTGTTCACTGTGGCGCTTTACCCCTATGTTTATGTGCTGGCGCGCGCCGCCTTGGCCGAGCGCGCCCACCCTTTGATGGAGGCGGCCCGGATGTTGGGGGCGTCGTTCCCGCGCCGCCTGCTGCGGGTGGTGTTGCCTTTGGCGCGGCCGGCGGTGGCGGCGGGGGTGGCACTGGCCATGATGGAGGTGCTGGCAGATTATGGTGTGAGCAGTTACTTCGGTATCCAGACTTTCACGGCGGGGATTTATAAAGCCTGGTTGGTAATGGATCAGCGTGTGGCGGCGGCCCAGTTGGCGACTTTTTTGTTGATCAGTGTGGCGGCTTTATTGGCGTGGGAAAAACGCGCCCAGGCGCGTCAGCGCTATGCCAGCCCACGGCTTGGGCGGCAGGGCCCGGAGGCGCAGCTGAGGGTGTTGAGTGGCGGGCCGGCTTTGTTGGCGCTGGCGGTTTGCGCCCTGCCGGTGCTGCTGGGCTTTGCGTTGCCGGTCGGGATTTTGGCTTGGCATGGGTGGCACAGTGGCCTTCAGGCCGAAGCGGGGGGGTGGCGTTTTCTGGATTGGGCTGGCCATAGTTTGATGTTGTCGGCGCTGACCGCGGTGTTGGCCACGGGGCTGGCGTGGTCCTTGTTGGCGCAAGAGCGTTTGCAGCCCCATTGGATGAATCGATCGCTGCGCGGGTTGGTGGGCTTGGGTTATGCCATGCCCGGTGCGGTGGTGGTGGTGGGTTTGCTGTGGCCGCTGGGTTGGTTGCAAGCCCATTGGCCAGGGCTGGGGGCGGGGCATTGGCTGACCGCCACCGTGTTGGGTTTGGTGTGGGCTTATTTGGTGCGTTTTGTGGCGGTGGCTTTGCAGTCGGTGCAAAGCGGCTACACCCGGATTCCGATGGCGGTGGATGACAGTGCCCGGATGTTGGGGGTGAGCGGTGGGCGCCTGGTGTGGCGTGTGCACGGGGCCTTGTTGCGCCGACCGCTGGCGGCAGCGGCTTTGCTGGTGTTTGTGGATGTGATGAAGGAGCTGCCGGTGACATTGGTGCTGCGGCCATTTAACAGCGACACGCTGGCGGTGATGGCGCACCAGTTGGCGCGCGATGAGCGGCTGGGCGAGGCGGCCTGGCCTTCGCTGGCGCTGGTGGCGGTGGGCCTGTTGCCGGTGGTGTTGCTCAGTCGCGCATTGCGCCCGCGGTGAAGGCTGGGTCAGTCGATGCTGGCACCGGAAGATTTGACGATGCCCGCCCAGCGCACCAGGTCGGCACGGATCAGGCTGCTGAATTGTTCGGGGGTGCTTTTGTAGGGCTCGCAGCCCACGCCGGCCAAACGCTCTTGCACGTCTTTGGATTCGAGTGCCTTGGCGATTTCGGCGTTGAGTTGGGCGACGATGGCTTTGGGCGTGCCAGCCGGCGCAAATAGCCCATACCAGGGGGTGGTGCCAAAGCCTTTCAAGGTTTCGCCGATGGTGGGGCTGTCGGGGAGGGCTGCGATGCGTTTGGGATTGACGACACCCAGCACATTGATTTTGCCGTTCTTGATGAATGCGATGGAGGAGGGCAGGCTTTGGACCGAGACTTGTACTTGCCCGGCCACCAGGTCGGTGACGGCTGCGGCCGCGCCTTTGTAGGGGACGTGGACGAGATCGATGCCGGCCTCTTTGCCCAGCATTTCACCGATGAGGTGGTTGAGGGTGCCGTTGCCCGCTGAGCCGATGTTGATTTTGCCGGGCTGTTGTTTGGCCAAGGCGATCAGTTCGGAGACGTTTTTGGCCGGAAATGAGGGGTTGGCCACGAGCACATAACCGGCGGTGGCGACGGAGGCCACGGGCTCGAAGTCTTTGAGGGTGTCAAAGCCTGTGGTTTTGTAGAGGGCGGGGTTGATGACCATGACGCTGTCGGCGGTCAGCATGAGGGTGTAGCCATCGGGGCGGGTTTTGGCGGCCGCGGCTGCGCCGACGTTGCCGCCGGCACCGGTGCGGTTTTCAATGACAAAAGAGATGCCGGTTTGTTCGGTGAGTTTTTGGGCGATGACGCGGGCGATGGCGTCGTTGGCCCCGCCCGCCGCCTGGGGGACGATGAGGGTCACGGTTTTGACCGGGTATTTGTCTTGGGCCATGGCGAGCCCGCCGCTGAGGGCGAGCAGGGACAGGAAGGTTCGGCGTTTCCAGTTCGACATGGGGTTCTCCTCAAACAGAGCGGTTGTGTTTGGGCTTATTTTGCCCAAGATGGCGGCACACAGCGAGTGTGGGGTTGTTGCAAGGGGTGCCCCCTATGGGCGTTCAGCGCTGTCTTTTTGCCAGCTGAGGGCCAGGGTGTAGAGGGTGTTGCGCGGGCTGCCGGACAACTCTGCCGCCAGTTGCACGGCGCTGCGCAGGGGCAGATGCGGCAGCAGCAGGCGCAGTTCACGCTCACCCGCGATGCTTGTGCTCTGGCTGCTTTGCGGTGATTCGTGCAAGACCAGGGCAAATTCGCCTTTGCTGCGCGTGGCCGAGGCTGCCAACCAGGCCCCCAGTTGTTGGCAAGGCATGCTGGCGATTTCTTCAAACTGTTTGCTGAGTTCGCGGCCTATGGTGAGGCCGCGCTCGCCGCCCGCCTGCAGGTCTTGGGCCAGGGCGGCGATGCGGTGCGGAGCCTCAAGCAGACATTGGGGGCGCGGGTCGGCCAGCAGTTGGCTGATGCGCTGGCTGCGTTTGGCCCCTTTGGCGGGCAAGAAACCGATGAACACAAACCCGGCCTCGTCGCCGGCCCAGGCCCCGCTGGCGCTGAGCAATGTGGTGACACTGCTGGGGCCGGGCAGGGGGATGACGCGGCGCCCGGCGCGGTGCATGGCGGCGACCAGGCGCGAGCCCGGGTCGGAGATGCCGGGTGTGCCCGCGTCGCTCATGTAGGCGACGCGCAGGCCTTGGGACAGCATTTCCAGCACTTGTTCAGAGGCCTCGTTTTCATTGTGCTGATGCAGGGCCAGCCAGCGCACCCGGCCTGTGTCTGCGCCCAGGGCGCGCCAGAGTTGTTGGGTGTGGCGGGTGTCTTCACAGGCGACGGCGTCGACCAGGCTTAAAAGGTAAAGGCTGCGCAGGCTGATATCGGCCAGATTACCAATGGGTGTGGGCACCAGATAGAGCGCGCCCTGCGGATAATGCTGTGTAGAGGCCACGGAGCGGGCGGCGCTATGGGCGGAGTCAAACAATGGGTTCAAAAATCACCTCAGTTGTGGCGGATTGGCCCAATCGGGCCAGCACCAAGGCCATGGGCGATGCGGCTGAAACGCAGGTGCTGGAGCACTTGCGCGCACGCGGCTGGCAATTGTTGCAGCGCCATTATCGGTCGCCAGGCCGAGGGGGTGGTGAAATTGATTTGATCATGCGCGACCCCAAGGGTGTGGTGGTTTTTGTGGAGGTTCGTGCCAGGCGGCATGCCCATTGGGGCGGCGCCTTGGGCAGCGTCACCCCGGCCAAACAGCGCCGCATCATTTGGGCCGCACGCCATTTCCTGAACCGTTGGCGGGGTGAGCCGCCTTTTTGTCGCTTTGATGTGGTGGCTCTGGAGCCGCAGGGCTTGCGCTGGATTGAGGGCGCATTTACTTTATAGGCCAGCAGGGTCGTGAGTGGGCCTGGTGGACAATCTCGGTTTATGATGAAGGCTATGTTAGAACAACGCATCGGACAGCAATTCATCGACAGTGCCGACCTGAAGTATCAGGCGGCAGAGCAATTGTCCAAGCCCATCGCAGATGCTGTGCAGGCCTTGATGGCTTGTGTGACCAATGGGGGCAAGGTGCTGGCTTGCGGCAATGGGGGCTCGGCTGCCGATTGTCAGCATTTCGCTGCCGAGTTTGTGGGCCGATTTGAGCGTGAGCGCCCCGAGTTGGCGGCGATTGCGCTGAGCACCGACAGCTCGATTTTGACGGCGATTGCCAACGATTACCACTTTGATCAGATTTATGCCAAGCAGGTGCGCGCCTTGGGGCAGCCCGGCGATGTGTTGTTGGCCATTTCAACCAGCGGCAATTCGGCCAATGTGATTGCGGCCATCGAGGCGGCGCATCAGCGCGAGATGACGGTGATTGCCTTGACGGGCAAAGGCGGTGGCCGCATGGGGGCGATGTTGCGCGACACCGATTTTCATTTGTGCGTGCCGCACGATCGCACGGCGCGCATCCAGGAGGTTCATCTGTTGACCATCCACTGTTTGTGCGACGGCGTGGACACTTTGTTACTGGGCACCCAGGAAGGAAATACATGAAACAGCGTTTGATTCGATGGGCTTTGATCGGGACCTTGGCGGCGATGGCGTCGGCTTGTGCACCTTTGATGGTCGGCGGCATGGTGGGTGGGGCCATGGTGGCCTCTGATCGCCGCACGTCGGGCATACAGCTGGAAGACGAAAACATCGAGCTCAAGGCCAATGGCCGCATTCGTGAAATGATGGGCAGCCGCGCCCACCTCAATATCACCAGTTACAACCGGCAGGTGCTGATCACGGGTGAGGTGCCCAATGGCCAGGACCGCGAGTATGTGCAGCGCTTGGTGTCTGAGGTAGAAAACGTGCGCCAGGTGGTGAATGAGACGGTGATCGGCCCGAACTCGACGCTGACTGAGCGCTCGACCGATGCGCTGATCACGGCCAAGGTGAAAGGCCAGATGGTCGATAGCAAAGATATTTTTGCCAATGCCTACAAAATCGTGACCGAGCGCGGCGTGGTTTATTTGATGGGCCGGGTGACGCAGCGTGAGGCCGATCGGGCCACCGAGGTGGCGCGGCAGGTCAGTGGCGTGAAAAAAGTCGTGCGGATTTTTGAAGTGTTGACCGAGGCTGAACTCAACAGCCTGTTGCCCGCACCGCCCAAGAACTGAGCCCACCCGCCTTGGTCGCCCGGAGCGGGTCTGGGCGGGTGAGAGGTGGTCAGCGCAGGCGCTTGATCAGGCTGGAGGTGTCGTAGCGTGACCCCCCCATTTGCTGCACGTCGGCGTAAAACTGGTCGACCAGGGCGGTGACCGGGACACGGGCGCCGTTGCGTTTGGCTTCGTCCATGACCAGGCCCAGGTCTTTGCGCATCCAGTCGACGGCGAAGCCGAAATCGAATTTGTCTTGGACCATGGTTTTGCCCCGGTTGTCCATTTGCCAGCTTTGGGCCGCCCCTTTGCCGATGACGTCGAGCACCTGGGCCATGTCGAGGCCGGCGCGTTGGCCAAATGCGATGCCTTCGCTGAGGCCTTGCACCAGCCCCGCGATACAGATCTGGTTGACCATTTTGGTCAGCTGACCTGCGCCAGGCGGGCCCATGAGGGCGAAGGAGCGTGAGTAGGCCATGGCGACCGGTTTGGCGCGTTCAAAAGCGGCAGACTCCCCCCCGCACATCACGGTCAGCAGCCCGTTCTGGGCCCCGCCCTGACCGCCCGATACGGGCGCATCGATGAAGCCCACCCCTTGCGCGGCGGCCAAGCCGTGCAGTTCGCGGGCGACGTTGGCCGATGCGGTGGTGTGATCGACCAGCAAGGCGCCTTTTTTCATGCCTGCCAAGGCGCCGTCTGAGCCCAGCACCACGGAGCGCAAGTCGTCGTCGTTGCCGACGCACATGAACACGATGTCGGCCTGGGCCACGGCCTGGCGCGGGGTGGCGGCACTGTGCCCCCCAAACTCCTGGACCCAGGCTTGTGCCTTGGCGGGGTTGCGGTTGTAGACGGTGACGTGGTGACCGGCCAGGGCCAAATGCCCGGCCATGGGAAAGCCCATCACGCCCAAGCCCAAAAAGGCGACTTGGGTGGCGGGTGCGGGGTCGTAGGTTTTGGGGTTGGTGCTGGACATGATGGGTGAGGAGTGGGTTTAAGAGGGTGGAATGATAAAGGAAACCCCGCTCCTGCTCTGATCCATGGTGTCTGCCCGGCCTGGGTGATGCGCCTGCCGCCAATCTGGGGGCGAAGCTGTGGGTGTGAGCCCGCTGTGTCTTAATTCAAAGGGCGAAACACCGACACCACTGACGCTGGCGATGGACCAAGCGAAAAGAAATGGGGGTTTGACGCCAATCGGTGAACCCATAGCCCGCGACCATTCGTGGGGAGAGGTTGGGGTTTGACTATTTTGAATGCGTGGGGGTTGGCTTAAGTCAGTAGATGGGGGTGATTTTGCGAATGCGATGGTTGTCTTGGTCGCCCACATATAAATTGCCACTGGCATACACCGTGACACTTAAAGGGCTGCGGAATTGCGCCGTTCCGATGGTGCCATCCGCAAAGCCGGCAGCCCCTCCGGCCAAGGTGCTGACCAAGCCTGCTGGGGTGATTTTGCGAATTCGGTGGTTGTACTTATCGGCCACATAAACTGTGCCAATGGTGTCTAATGCGACGCCTCTGGGGGAATTAAAGCTTGCCGCGGTGCCCATGCCATCTGCAGTGCCTGTGGTGTTCGCCATCCCCGCCAGTGTGGTGACCGCCCCCGCCGGGCTGATTTTGCGGATGAGGTGGTTGTTGTAATCTGCCACATACACATGGCCGCTTTGGTCGACAGCGATGTCTGTAGGGGAATTGAATCTCGCCGCGGTGCCCATGCCATCTGCAGTACCTGTGGTGTTGGCCATCCCGGCGAGTGTGGTGACCGCCCCCGCCGGGCTGATTTTGCGGATGAGGTGGTTGCTGTAATCGGCCACATACACATGGCCGCTTTGGTCGACAGCGATGCCAGATGGGGTGTTGAATGTCGCCGCTGAGCCTGTGCCATCGGCAAACCCCGAAGCCCCCGCGCTGCCTGCCAGGGTGCTGACCACACCCTCAGGGCTGATCTTGCGGATCATGTGGTTAGAGTAATCTGCCACATACAGATTTCCGCTGGTGTCAAAGGCGGCGTCAGTAGGGTAGTTGAATTGCGCTGTGCCACCCGTTCCATCCACGTAACCCGACGCACCCGTGCCGGCATAGGTGCTGACGAGGCCCGCAGGGGTGATTTTGCGGATGCGTTGCGTGCCCTGATCGGCCACATACACTGATCCACTGGTGTCCACTGCGATTCCTGAAGGAATGTTAAAAGTGGCCGTGGCACCGGTTCCATCGGCAAATGGAAGGGTCGCCCCATTACCCGCCAAGGTGGTGACCACCCAATTGGTGGGTGCTGCGCTGCCACTGCCGGAGCCACTGGCAGAGCTGCTGCTGGAGGCGCTGTTTGAGCTGCTGCTGGATGCACTGCTTGAGCTGCTGCTGGCCGAACCACTGGCAGAACTGCTTCCCGAGCTACTTCCCGAACTGCTGCCGCTGGTACTGCCTGAGTTACCACCGCCCCCGCCCCCGCCGCAGGCGGCCAGCAGCGCAGCGGCATCGAGTGCCAAGGCGGTGCCCATGAAGTGGCGGCGCTTCAAGCCCAACGGTTCGGTGGATGGGTTTGAGGCGGTGGCGGCTTGGGCCGAGGGGGTGCCGTGGTTGCCGGGCTGGTTGGTGCTGCCCGCGCCAATGGTGTGGCTGGGGTGATCGGGGTTGCCAGGGCTGGATTTGCGGCCTGTTTGGGTGTGGTGGGTGGTCATAGAGCCTCTGTGGGGCAAGACAAGATGCGCACCATGCGCATGGCGCCGAGATGAGTGATATGGTAATACATTATATGGAGATATGTCTATTTATTAATTCCTATTAATGATTTTTTTCATCACACCTGTCGGGCCGCAGAGGGGGCGTTTCGTTCAGTGGGCGGGCAAGGGAGACGGGCAAGGGTGGCGGCAGGGCGTGGCGCTGGGGTTACAGTGTGGCCATGAGTGATGCTTTGACATTTGCATGGCAAACCGTGGTTGAGCGGATACGACGCGCCGAGGAGGCGGGGGGGCGCGCGCAGGGGGCGGTTCAGTTGTTGGCGGTTTCTAAGACCTTTCCGGCGGACGATGTGCGGGCCCTGGCGCAGGCGGTGGGGCAGCGCGATTTTGGCGAGAACTATGTGCAGGAGGGGGTGGAGAAGATCAGGGCGCTGGATGCGACACCGTTGGGGCTAGAGTTGGTGTGGCATTGCATCGGGCCGCTGCAAAGCAATAAGACCCGTTTGGTGGCTGAGCATTTTGATTGGGTGCACACGGTGGATAGGGTGCGGATTGCGCAGCGCTTGAGTGAGCAGCGGCCCGCACATTTGGCGCCACTGCAGGTTTGTTTACAGGTGAATATCGATGGCGGTGCCAGCAAGTCGGGCGTGGCCCCTGAGGAGGCGCTGGCGCTGGCGCTGGAGGTGGCGGCCATGCCGCGTTTGTGCCTGCGCGGGTTGATGACGATTCCGGACCCGGTGGAGGGGCGGGCCGAGCAGTTGCGTGTGCACCGGCTGGCCCGGGGGTGTTTTGAGCGTTTGGGCGAGGCCCTGAATTCGCCCCATTGGGATACGTTGTCGATGGGGATGTCTGCCGATTTGGAGGCGGCGGTTGAGGCGGGGAGCACCATGGTGCGGGTGGGGACGGCTTTGTTTGGCCATCGTCCGCGTGGGGGCGGGGCTTTTCCAGTAAAGTCTGGGGGATGAATGCCCCACTCCCCCCATTGGCCAGCGCCCCTGAGCGGGCCCGCCGTCAGGCCGAGGTGGTGGCGGCGCTGGGTGCGGTGTTGCCGCCTTCGGCGTTGCTGTACACCCCCGAGGACACCACGCCTTATGAATGTGACGGGCTGACCGCCTACCGACAGCGGCCCATGTGTGTGGCGCTGCCCGAGACGGAGGCGCAGGTGCAGCAGGTGTTGCAGGTGTGTCATCGGCTGAAGGTGCCGGTGGTTGCGCGGGGGGCAGGCACGGGTTTGTCGGGGGGGGCCATGCCGCATGCAGATGGGGTGACCCTGTCGATGGCGAAGTTCAACCGGATTGTGTCGATCGATGCGCGCAGCCGCACGGCTGTGGTGCAGTGCGGGGTGCGCAACCTGGCCATTAGCGAGGCGGCGGCGCCTTGGGGGCTTTATTACGCGCCTGACCCGTCGAGCCAGATCGCTTGCACGATAGGGGGCAATGTCGCCGAAAACTCGGGCGGGGTGCATTGCCTGAAATATGGCCTGACCGTGCACAACGTGATGAAGGTGCGCGGTTTTACCGTTGAGGGTGAGCCGGTGGAGTTTGGGGGCGAAGCGCTGGATGCGCCAGGCTACGATTTGCTGGCGGTGCTGGTGGGCAGCGAGGGCATGCTGGCGGTGACGACCGAGGTGACGGTGCGACTGGTGCCCAAGCCGCAGCTGGCGCGATGCATCATGGCGAGTTTTGATGATGTGCGCCGCGCCGGTGAGGCAGTGGCGGCGGTGATTGCCGCGGGCATCATTCCAGCCGGGCTGGAGATGATGGATGGCCCGATGACGGTGGCGGTGGAAGATTTTGTGCATGCAGGCTATGACCTGACGGCGGCGGCCATTTTGTTGTGCGAAAGCGATGGCACGCCCGAGGAGGTGGAAGAGGAAATAGGCCGCATGAGCGAGGTGTTGCGCGCCCATGGGGCCACGGCAATCACGGTGAGCCGCGATGAGGCGCAGCGGCTGAAGTTCTGGAGCGGGCGCAAGAATGCGTTTCCGGCTTCGGGGCGCATCAGCCCGGACTATATGTGCATGGATTCGACGATTCCGCGCAAGCGCCTGGCCGATATTTTGCAAGCGATTGCGGAGATGGAGCGCAAGTACGATTTGAAATGCCTGAATGTGTTCCATGCGGGCGATGGGAATTTGCACCCGCTGATTTTGTTCAACGCCAATGACCCCGACCAGTTGCACCGCTGTGAGCGCTTTGGCGCGGATATTTTGGAGACCAGTGTGGCCATGGGCGGCACTGTGACGGGCGAGCACGGGGTGGGGATCGAGAAGCTCAACAGCATGTGCGTGCAGTTCACCCCCGAAGAGAATGCGCAGATGCATGGGGTGAAGAGGGCGTTTGATGAAGCGGGGCTGCTGAACCCGGGCAAGGTCATTCCGACGCCGGCGCGTTGTGCCGAGTACGGCAAGATGGTGATACGGGGCGGGCGGCTGCCGCACCCCGAGCTAGAGCGCTTCTGAGTCAGGCCAGCTGCGCGAAGCTGGCACGCCGTGGGTTTGGGGGCGTTTTTTTCATTTAAAGATGACGGTTTTGTGGCCGTCGAGCAGCACGCGGTGTTCGCTGTGCCATTTGACGGCGCGCGCCAGGACCAGGCTTTCGGTGTCTTTGCCCAGCGCGGTGAGGTCTTCGGGGGAGTGTGCGTGGTCGACCCGAACCACGTCTTGTTCGATGATGGGGCCTTCGTCGAGGTCGGCGGTGACGTAGTGGGCGGTGGCGCCGATGAGTTTGACGCCCCGGGCGTGTGCCTGATGGTAGGGCCGGGCGCCTTTGAAGCTGGGCAGGAAGCCGTGGTGGATGTTGATGGCGCGGCCTTGCAGGGTGTGGCACATACCGTCTGAGAGGATTTGCATATAGCGTGCGAGCACGACCAACTCGGCCCCGGCTTGGCGAATGATGTCCAACTGCCGGGCTTCGGCGGCAGGTTTGTCGCGCATGTCGATGTGGTGAAAGGGCAGGCCGTGGGTTTGGGCGACCGGGGCGAAGTCGGGGTGGTTGGCGATGATGGCGCGCACGTCGATGCGCAGCAGTCCGCTTTTCCAGCGGAATAACAAATCATTGAGGCAATGGCCTTCTTTGCTGACCATGATCACCACCGGCATCGGGGTGCTGGCGTTGTGCAAGGTGTGGCGCATGGCCAGGCGCTGAGCCAGGGGCTGGAACAAGGCGTCAATGTCGGCGGTGGGCAGGCGGCAGTCGAACTGGACGCGCATGAAAAAGAGGCCGGTGGCGAGGTCGCTGAATTGGGCCGCTTCTTCGATGTTGGCCCCGTGTTCGAGCAAAAAACCGGAGACGGCGTGGACGATGCCGGTGCGGTCGGGGCAGGAGAGGGTAAGGATGTGGCGAGGCATGGGCTGATTTTAGAGTCGCCTGGGGACTGGTCAGAACCCCGCTTTTGGTGTGAAAATGGTCTTTGTCATTGATTCCGTGACGGATTGAGGAGACTTGCACCATGGCTTATAACGATTTTGCCGCCCAGGCCCAGGGCGCGGCCGCGCAGATGGGCATTGCTTTTGACCACCAGTGGCTGCCGTTCACCGGCAATCGCCATTTCCGCAAGGAGCCCCGGGTGTTTGTGAAGGCCGATGGCATGCATTTCACGACCCATGACGGGCGCGAGGTGATCGATGGCATTTCGAGCCTGTGGTGTGTGGGTGCGGGGCATAACCGCACACCGATCAATGAGGCGATCAAGCGCCAACTCGATACGCTGGACTACAGCACGGCGTTTCAGGCCAGCAATGACCAGGCGTTTGAGGCGGCCCGGATGATTGCCGAACTGGCACCGGGGGATTTGAACAAGGTGTTGTTTTGCAATTCGGGCTCGGAGGCCGCGGATACTGCGCTGAAGGTGGCGCTGGCGTATCACCGGGTGCGGGGCGAGGGGCATCGCAATGTGTTCATCGGGCGCGAGCGTGGCTACCATGGGGTGGGCTTTGGCGGGATGAGCGTGGGGGGAATACCTGGCAATCGCAAGGTGTTTGGCGGGGCGATGCTGCCTCGGGTGGACCATATGCGGTTCATCAATGACCCGAAAAACGCGTATGTGCACCATGCCGAGCCGCAAAGCGATGAGGATTTTTTGCTGGACCTGGAGCAGCGGATATTGCCCCTGCATGACCCGAGCAATGTGGCGGCGATCATTGTGGAGCCGGTGGCCGGCAGTGCCGGTTGGTACATTCCGCCCAAGGGCTATAACCAGCGGCTGCGCGAGATTTGCGACAAACATGGCATTTTGCTGATTTTTGATGAGGTGATCACCGGCTTTGGCCGCATGGGCCGTGCCTTTGCCGCCGATTATTACGGTGTGGTTCCGGATATGCTGAATTTTGCCAAGTGCGTCACCAATGGGGTGTTCCCGCTGGGCGGGGTGATTTGCCGTGACTTCATTTATGACACGATGATGGGGGTGCAAGCCCCGGAGTGGGCGATTGAGTTTTTCCATGGCTATACCTACTCGGGGCACCCGGTGGCCTGTGCCGCAGCGATTGCCACGATGAAGTTGTATGCGCAGGAGAAGTTGTTTGAGCGCGCTGACCAGATGGGCCGGGTGTTGGGCGATGCGATGCACACGGCCATGCGCGGCTTGCCCAATGTGGTGGGCATACGCAGTTTGGGTTTGGCCGCTGTGGTGGAGCTGGCGCCTTTGCCCGGCGCGCCCGGCAAGCGGGCTTATGACATCTTCCTGGATTGTTTCCACAAGGGCAGCCTGGTGCGCCCGGCGGGCGACAATTTGGTGCTGGCGCCGCCCTATATTGTGGAGAATTCGCACATTGAGCAACTGATCGGCACGCTGGCCGATTCGATACGCAAACACGCCTGATATGAAGCGACGCCTTTACCTGCAGGCTTTGCCTGTGGCGCTGGCCGCCCCTGCTGTATGGGCCGCAGAGCGCTACCCGACCAAACCCATCACCTGGATCTGCCCGTATGGCGCCGGGGGGAATGCTGACACCCGGTCACGCCTGGTGGCCAAGGCGATGTCTGTGACGCTGGGCCAGCCCATTGTGGTGGACAACAAGGCGGGGGCCGGGGGCAATATAGGCACCGAGGCGATTGCGCGTGCCAAGCCCGATGGCTACACCATAGGGATGGGGAATTTTGCGCCGCTGGCGGTCAACCATGCGTTGTTCAAGAAACTGAACTTTGACCCGGTGAATGACATTGTGCCCATCACCCTGATAGAGCGGGGGCCGCTGGCTTTGCTGGTGCGGGCCGATTCGCCCTGGAAAACCGTGCAGGATCTGGTCAAGGCGGCCAAGGCGCAGCCGGGCAAGCTGAGTTATGCCTCTGGCGGGCTGGGGGGGACGCACCACCTGAGCGCGGCTTTGTTTGAGCATGTGGCGGGCATAGACATGATTCATGTGCCTTATAAGAGCGGCTCGGCAGGGGCCACTGACCTGATGGGCGGGCAGGTGCAGTTGATGTTTGAGCAGATGTATAGCGCGATGCCTTCCATTCAGACCGGCAAGGTGCGGGCGCTGGCGGTGACGGCGCGCAAGCGCAACAATTTGTTGCTGGATGTGCCGACCATGGCCGAGCAGGGCTTCCCGGAGGTGGAGGTGTTGAATTGGCAGGGCCTGGTGGGGCCGAAGGGTTTGCCGCCGGAGTTGATTGCCACGCTGGGGCAGGCCTGCAACAAGGCTTTGGCCGAGCCGGATGTGCGCGAAAAAATCACCGGGCAAGGCAATGAGGTAATGGGTGGGACGCCCGAGCAGTTTACCGCCCTGATTCGGGCCGAGTCGCCGCGCTGGGGCAAGGTGGTGCGTGACGCGCGCATCACCCCGGAGTGAGGCCGGGTTTAAGGCTTTAGGGCTTTAGGGCGCGGGAGAGCGTTCGGTGAGCACCTGATCGGCCTCGTCGCCGTTGGCCTGGGTGACTTTGACCCTGGCGGGCAGGGCGCCCCATTCGGGCACAAACCAGAGGTCGATGCGTGAGTCGCCGCCCAGCCCGGCGGGGCGGGTGAGTTGCAGGGCTTTGCGTGGGCCGTAGGCGGTCTCTAGCGGCCCCCAGCCGCCCACCACCCATGTCCAGGTTTCTATGTCGCCCGAGGCCCATACGGGCATGGTGAGGCGTGGTGCTTTTTCAAAGGGGGTGGCTGCGCACGCCACCCACCAACCCAGTTGTACCCAGGCGCTGAGTTTGTCTTGGCTGCCCTCGGCCCAGGGTTGGGCTTCGCTGGCCAGTGGCAGTTTGACGCTGCGTTGGGCCGGATCGGCCACGGTCAGGAGGGTGCGTTTGCCTTTTTCGGTGAAACGATGGGGACGCAAGCCCGAGGTTTGCCACAGGCCCTCGCTGGTTTGGGTGCGGCCTGCGCCCCAGAAGGCCTTGACATCGTATTCGAGGGTGTAAGCCTGCCCCGGGCGGCGTTGCCAGCGGATTTCTGCCTGGGCCCGGTAGGGGATGGCGCTGGCCCGCCCGGTGACTTGATAGCGGTGGAGCACTTGCTCGGGCGGGGATGGTGCCCAGCCCGAGGCAGCGGGGCATGAAAGGGTGCTCGCGGGCAGGGATGGAGTAGGTAGAGATTGAGCGACCGGTGTTTGGGCCACCAGCGGCGGTATGGCCAGCAGCATGAAGAGGAGACAGGCGGCACTGCGGGGGATGGGGGGCGGCCTATGGGAGGGCATGGGTGTTTAAAATGAATCTTAGCAAGGATGCAAAGGAGACGCATGTGAAACTGGCGACATACAAGGATGGGTCTAGAGACGGGCAGTTGGTGGTGGTGTCTCGCGATTTGAGCATGGCCCACTATGCCACGGGTGTGGCCAGTCGACTACAGCAGGCGCTGGATGACTGGAATTTTATTTCGCCGTCGCTGCAAGACCTGTATGAGGGGCTGAATCAGGGGAAGGCGCGACACGCATTTCCGTTTGACCCGCGCATGTGCATGGCCCCTTTGCCTCGCGCTTATCAGTGGGCCGATGGGTCGGCTTACTTGAACCATGTGGAGTTGGTGCGCGCCGCGCGCCAGTCTGAGGTGCCGCAGTCTTATTACACCGAGCCGCTGATGTACCAAGGCGGAAGTGATGATTTTTTGGGGCCGATGGATGATGTGGTGTGTGTGAGTGAGGACCATGGCATTGATTTTGAGGCCGAGGTGGTGGTGATCACGGGTGATGTGCCCATGGGCAGTGATGCCGATTCGGCGCTGGAGGGGGTGCGTTTGGTGATGTTGGCCAATGATGTGTCTTTGCGCCACCTGATTCCGCCCGAGTTGGCCAAAGGCTTTGGCTTTTTGCAGAGCAAGCCGGCCACGGCGTTCAGCCCGGTGGCCGTGACGCCCGATGAGTTGGGCGAGGCCTGGCAGCAGGGCCGGGTGCACCTGACTTTGCAGTCAACCTGGAATGGGCGCAAGGTGGGGATGTGTGAGGCCGGGCCGGAGATGCGTTTTCACTTCGGGCAGTTGATTGCCCATGTGTGCAAAACCCGGAATGTGCGGGCCGGCTCGATTGTGGGCAGCGGCACGGTGAGCAACCAGGGGGTAGAGCACAATGGGCGCAAAGACTGGCCCAAGGGCTATAGCTGCATTGCCGAGAAGCGGGCGATAGAGACCATACTGGATGGAAAGCCCAGCACTGAGTTCATGAAATTTGGCGACACCATACGCATAGAAATGAAGGGGTTGGACGGCATGAGTGTGTTTGGCGCGATAGACCAGACCATTGCGCCGCTGGTGCCTGCTGCGAAGTGAGCCGTGGCGGCCCCCGGGTGGCCGCGTTGTCCGCGCCGCGCTTGTATGAATGGGTGAATAAAGGAGCCATACATGAACCAGACCGTTGATTACAGCCGCTATCAAACCCTGAACATCCAACGCCGGGGCGTGAATGGGTGGGTGCTGGATGTGCAGATGAAGGCGAGCAACGGCAAATTACCCACTGCGGGGCACCTTGGCCATTATGAGTTGACCGAGATTTGGCGCGACATAGGCCGCGATGAGTCGGTGCGGGTGGCTGTGCTGCGTGGCGAGGGGCAGGGGTTTTCGGGGGGTGGCGATTTGGCCCTGGTGTCTGAGATGGCCGAGGACTTCGGGGTGCGCAGCCGGGTGTGGCGCGAGGCGCGGGATTTGGTCTATCACCTGATCAATTGCGACAAGCCGATTGTGAGCGCGATGCACGGCCCTGCGGTGGGCGCAGGGTTGGTGGCGGGCCTGTTGGCTGATATCTCGATTGCAGCGAAGTCGGCGCGCATCGTAGACGGGCATACCCGCTTGGGTGTGGCGGCGGGTGACCATGCGGCGATCATTTGGCCTTTGTTGTGTGGCATGGCCAAGTCCAAATACCACCTGATGTTGTGCGAGCCGGTGGACGGTGAAACCGCCGAGCGCATGGGCCTGGTGTCGTTGGCGGTGGATGAGGCCGATTTGTTGCCCAAGGCGTATGAGGTGGCTGACCGTTTGGCGGCGGGCAGCCAGACGGCGATCAGATGGACCAAATATGCCCTGAACAATTGGCTGCGCCAGGCAGGGCCGACTTTTGATGCGTCGCTGGCGTTGGAGTTCATGGGTTTTGCGGGCCCTGATGTGCGCGAGGGAGTGGCTTCGCTGCGCGAACGCCGTGCCCCCCGTTTTGAATGAGCGACTGATGAGCCGAAGTGGCCCAGGGGAGGTTTGCAAACCCCCATGCGCTGTGGCACCGCCAAGCCGCGCGGTATTCAGACGCAGCGAGTCAGGCCGGGCGACCCTGGCCGGGGTGTGGGCACTGGTGATCGGTGGCCATGCGCTGGCTTTGTGGGGGTGGCAGTGGATGTCAAAGACGCGGGTGAGCGCGCCTGAGGTGGTGTGGCTGCAAATGACCCCGCCTGAGCCCGAGCCGGCGGCGGCGAAGCGCCCGCCTTCGGTGCCTCCCGCCTTGTTGCCCCCTGCTTTGGTGCGGGCGCCTTTAGGGCGGGCACCTGAGCCCGCGCCTGCGCTGCCCAGTGCAGCGGTGGCCAGCCCTTCGGTGCCTGGGGTTGCGGTGCCCAGTGCTTCGGCCCCCGGCCCGCTGCCTGCGGCGAGTGCGGAGCCCAGGGGCACACAGGCCGGGCCAGCCACGGCGGCGCAGGGGGAGGCTGTGGCCCCCAGGTCTGGCGGCGCGGGGGGGGAGGCGATGACTTTGCCGAATTTGTCGGCGTCTTATTTGAATAACCCGCCGCCTGTGTACCCGCCGATCAGCAAACGCATGGGTGAGCAGGGGCGGGTGGTGATGCGTGTGCTGATTGATGAGCAGGGCTTTCCGCAAAAGGCCGAGTTGATGGCGGGCAGCGGGTACAGTCGGCTGGATCAGGCGGCAGAAAAAGCGGTGATGTCTTGGCGCTATGTGCCGGGGCAGCGCGGTGGGCGGCCACAGGCCATGTGGTTCAATGTGCCGATTTCGTTTGAATTGAAACCTACTCTGGATTGAGCTATGGGGATGAATACCGGTTTTGTGGCCACCATCGGGCAAGGCGATGCCGTGACGGTGGCGGTGGCGGTGATTTTGTTGGCGATGTCGGTGCTGTCTTGGGTGGTGCTGATTTTGAAGGCGCAAGAAGGTTGGCGCGACCGGCAAATGGCGCAAGGTGCCAGCGGCTGGCGCGCGATGAGCCAGACTGAGCGCAGCGCCTGGCGCGCACAGGCCGCTTCAGATGACCCTTATGCCCGGCTGCATGACAGTGGGCTGCAGGCATTGCGCGATTTGCAAAAGCTGCGCCGCCAGCCCCAGCCGAGGGTGGTGGATGACAGCGACTGGGTCACGCGCCATTTGCAAAGCACGCTGGATCAGGCGGGCCTGCAGGTGCAGCGCCATTTGACGCTGCTGGCCTCGGTCGGGGCGACGGCCCCGTTTGTGGGGCTGTTTGGGACGGTGTGGGGGATTTATCACGCGCTGGCGGAAATTGGCCAATCTGGCTTGGCTTCTATAGACCAGGTGGCTGGGCCGGTGGGGGAGGCCTTGGTGATGACGGCCTTCGGGCTGGCGGTGGCGATACCGGCGGTGTTGGCCTATAACGGCTTGGTGCGCATGGGCAGGAACCGGATGGCCCGCTGGCGCGAGTTTGCCACTTGGGTTCATGCGCATGCCATGACCGAGCCACTGGAAGATCACTGAGATGGGGTTTCAGAGCCATGATCAGGCCGATGAGGCCATGAGCGAAATCAATATGACGCCACTGGTCGATGTGATGCTGGTGTTGCTGATCATTTTTATGGTGACTTTGCCGGTGATGCGCCAGGCGGTGCAGGTGGAGTTGCCACGCGCCAACAGCCAGCCTTTGCCCGTGAAAACGCCAGTGCTTCGTTTGGAGGTCTCGGCGCAGGGGGGCTATCATCTGGAGGGTGTGCCTGTGCCGCAGGGTGATTTGGCGCGCCGTCTGGCCGAGGTGGCGGCGCGCGAGCCCCAGCCTCGATTGCTGATAGAGGGTGACCGGATGGCGCGGTATGAGGGTGTGGCGCAGGCCCTGTCCGCCGCCCAGCGGGCGGGCTTGAAGCAAGTCGGTTTTGTGACTGAGAAGAGCAAGGAGACCCCATGAGCCAATCGGCCCCTTTTGATTTCGCCGCACTTGTTCCCGGTTTTGATTTTTTGAACAAGCTGGCGTCTGCGCCCGCCTCGGCGGCCCCGTCGGTGAGCAGTTGGGTGGCCCCGACGCTGGACCCGAAAGAGTTGGAAAAACGCATACAGGATTTGCGCACGGTGAAGTTTTGGCTGGAGCAAAACTCGCAGGCCGTGGATGCGACGATCAAGGCACTGGAAGTGCAGCGCATGACGCTGGCCACGCTGCAAGGCATGAATGTCAGCATGGGTCAGCTGGCCCAGGCGCTGAAGGTGCCCGCCGACGCTGCGCCGGCCAAGGCGGCATCTGCTGCGCCTTCTGCCGCTGAGCCCCCGGCCAAAAAGCCCCGCCCGTCGGCGGCTGGGGCAGCCGGTGCTGGTAAGGGGGCTAAGGGGGCTAAAGCGGCTAATGGGGCAGAGTCCGGGGCAGCGGTGGACCCGATGGCATGGTGGGGGGCTTTGACGCAGCAGTTCCAGCAAATTGCGGGGGATGCCATGCAAGAAATGCAGCGCAAAGCCCAGGCGCAGCCTGCCGCCGCCGCCCCGCCCGCCGCCCCGACCGCTGCCGCCACGGCCAAGGGCCAAGCGGGCGCTGCCCGTGGGGCCAAGCGGCGCGCCAGCAGCCGAGGCCAGTGAGGTGCGGTGTGGTGCAGTGTGGGTGTGAGATGACGGTAAGTGGTGACGGTGTGTGATGAAGGCGTGCCGGGTGTGAACGACGATTTCAGGGAGAGCAAGACGTGAAAAAAGTGGGTTTGATCGGCTTGGGTGCCATGGGTGCCGGTATAGCAGGCAGTTTGCGCAGGGCGGGTTTTGCGCCGCATGTGTATGACATTCGAGCCGAGGTGGCGCGGGCCTTTGCCGCTGAGGGCGGGGTGGCGTGTGCCACGCTGGCCGAGTTGGGTGCGGCTTGTGATGTGGTGATTTCGGTGGTGGTGAATGCCGAGCAAACCGAACAGGTGTTGTGGGGGGATGATCGGCAGGGGGTGGCCCATGCGATGCGCCCTGGCAGCCTTTTTGTGATGTGTTCCACGGTGGATCCGAATCGCTCGATGGCTTGGGAGGGCGAGTTGCAGGCGAAGGGCTTGCTGTATTTGGATGCGCCGATTTCTGGCGGGGCAGCGCGTGCCGCCAGTGGCGAGATGACGATGATGACGGCGGGCAGCCCGGCCGCTTATGCCTTGGCCGACCCCTTTTTGGAGGCGATGGCAGGGAAGGTTTATCGATTGGGAGATCGTGCGGGCAATGGCTCGAAGGTGAAAATCATCAACCAGTTGCTGGCAGGGGTGCATATTGCGGCGGCGGCAGAGGCGATGGCTTTGGGCTTGCGCGAGGGGGTGGATGCGCATGAACTGTATGAGGTCATTACGCACAGCGCGGGCAATAGCTGGATGTTTGAAAACCGCATGGCCCATGTGCTGGCGGCCGATTACACCCCGCTGTCGGCGGTGGATATTTTTGTGAAAGATTTGGGTTTGGTGCTGGATACTGCGCGCGCGAGCAAATTTCCTTTGCCTTTGGCCAGCACGGCGCATCAGATGTTCATGCAGGCCTCATCGGCGGGGCATGGCCGTGAGGACGATAGCGCGGTCATCAAAATATTCCCCGGCATCGAGTTGCCAAAGAAGTAGGCCTTGCAGAGATGGCGGGAATCGGGGACTGACCCCGATTCATTTGGCCCCGGTGAATGGTTGCGATTCATGGGGAGGGGGTGGGCTGCAGACGTCGACCCAGGTGCCTTGGGTGAGGCGGGCCATTTCGGCGACAGAGATGCGCACGGCGCTGTCGATGCTGCCTGCGGCAGGCCACATTTCGGTGTGGGCTTGCAAAGAGGCGTCGAGGTGGACTGGCATGGGGGTGGCGAGGCCGAAGGGGCAGACGCCGCCCACGGGGTGTCCGGTGAGGCGGATGACTTCGTCCGGAGGAAGCATTTTGCCTTTGCCGAAGGTGCGTTTGAATTTGCCGTGATCAATGCGGACGTCGCCTGCAGCGACGACGAGGATATCGCGCCCATCGGCGAGGTGGAAGGCGAGGGTTTTGGCGATTTGACCGGGGAGCACGCCGTGGGCCGCCGCCGCAGTGGCGACGGTGGCCGTGGTTTGCGTGGTGATGAGAATGGGCACATCCACACCATGCCGGGCAAAGAAAGCTTTGACGGATTCGAGGCTCATGGGGTAAAGGATTAGACGCCGCGGGCGCGGTCGGTGGCGAATTGGCGGCGGTATGGGGTGAAGCGGCCTTGTTCGAGGGCTTCGCGGATTTCGCGCATGAGGTTGAGGTAGTAGTGCAGGTTGTGGATGGTGCAGAGCATGGGCCCGAGCATTTCGCCGCAGCGGTCTAGGTGGTGGAGGTAGGCGCGGCTGAAGCCGCCGCTGGTGCTGCCGTCGGGCCGGGTGTGGCCGGCGCAGGTGTAACAGGTGCAGGTGTCGTCGAGCGGGGCGTGGTCGGCTTTGTGGCGGGCGTTGCGGAGTTTGAGGTCGCCGTAGCGGGTGAAGAGGGTGCCGTTGCGGGCGTTGCGGGTGGGCATGACGCAGTCGAACATATCGACGCCTTCGGCGACACCTTGGACGAGGTCTTCGGGGGTGCCGACGCCCATGAGGTAGCGGGGTTTGTGCGTGGGCAGGCGGTGCGGGGTGTGGGCCATGATGCGCCGCATTTCTTCTTTGGGCTCGCCGACGCTGACGCCGCCGACGGCATAGCCGGGGAAGTTCATTTCGACCAAGGCTTCGAGGGATTCCTGGCGCAGGTGCTCGAACATGCCGCCCTGGACGATGCCAAAGAGGGCGTTGGGGTTGCCCAGGCGTTGGAATTCGGTTTGGGAGCGCAGGGCCCAGCGGCGACTCATTTCCATGCTGTCGCGGGCTTGTGCTTCGGTGGTGAGTTGGCCCTTGGTCTCATATGGCGTGCATTCGTCGAGTTGCATGACGATGTCGCTGTTGAGGGTGGTCTGGATTTGCATGCTGACTTCGGGCGACATGAAGAGTTTGTCGCCATTCACCGGGGAGGCGAAGTGGACGCCCTGTTCGGTGATTTTGCGCATGTCGCCCAGTGACCAGACCTGGAAGCCGCCGCTGTCGGTGAGGATGGGTTTGTGCCAACGCTCGAAGCCGTGCAGGCCGCCAAAGCTTTGCATGATGTCGAGGCCGGGGCGCATCCAGAGGTGAAAGGTGTTGCCCAGGATGATTTGGGCGCCCATGTCTTCGAGGCTGCGTGGCATCACGCCTTTGACGGTGCCGTAGGTGCCCACGGGCATGAAGATGGGGGTTTGTACGCTGCCGTGGCGCAGGCCGAGGGTGCCGCGGCGGGCGTGGCTGTCGGGGTCGGTGGTGAGCAGTTGGAAGGTGAGCACGGTCAAAATTGTAGGGTGTCGCGGGGGCCGCTGCGTGCCAGGAGCATGGCGTCGCCGTAGCTGAAGAATCGGTAGCGCTGGCCGATGGCGTGTTGGTAGAGGGCCATGATGTGGGCGTGCCCGGCCAAGGCAGAGACGAGCATCATCAGGGTGCTTTTGGGCAGGTGGAAGTTGGTGAGCAGGAGGTCGATGATTTTGAAGCGAAAGCCCGGGGTGATGAAGATCTGGGTGTCGCCTTCGGTTTGGCCGGTGGCGGCCCATGACTCCAGGGTGCGCACGGTGGTGGTGCCGACGGCAAGCACGCGGCCACCGCGGGCCTGACAGCGGCGGATGGCCTCTTGGGTGGTGGCCGGGATGTGGTACCACTCCTGGTGCATGGTGTGTTGGTCGATGCGCTCGGTTTTGACGGGTTGAAAGGTGCCTGCGCCGACGTGCAGGGTGATGTTGGCGCGTTCTATGCCCCGGGTGTCGAGGTGGTGCAGCACGGCTTCGTCAAAGTGCAGGGCGGCGGTGGGCGCGGCGACGGCACCGGGCTGTCGGGCGAAGACGGTTTGGTAGCGCCGTTCGTCTTCGGCGTCATCGGGGTGCTGGATGTAGGGCGGCAAGGGGACATGGCCGTGGCGGGCCATGGCGTCAAAGGGCGGGGTGTTGAAGGCGAATCGGAACAGGGCGCCTTGTGCGTCGGGCCAACGCCCGAGCAGGGTGGCTTGAAAGCCGCCCGCCATTTGGAGCACGGTGCCGATGGGGGGTTTTTTGCTGACCTTCATGTGGGCCACGACTTGGTGCGGGGGCTGGCCGGGGAGGTCGGGCAAGACCCGCTCGACCAGCAGTTCGAGTTGGCCGCCGGTGGGTTTGTGGCCCCAGAGGCGGGCTTTGATGACCTGGGTGTCGTTGAAGACGAGGAGGTCGTTGGGGCTGAGGAGGTCGGGGAGTTCTTTGAAGATGCGGTCGACGGGTGAGCTGGCGCGGCCATCGAGCAGGCGCGATGCGCTGCGTACGGGGGCGGGGTGCTGGGCGATCAGTTCGGGAGGGAGGTCGAAGTCAAAATCAGAGAGTTTGAATGAGGGGTTGACTGTGGTCATAGACCCGTTCCGGTAAATGATGGGTGATTTTCGCATGGCACTTTGCGCCGGCGTGGCGCAAGGCACAATTCCCCCATGGCCGCACCCAAGCCCAGCACAGAGAAGCCTTTGTCGGCACCGCAAAAAGCCTTGCGCAAGATGGGTTTGGTGCGCCCGGTGGATTTGGCGCTGCATTTGCCCTACCGCTATGAGGATGAGACGCGCATCGTGCCGCTGCGTGAGGCGCGTGACGGGGAGACGGTGCAGATTGAGGGGGTGGTGCGCCGCTGCGATGTGGCGTTCAAGCCCCGGCGTCAGTTGCAGGTGGTGGTGGACGACGGGACCGACACATGCACGTTGCGGTTTTTTAATTTTTACCCGAACCAGAAAAAAATGATGGAGGTCGGGGCGCGGGTGCGGGTGCGTGGGGAGGTGCGCGGGGGGTTCATGGGGCGCACGATGATGCACCCCACGGTGTCGGCGGCGGGGGTGCCGCTGGCGCAGGCGCTGACCCCGGTTTACCCGAGCACGGCGAGTTTGCCGCAGGCGTATTTGCGCAAGGCGGTGCAGGGGGGGCTGGAGCGGGCTTTGAGCGATGGCGAGTTCTCTGAGACGCTGCCGCCTGAGTTGCAGCCCGATGGGATTTGGCCGTTGGCTGAGGCGCTGCGGTTTTTGCACCACCCGAGCCCGAAGACTTCTTTGGCGACGCTGGAGGACCGCACGCACCCGGCCTGGTGCCGGTTGAAGGCGGAGGAGTTGCTGGCCCAGCAGTTGTCGCAGCGTTTGGCCAAGCAAGAACGCGATGCCTTGCGCGGGCCCGTGTTGCCGGTGCAGGCCGATGGCATAGGAAGGGGTTTGCGGGCTGCGTTGCCCTTTGAGTTGACGGGCGCCCAGCGGCGGGTGGTGCAGGAGATTGCCGCCGATTTGGCGCGCCCGGTGCCGATGCACCGTTTGTTGCAAGGGGATGTGGGGTCGGGCAAGACGGTGGTGGCTGCGCTGGCGGCGGCGCAGGCGATGGATGCCGGTTGGCAGTGCGCCTTGATGGCGCCGACGGAGATTTTGGCCGAGCAACATTTCAGCAAGCTGGTGCAATGGATAGAGCCGGTGTTGCCGCCGGGCAAACGGGTGGCATGGTTGACCGGGAGCCAGAAAAAGAAAGAGCGCGAGCGGATGCTGGAGGCGATTGAGAGCGGGGCGGCCTTGCTGGTGGTGGGGACGCATGCGGTGATACAGCAAGACGTGAGGTTTCACCGTTTGGGCTTGGCCATTATTGATGAGCAGCACCGCTTCGGGGTGGAGCAGCGCCTGGCGTTGCGGCGCAAGACGCAGCAGGCGCAACTGGCCGAGGGGGTGCAAGAGCCGCATATGTTGATGATGAGTGCGACCCCGATACCGCGCACTTTGGCGATGGCGCATTACGCGGACCTGGATGTGTCGACCCTGGATGAGTTGCCCCCGGGGCGCACGCCGGTGGTGACGCGACTGGTGGCCGATACCCGGCGTGCCGAGTTGGTGGAGCGCATGAGCGCCCAAATTGCGCAGGGTCGGCAGGTGTATTGGGTTTGCCCCCTGATTGAGGAGCGCGAAGCGCTGGATTTGACGAATGCCACAGAGACGCACCGTTTGCTGAGCGAGGCGCTGAACACCGACCCCGAGCGGCCTGTATTGGTGGGCTTGTTGCACTCGCGCATGGCGGCGGCGCAGAAGAAGGCGGTGATGGATCTGTTTACCCGGGGTGAGATGGCGGTGTTGGTGAGCACCACGGTGATTGAGGTGGGGGTGGATGTGCCCAATGCCTCGCTGATGGTGATTGAGCACGCCGAGCGCTTCGGGCTGAGCCAGTTGCACCAGTTGCGGGGGCGTGTGGGGCGCGGTGCGGCGGCTTCGGCGTGTGTGTTGTTGTATGCCCAAGGGGAGGGCGCGCGATTGTCTGACACGGCGCGTGAGCGTTTGCGGGCGATGGTGGATACGGCGGATGGTTTTGAGATTGCCCGGCGTGATTTGGAGATACGCGGGCCGGGGGAGTTTTTGGGGGCGCGCCAGTCGGGTGCGGCGATGCTGCGTTTTGCGGATTTGCAAACCGACCTCAGCTGGCTGGAGTGGGCGCGCCGTGTCGCGCCGCTGATGCTGGCGCAGTACCCGGCGCTGGCGCAGGTGCATCTGCACCGCTGGCTGGGGCAGCGCCACGATTATCTGAAGGCCTGAAGGTGTGTGGATGTGTGTCGTTAGCGATGCGGGGATAATGGCGGGATGACTTTGACCGAATTGAAGTACATCGTCGCGGTGGCGCGTGAAAAGCACTTTGGCCGTGCGGCCGAGGCCTGTTTTGTGTCGCAGCCAACGCTGTCGGTGGCGATCAGAAAGCTGGAAGAGGAGCTGGAGGTTAAACTGTTTGAGCGCAATGCCAACGAAGTGACGCTGACCCCTTTGGGCGAGGAGATTGTGCGCCAGGCGCAAAGTGTGCTGGAGCAGGCCGCCAGCATCAAGGAGATTGCCAAGCGTGGCAAAGACCCGCTGGCGGGTGCCTTGCGGCTGGGGGTGATTTACACCATTGGCCCTTATTTGTTGCCTGAGCTGGTGCGCCACGCCATAGAAAAAACGCCGCAAATGCCACTGATGTTGCAGGAGAACTTCACGGTGAAGTTGCTGGAGATGCTGCGCACCGGGGAGATTGATTGCGCGATATTGGCCGAGCCGTTTCCGGACACGGGGCTGGCGATGGCGCCGCTGTATGACGAGCCTTTCATGGCGGCCTTGCCCAGCAACCACCCGTTGGCGCAAAAGTCGCAGATCAGTGCGCGGGAGTTGAAGGCAGAGACGATGTTGTTGCTGGGCACGGGGCATTGTTTTCGTGACCATGTGCTGGAGGTGTGCCCTGAATTTGCCCGTTTTGCCAGCGATGCCGAGGGCATCCGCAAGAGTTTTGAGGGCTCGTCGCTGGAGACCATCAAGCACATGGTGGCCGCTGGCATGGGGGTGACTTTGGTGCCGCGCTTGTCGGTGCCTGCCGAGGCGCTGGCGGCGGGCCGGCCACGTCGAGGCCGGGCGCGTGCCGATGAAAAATATGTGCGTTATTTGCCCATCGTCGATGGGGAAGACAGCCCGCCGGTGCGCCGGGTGGTGTTGGCGTGGCGGCGCAGTTTTACCCGCTATGAGGCGATTGCGGCTTTGCGCAACGCGGTGTATGCCTGTGCCTTGCCGGGGGTGGTGCGGCTTTCATGAGCCCGATGCCTTATTTGGACCTGGTGCGCTGGGACCGCCCGGCGGGTTGGTTGCTGTTGTTGTGGCCTTCGTTGTCGGCGCTGTGGGTGGCCGCTGAGGGCTGGCCGGGCTGGCATTTGTGGGCGGTGTTTGTGGCCGGGACGGTGCTGATGCGCAGTGCGGGGTGCACGATCAATGATGTCGCCGACCGCGATTTTGACCGGCATGTGAAGCGCACGGCGATGCGCCCTGTGACGCGGGGGGTGTTGAGTGTGCGCCAGGCCCTGGGGTTTGGGACCGTGCTGGCGCTGATGGCGTTTGCGCTGGTGCTGACCCTCAATGAGCCGACGGTGGTGTGGTCGTTTGCGGCGTTGGCGGTGACGCTGATCTACCCCTATGCCAAGCGCCATGTGTCGATGCCGCAGGCGGTGTTGGGGGTGGCGTTCAGTTTTGGCATTCCGATGGCTTTTGCGGCGGTGTACGGGATGGGCCAGCCGTGGCAGGCGGCGTGGGCGAGTGTGCCGCCGCTGGCCTGGGCGTTACTGATGGGCAATTTATTTTGGGTGCTGGCGTATGACACCGAGTACGCCATGGTGGATCGCGATGACGATTTGCGCATTGGCATGAAGACTTCGGCGATCACGCTGGGACGTTGGGATGTGGCGGTGGTGATGCTTTGCTATGCCGTGCATTTGCTGGTTTGGGCGGCGCTGATCACGCCGCTGGGTTTGGGCTGGCCATGGCTGTTGGCGCTGGGGCTGGCGGCGGGGCAGGCGGTGTGGCATTTCTTCTTGATTCGGGATCGCAGCCGCGAGGGCAGTTTTCGGGCGTTTCGCTTGAACCACTGGCTGGGGGCGACGCTGTTTGGCGGTATTGCCCTGGGTTTTGCGCTACGCTAACGGGCATGAACAAACGCATTGCATTCATGGGCGGGGGCAATATGGCCAGCGCCATCATTGGCGGTTTGCTGCGCCAGGGCGTGGCGGCCACGCAGTTGCAGGTGGTGGACCCGTTTGAGCCGGCGCGTGAGCGTTTGGCCGCTTTGGGCTTGGCGGTGCATGCGCAGGCAGGGCCGGCGTTGGCGGACGCCGATATGGTGGTGTGGGCGGTCAAGCCGCAAGTGTTTGCCGAGGCGGCGCGGCCAGCGGCCCCGCATGTGGGGCAGGCGCTGCACCTGAGTGTGGCGGCGGGCATTACCACCGATAGCATGGCGCAGTGGCTGGGCAGCGAGCGGGTGGTGCGGGCCATGCCCAATACCCCGGCCTTGGTGGGTTTGGGCCAGACGGGGCTGTATGCCCGCCCGACGGTGGGCGAGGATGACCGGGCTTGGGTGGCGCACGTGCTGGCCGCGACGGGAGAGGTTTTGTGGGTGGCGCAAGAGCCTTTGCTGGATGCCGTGACGGCTTTGTCGGGCTCGGGCCCGGCGTATGTGTTTTATTTCATCGAGTCGATGGTGCGCGCCGGTGTGGCCATGGGTCTCAGCGAGGTGCAAGCCAAACAATTGGCGGTGGGCACGATGGCCGGGGCGGCTGAATTGGCCCGTGCCAGCAGCGAGGCGCCTGCGGTGTTGCGTGAACGGGTGACCTCCAAAGGGGGCACGACTTATGCGGCCCTGACCCACATGGAGGCCACTAAAGTTGGCACACACTTCGAAGAAGCGCTTTTAAAAGCGGGGCATAGGGCGCAGGAGCTGGGCCGGGAGTTTGGCTGAAAAGGCGGGGCTGCCGGGGTGGTGGGTGGCGGTTTTTGTCTTTTTTGGGGCCTGAGGCTTGCAGGCGGGGTAAATCTGTGTCATAATCGAGGGCTTCCGCTTTGAAAAGAAGTGGAGAGCAGGTGTTGAAAAACACCTGTGCATGTCCCCTTTAGGGGGGTCAAACTCAACCCCAAGCATTGGGGGCCGCGCCGCAGGGCTGGCCTTTGATGACGGGACCAAGACTGACCGGGGCTTGCTGTTCATGCGGTTTGTATGAAATGAGCGCCTTGGTACAAGTTGGGAATTAAACAAAATGATCCAGACAGAATCTCGGCTCGATGTCGCCGACAACACCGGTGCGAAATCGGTTTTGTGCATCAAGGTGCTCGGTGGCTCCAAGCGTCGCTACGCCAGCGTGGGCGACATCATCAAGGTCAGCATTAAAGAGGCTGCACCGCGCGGACGCGTCAAAAAAGGCGAGGTCTATAGCGCGGTTGTGGTGCGCACCGCCAAGGGCATCCGCCGTGGCGATGGCTCGCTGATCAAGTTCGACGGCAATGCCGCCGTTCTTCTCAACAACAAGCTCGAACCCATCGGTACCCGCATCTTTGGACCGGTCACGCGTGAATTGCGGACTGAGAAGTTCATGAAGATCGTGTCGTTGGCGCCCGAAGTTCTCTAAGCAGAGGCCCTCATGAACAAGATTCGCAAAGGCGATACCGTCGTTGTCCTGACCGGGCGCGACAAGGGTAAGCGTGGCGTGGTTGCGCTGCGCAAGGACGATACGCATGTGATCGTCGAAGGCATCAATTTGGTGAAGAAGCACACCAAGCCCAACCCGATGGCGGGCACGACGGGCGGCATTGTGGAGAAGTCGATGCCGATACACCAGTCGAACGTGGCCATTTACAACGCAGCCACCGGCAAAGCCGATCGCGTGGGCGTGAAAGTCCAGGCCGACGGCACCAAGGTGCGGGTGTTCAAGTCCAACGGCGAAGAAATCAAGGCGGCATGATCATGGCACGACTGCAACAACACTATCGCGAAAAAGTCGTTCCCGAACTGACCCAGAAGTTCGGTTACAAGTCACCCATGGAGGTGCCGCGCATCACCAAGATCACCCTGAACATGGGTGTGAGCGAGGCGGTGGCCGATAAGAAGGTGATGGACCACGCTGTGGGCGACCTGACCAAGATTGCCGGCCAAAAGCCGGTGGTGACCAAGGCCAAGAAAGCCATTGCCGGTTTCAAGATCCGTGAAGGCCAGGCGATTGGCTGCATGGTGACCCTGCGCGGTGTGCGCATGTATGAATTCCTGGATCGCTTCGTGACCGTGGCGCTGCCGCGTGTGCGTGACTTCCGTGGCATTTCAGGCCGCGCGTTTGATGGCCGTGGCAACTACAACATCGGCGTGAAAGAGCAGATCATTTTCCCCGAGATCGAATATGACAAGGTCGACGCACTGCGCGGCCTGAACATCAGCATCACCACGACGGCCAAGTCGGACGATGAGTGCAAGGCACTGCTCGCCGGTTTCCGTTTCCCGTTCAAGAACTGAGGTGGCATGTGGCTAAAGTAGCATTGATTCAACGCGAGCTCAAGCGCGAAAAACTGGTGGCCAAGTACGCCAAGAAGTACGCTGAGCTCAAGGGCATCGCCGACGATGCCAAGCGCAGCGAAGAAGAGCGCATGGCTGCCCGTGCGGCCCTGCAAAAGTTGCCCCGCAACGCCAACCCCACCCGCCAGCGCAACCGCTGCGAGGTGACTGGCCGTCCGCGTGGCACATTCCGTCAATTTGGACTGGGTCGCGCCAAGATCCGTGAGATGGCCTTTGAAGGCAACATCCCCGGCGTGACCAAAGCCAGCTGGTAATCAGGCAGGAGAAAATTTCATGAGCATGAGTGATCCCATTGCCGACCTGCTGACACGCATTCGCAATGCACAGATGGTGGCCAAGCCGACCGTGATGGTGCCTTCTTCCAAGGTGAAGGTGGCGATTGCCCAAGTCTTGAAGGACGAGGGTTATATCGACGGTTTCCAGGTCAAGACCGAAGGCGGCAAAACCGAGTTGGAAATCAGCTTGAAGTACTATGCTGGCCGTCCGGTGATTGAGCGCATCGAGCGCGTCAGCCGCCCTGGCTTGCGCGTCTACAAAGGCCGCGATGCCATTCCCCAGGTGATGAACGGTTTGGGTGTGGCCATTGTGACCACCCCCAAGGGCGTCATGACCGATCGCAAGGCGCGCGCCACTGGCGTGGGCGGCGAAGTCTTGTGCTACGTCGCTTGATCGCAGGAGCCTAAAAATGTCCCGAGTTGGAAAAATGCCCGTGACCGTCCCGCAAGGCGTGGATGTGTCGATCAAAGAAGACCAGATCAGTGTGAAGGGCACAGGCGGCACGCTGTCTGTGGCCAACAACACGCTGGTGACCGTGAAGAACGAAGGCGGCAAGCTGACCTTTGTGCCGGCCAACGAGAGCCGCGAGGCCAATGCCATGAGCGGCACCATGCGACAGCTGGTGAACAATATGGTGGTCGGTGTGACCAAAGGCTTTGAGAAGAAGCTGTCGCTGGTGGGTGTGGGCTATAAGGCCCAGGCCCAAGGCGCGAAGCTGAATCTGGCGGTGGGTTTTTCTCACCCCGTCAACATCGATATGCCCACCGGCATCAAGGTGGAGACCCCGGCCCCGACGGAGATCATCATCAAAGGTGCCGATCGCCAGCGTGTCGGCCAGATCGCCGCCGAGATTCGCGCCATTCGCCCCCCCGAGCCATATAAAGGCAAGGGCATCCGTTATTCGGATGAGCGGATCGTGATCAAAGAGACCAAGAAGAAATAAGGAGCAGCAGCATGTTGAACAAGAAACAGCAGCGTCTGCGCCGGTCACGCCAAACCCGCATTCGCATCGCGACCCAGGGTGTGGCCCGTTTGACGGTGAACCGCACCAATTTGCACATTTATGCCGCCATCGTTTCGGGTTGCGGTACCAAGGTGTTGGCCAGTGCTTCGACCGCCGAGGCCGAGATTCGCCAGAGCCTGGGCGCCACGGGCAAGGGTGGCAATGCCGCCGCTGCCGCCATCATTGGCAAGCGCATCGCCGAGAAGGCGAAGGCCGCCGGTGTGGAGAAGGTGGCATTTGACCGCGCAGGTTTTGCCTACCACGGTCGTGTCAAGGCCTTGGCCGAAGCCGCTCGCGAAGCGGGTTTGCAGTTCTAAGCGGAGCGAGAGATCAATATGGCAAAAGTTCAAGCTAAGGTTCAAGACGACGCTCGCGATGACGGTCTGCGCGAGAAGATGATCGCGGTCAACCGCGTGACCAAGGTGGTCAAGGGTGGCCGTATTCTCGGTTTCGCCGCACTGACAGTGGTGGGTGATGGCGATGGTCGCGTGGGCATGGGCAAAGGCAAGTCGAAAGAAGTGCCCGCCGCCGTGCAAAAGGCCATGGAAGAGGCGCGTCGCCACATGACCAAGGTGTCGCTGAAGAACGGCACGATTCATCACAATGTGACCGGTCACCACGGTGCCGCTGTCGTCATGATGGCCCCGGCCCCCAAGGGCACCGGCATCATCGCCGGCGGCCCGATGCGCGCCGTGTTTGAGGTGATGGGCATTACCGACATCGTGGCCAAGAGCCATGGTTCCTCCAACCCGTACAACATGGTTCGCGCCACGTTTGACGCACTGAATAAGTCGACGACGCCTTCGGAAGTCGCGGCCAAGCGCGGCAAGACGGTCGAAGACCTGTTCGCCTGACATCGGAGCCCCCCATGAGCAACACCCCTCGCGTCAAGGTTCAGTTGGTTCGCAGCCCGATCGGCTGCAAAGAATCGCATCGCGCCACTGTGCGCGGTCTGGGCTTGCGCAAAATCAATTCGATCAGCGAGCTGGAAGACACGCCCGCTGTGCGCGGCATGATCAACAAGATCAGCTACCTGGTCAAAGTCCTGTAAAGGCCACTCCATGCAACTCAATACCATTCAACCCGCTGCTGGCGCAAAGCACGCCAAGCGCCGTGTGGGCCGTGGCATCGGCTCTGGCCTGGGCAAGACCGCCGGTCGCGGTCACAAAGGGCAAAAGTCGCGTTCGGGCGGCTACCACAAGGTGGGCTTCGAGGGCGGTCAGATGCCCCTGCAGCGTCGCCTGCCCAAGCGCGGCTTCAAGTCGCATTTGCTGAAGTACAACGCCGAGATCACTTTGACTGCGCTGGAGCAGTTGGGTGCCGCCGAGGTGGATCTGCTGACGCTGAAGCAAGCTGGCCTGGTGGGCGAGCTGGCCAAGGTGGTCAAGGTGATCAAGACCGGCGAACTCAAGCGCGCGGTGAAACTGAACGGGATTGGGGCCACTGCAGGCGCCAAGGCCGCGATTGAGGCTGCCGGCGGTTCGCTGGCCTGAAGGCCCGCACGCTGAACCACTCTAGAACGACCCATACACCATGGCCACCACCGCAAACCAAGCAAAGAACGGCAAGTACGGCGATTTGAGCCGTCGGCTGATCTTTTTGTTGTTGGCGCTGGTGGTGTACCGTGTGGGTGCGCACATTCCTGTGCCGGGCATAGACCCGCAGCAACTGCAGCAACTCTTCAATGGCCAGCAAGGCGGCATTTTGAACTTGTTCAATATGTTCTCTGGCGGTGCCTTGTCGCGCTTCACGGTGTTTGCGCTGGGGATCATGCCCTACATCTCGGCCTCGATCATCATGCAGTTGCTGACTTATGTGGTGCCCACATTCGAGCAGCTGAAGAAAGAGGGCGAAGCCGGGCGGCGCAAGATCACGCAGTACACGCGATATGGCACTTTGGGCCTGGCGCTGTTCCAGTCGATGGGCATTGCACTGGCGCTGGAGTCATCTGCCGGTTTGGTGCTGGAGCCAGGCATGGGCTTTCGGGTGACCACGGTGGTGAGCTTGACGGCGGGCACGATGTTCCTGATGTGGCTGGGTGAGCAGATCACCGAGCGCGGGCTGGGCAATGGCATTTCGATTCTGATTTTTGCCGGTATTGCGGCGGGCTTGCCCAGCGCAATCGGTGGCTTGCTGGAGCTGGTGCGCACGGGTGCGATGAGCATCATTGTGGCGCTCTTCATTGTGGCTCTGGTGGTGCTGGTGACTTATTTTGTGGTGTTTGTGGAGCGTGGCCAGCGCAAGATTCTGGTGAATTACGCGCGCCGCCAAGTGGGCAACAAGGTGTATGGCGGGCAGTCTTCGCACTTGCCGCTGAAGTTGAACATGGCGGGTGTGATTCCCCCGATTTTTGCGTCTTCGATCATTTTGCTGCCGGCCACGGTGGTGAGTTGGTTCAGCACCGGTGACAGCATGCGTTGGCTGAAAGACATTGCCAGTGCCTTGTCGCCCGGGCAGCCGGTTTACATCATGCTGTATCTGGCCGCGATTGTGTTTTTCTGCTTCTTCTACACGGCGCTGGTGTTCAACAGCCGTGAGACGGCAGACAATTTGAAGAAGTCGGGTGCTTTTGTGCCGGGCATACGCCCTGGCGACCAGACCGCCCGCTACATCGACAAGATTTTGGTGAGACTGACTTTGGCCGGTGCCATCTACATTGCCTTTGTCTGTCTGTTGCCCGAGTTTTTGATTCTGAAATACAACGTCCCTTTTTACTTCGGCGGTACGTCTCTGCTCATTATTGTGGTGGTCACTATGGATTTTATGGCCCAGGTGCAAAACTACATGATGAGCCAGCAGTACGAATCGTTGTTGAAAAAGGCCAACTTCAAGATGACCATGGGTGGTTGAAGGACAGATGGCGAAGGATGACGTCATTCAGATGCAAGGCGAAGTGGTGGAGAACCTGCCCAACGCCACATTCCGGGTGAAACTGGAGAATGGTCATGTGGTGCTGGGTCACATATCCGGCAAGATGCGTATGCATTACATACGGATCCTGCCGGGTGACAAAGTCACCGTGGAGTTAACGCCCTACGATTTGAGCAGGGCCAGGATTGTGTTCCGCGCCAAGTGAGGCGAGGGGCTTTTGAAAGAGTTTTAGGAGAATCGACATGAGAGTTTCGGCTTCCGTCAAAAAAATCTGCCGCAACTGCAAGATCATCCGCCGCAAAGGGGTGGTCCGCGTGATTTGCACCGACCCCCGTCACAAACAACGTCAAGGCTGATTGAGCCGCATTCAAGAGGACGAACATGGCACGTATCGCTGGTATTAATATTCCGCCGCATCAGCATGCTGAGATCGGCTTGACCGCCATTTTTGGCATTGGTCGCACGCGCGCCCGCAAGATTTGCGAGGCCTGCAGCATCGCTTATTCCAAGAAGGTGAAGGATTTGACCGACGCCGATCTGGAAAAAATCCGCGACGCGATTGCCCAGTACACCATTGAAGGTGACCTGCGCCGTGAGACCACAATGAACATCAAGCGTTTGATGGACATTGGTTGCTATCGCGGTTTCCGTCACCGTCGCGGGCTGCCGATGCGCGGCCAGCGCACCCGCACCAACGCCCGCACCCGCAAGGGCCCGCGCAAGGCGGCCGCGGCACTGAAGAAATAATTGAAGGAAGAACATGGCCAAAGCTCCTGCCAATAACGCCGCGCAACGTGTGCGCAAGAAAGTCCGCAAGAACGTGGCGGACGGCATTGCCCACGTGCACGCCTCTTTCAACAACACCATCATCACGATCACCGATCGGCAGGGCAATGCCTTGTCGTGGGCGTCGTCGGGTGGTCAAGGTTTCAAGGGCTCGCGCAAGTCGACCCCCTTTGCCGCCCAGGTGGCGTCTGAGGTGGCTGGCCGTGCCGCCATTGAACAAGGCATCAAGAACCTCGATGTCGAGATCAAGGGCCCCGGCCCGGGTCGCGAATCGTCGGTGCGTGCCTTGGCTGCGCTGGGCATTCGCATCAATTCAATCTCTGATGTGACCCCGGTACCGCACAACGGATGCCGTCCGCAAAAGCGCCGTCGCATCTGATTTTTTAACCCCAAGCCCACCGCCAGCGGGCCAAGGCTTGCTGGCTCCCCAGTGAATTTCGCCGGGCAGATGACACAAAGGAAGATCAAGTGGCACGTTACCTCGGCCCCAAGGCCAAATTATCTCGCCGTGAAGGCACAGACCTGTTCCTGAAGAGCGCACGCCGCTCGATTGCGGACAAGGCCAAGTTTGATTCCAAGCCCGGCCAGCATGGCCGCACTTCGGGTCAGCGCACCTCTGATTACGGTTTGCAGCTGCGCGAAAAGCAAAAGGTCAAGCGCATGTATGGCGTGCTGGAGAAGCAGTTCCGCCGCTATTTTGCCGAGGCCGATCGCCGCAAGGGCAATACCGGCGCCAATTTGCTGTCGCTGCTGGAGTCACGTCTGGACAATGTGGTGTATCGCATGGGTTTTGGCTCAACCCGCGCCGAAGCGCGCCAGCTGGTGTCGCATAAGGCGATCACGGTGAATGGCGAGCAGGTGAACATTCCGTCATACCTGGTCAAGGCCGGTGACGTGGTGGGTGTGCGTGAGAAATCCAAAAAACAGGGCCGTGTGGTGGAGGCCCTGCAGCTGGCCACTCAGGTGGGTTTGCCCGCCTGGGTTGAAGTGAACGTGGACAAAGCCGAAGGTGTGTTCAAGAAGGTGCCCGACCGCGATGAATTCGGCGCGGACATCAATGAATCACTCATCGTCGAATTGTATTCACGTTGATGTTTCGGGGGCCTGTCCCGGGCCCGTTTTTTTCGTCCCTGGTTGCGGGCTCGTGCAACCGGGGGGTCCATCCAGCCTTACCGGTGTAACGAGCCGGGGGTATTGAGAGGAAATCCGAATGCAAACCCAATTGTTGAAACCCAAAGCCATCCAAGTCGAGCACGTCGGCCACAACCGTGCAGTGGTTACGCTGGAGCCGTTCGAGCGCGGTTACGGCCATACGCTGGGCAATGCCTTGCGCCGTGTGTTGCTGTCTTCGATGGTCGGCTATGCGGTGACGGAAGTCACCATTGCCGGCGTGTTGCACGAGTACTCGTCGATCGACGGCGTGCAAGAAGATGTGGTGAATATTTTGTTGAACCTCAAGGGCGTGGTGTTCAAGCTGCACAACCGCGATGAGGTGACGCTGAGCCTGCGCAAAGAGGGCGAGGGCCAGGTGACGGCGGCTGATATTCAGACGCCGCACGATGTGGAGATCATCAACCCCGGTCATGTGATTGCCAACCTGACGCAAGGCGGCAAGATCGACATTCAGCTCAAGGTGGAGAAGGGCCGTGGCTATGTGCCTGGCACCGTGCGCCGCTATGGCGAAGAGCCGAGCAAGTCGATCGGCCGGATTGTGCTGGATGCGTCTTTCTCACCCATACGCCGTGTGAGCTATAGCGTGGACAATGCCCGCGTGGAGCAGCGCACTGACCTGGACAAGCTGGTGCTGGAGATTGAGACCAATGGCGCGATCACCGCTGAAGATGCGGTGCGTGCGTCGGCCAAGATTCTGGTGGAGCAGCTGGCGGTGTTTGCCCAGTTGGAGGGCAGCGAGTTGGCGGCGTTTGATTCGCCCAGCCCGCGCAGCGCACAGCAGTTTGACCCGATTTTGCTGCGCCCGGTGGATGAGCTGGAGCTGACGGTGCGTTCGGCCAACTGCCTGAAGGCGGAGAACATTTATTACATTGGTGACTTGATACAGCGCACCGAGAATGAGTTGCTGAAGACCCCTAACCTGGGCCGCAAGTCGCTGAACGAAATCAAAGAAGTGCTGGCTTCGCGTGGTTTGACCTTGGGCATGAAGCTCGAGAGCTGGCCGCCGGCTGGTTTGGAGAAGCGCTGATCGGTCGCACGACCGATTGGCAGTGTGCACGGGCAGTACCTGATACGGCTGCCTGTTTAATAAAGAAAGTTTTGAGAGGATAAGCACCATGCGTCACGGACACGGATTACGTAAACTGAATCGCACCAGCGAGCACCGCCTGGCGATGCTGCGCAATATGATGAACTCGCTCATCGCGCACGAAGCCATTAAGACCACGCTGCCCAAGGCCAAAGAGCTACGCCGCGTGATTGAGCCGATGATCACGCTGGCCAAAGAGCCGACCCTGGCCAACAAGCGTTTGGCTTTTAACCGCCTGCGCGACCGCGACAGCGTGGTGAAGTTGTTTGCCGATTTGGGCCCGCGTTACCAGACGCGCCCGGGTGGCTACACGCGGATTTTGAAGATGGGTTTCCGCGTGGGTGACAACGCCCCCATGGCCCTGGTGGAGCTGGTCGATCGCCCCGAAGTGGCGGCTGAGCCTCAGCAAGACAGTGCGGAATAAGTTACAATACACCTTCTGACGCGCGATGGAGCAGCCTGGTAGCTCGTTGGGCTCATAACCCAAAGGTCGCAAGTTCAAATCTTGCTCGCGCAACCAAATAAAGACGCCCACCCAATGGTGGGCGTTTTGCATGGTGGGTGTGATGTTAAGACTCACCTTGTGTTGTGCAAGGCGCAGGGCTGGTACTTGAAGTTATTACATTGTTTTAACTCTTTCTTGACTATAGATGCGTCTTGGAATAACATTGTTGAAACTGGAGGATGTCATGGAAATTGCGATTCGTAAGATTGGCAACAGCAAGGGCGTCGTATTGCCCAAGCCGATTTTGATACAGGTCGGCCTGACTGACCATGCGACCGCAGACATCCAGGTTGTCAACGGTGCCATCGTTCTGCGCAAGCCCACGAAGAGCGTGCGTGCCGGCTGGGCCGAGGCCGCGGCCGCTGTGGCTGCCAATGGCGAAGATGCCCTTTTAATGGGCGAGTTTGGCAACCTCGATGACGCGGAGTTGAGCTGGTGAAGCGGGGCGAAATTTGGCTGGTTAACCTTGACCCCACTGTGGGCAACGAGATCAAAAAATCGCGACCCTGCGTGGTGGTGTCACCAGCTGAGTTAAATGACAACCTGCGCACCGTGATCGTTTCCCCCATGACTTCCAAGGGGTTTGCAGCACCGTTCAGGGTGCCCGTCACGCATGCAGGCACCAGAGGCTTGATCGTGTTGGATCAAATGCGAACCGTTGACAAAGCGCGTTTGGCCAAACGGTTGGGCGTCGTTTCGCCAAAGACATTGACGAAGACCCTGAAAACGCTGCAAGAACTATTTGCAGAATAAATATGTGGAAGGGTAGTTCAATTCCCCTCCGCAATTGACCCCAACTTCAGGGTTCCGACCGGGCAGACGCGCACACGACGCAGTGCAAGCCGCCCCGGCGTACGCCCAAGCGGGCAAGCGCGTGGTGGTGGACGTGGACTTGGCCAAGTTCTTTGACCGAGTCAACCATGGCATCCTGATGGACAGGTTCAAGAAACGCATTGATGACGCTGGCGTGAACCGGCTGATTCGGGCGTACCTGAACGCCGGGATCATGCGTAGACTTCCCTGTCAAGGCTACAAATTAAAAGTAGAGATTTCCGGTTTAAATACCCTGGGTTTGAACATCGCCGGTGGCATGTCTCCTAGGGACTCGTGCGGGCGGTACTCGTTGTAATCTG
>JACCDW011187581.1_pt1 | contig 38262 bp, 40 predicted proteins | sample 7449781 | NCBI WGS metagenome assembly JACCDW01 (sample SAMN15323449, study PRJNA562643) | freshwater metagenome | isolation source: river surface water | place: USA:Blue River Watershed | collected 2017-08-18 | reverse complement strand
GACTATCAGGTTGTCTGGGCAGCATCTGGACATCCTCACGCTGTTTACCCAACTAGCTATGCCGAGTTAATTGCCTGCACTGGCGCTACCCCGATGGTGGTTGGAGATTAGCTTTATGAGAAGCAAGATTTTTGCAGTATTTGTCTTAACTTCCTTTGCTTGGAATCTTTATCTAGTACTCGGCGTAATTCTTGGGGCGTCCTACGCCCTAGATCGCGCAGCGGGCGGTCAATTCGAATATTTCCCGACTTCCATTCGGGTTATTTATGTTTTGAATTTCTCCTTAGTTTTTTACCAAATGGTAATTTTCATTCGCAACCTACGCGGACAAGTTGTGAAACCAAAATGGATTTTGAAAGTTTTCATAATTCTTGGAATTTTGGGAATTCTTGCTAATGCAACATCTAGAAGCGTTAATGAGCGTTGGAACGTTATTCCCGCATTAATCATTACATTTGCTTTTTATCGAATTTTGAAGTCCGGCACAAAAAGAACAGAAATAACGGCATAGGCATTTCCAATGAGAGACCAAGTTCGAGCTTCCTACAACATTTCCCCAGTCGAGTTGGTTACTTGTAATGGTGCTACGCCCATGGTTGTTGGAGATTAATTAAGTAACTCTGCAAGTAATTTTTCTACGCGTAATTTAATTTCATCTCGAATCACGCGCACTGTCTCAATGCCCTGACCTGCTGGATCTTCAAGTACCCAATCTTCGTAACGTTTGCCGGGATAGAACGGGCAGACATCGCCACAGCCCATGGTGATAACCGCATCGGATTCTTGTACAGCTTCAGGTGTTAATACCTTTGGAGTGTTATTTGCAATATCGATTCCGACCTCGGCCATCGCTGCAACAGCGACCGGGTTAATCGAATCTTTAGGTGCAGAACCAGCGGAAAGTACTTCTACGCGACCCTGTCCGAGTTCGCGCATAAAGCCCGCCGCCATTTGTGAACGACCTGCGTTATGTACGCATACAAAGAGAACAGTTGGTTTACTCATTTACGTCTCGATTCTGTTTTTGTGAAGTTAAAAATGTGCTGAGTACCAGGCCTAGTGCGGCTCCGATTATTTGTGCGGCGATAAATGGGAGTACCGATGAAGGCGCGATGCCGGCGAAAGTATCTGAGAGTGTTCTGGCGACAGTCACCGCTGGATTGGCAAAACTTGTTGATGAAGTAAAGAAATATGCCGCTGATATGTAAGCGCCGACGAGTACCGGAATCTTCGCTTCGCTCTTTTGGGCGATTGCAGTAAAGATAATGAAGACCAGTCCGGCCGTTGCCAGAATCTCACTGACGAAGAGTTCAGCGCCAGTTCGATCTTTCTGTGAAATCTCAATGATCGGTAATTTAAAGATGAAGTTAGCAAGTGCTACGCCAATTACAGCGCCGACTATCTGCGCCAGAAGGTAGGCGGCAGCAAGCGTTGCGCTGATATTTTTCTTAAACAATTCAATAACAGTTACGACCGGATTGAAGTGGGCGCCGCTAATTGGGCCTAGCAAGGTAATTAGAATGTAGAGAATTAGGCCCGTTGCTGCTGAATTAATCGCTAGCTGCACGCCTACATCATCTGAAATATTTGTCGCCATAACGCCTGAGCCAATTACTACGAGTAATAAGGTGGCAGCGCCAACGGCTTCAGTGAGCGATTTTCTCAGTTTCACATGCATATCTTCGGCCATAGATCAGCGGGTAATCCCAAGCGCCACGGAGTAATATCTGAATTTAAGATGAACCTTTCATTACAACTCTTCCCTTCGGAAGCCGATTCCGCGCCATATGTCGTGTTAGTGCACGGGATGGGATCGGCAGCCACTGCTTGGAAACCCTTGACTCCATTACTGCAGCGCGTCTACAACGTAATCACCGTCGATCTTCCGGGGCACGGAAATACCCCGCTGGATAAAACTCAGTTGATGGACCCACATTCTTTGGCGAACTTAGTTGTGAAAGAGGTTTCGCGAGAGTTTGATCTAGAAACTTTTAGCGTTGTTGGCAATTCTTGGGGTGGTTGGATCGCACTTGAAATGGCTGCGGCCCATCCAAAATCAATTAAGAGCGTGGTTGCACTGGCGCCAGCTGGTTTCTGGTTGGCAACATTTGTTCAGCGATATCCCGGTACATCGACGCTTCGTTTTTTGGCAAAAAATTCAGCACCGCTTGCTCCAACATTTTTAAAGTATGAGTGGTCACGCAAGTTGGGATTTGAATCGGTAAGTCCAAGGTGGCGAGAGTTTTCAACAGAGCTTTGCTTAGATGCAACTATTGCTATGGCTAAATCTCCTGGATATTTTCCCGCTTGGGATGGAATGCTTAAAAAACGTTTTGATTCCAAGATTGATCCATCGATTCCAGTAACAATTATCTTCGGCGATTCAGATAACACGCTTCCAGAGACAACTTGCCAAGAACGCACTATGGCGCCAGCTCATGCGCAATGGAAAATTTTTAGCGAATGTGGTCATGCTCCAATGTGGGATCACCCGCAGGAAGTTGCCGCAGAAATATTCGCTGTGGCCGGAATCAATAAATGAGCGATGATCTTGTAACCGTAATTTACTTTTGGAAGATAAAGCAGAGCAAAGTTGGTTTTGCACTACTACGCATGGCGCTAGATCGTGGCGGACTTCGCAGAACTAGAGGTGTCGACTTTGCCAAAATGCTTGGGGCGGGCAAAGGAGAAACCTTCACCCCACGTGATGCCGATATAACGCGCTGGGGTGCACTTGCCGTAATTGAAGAAACTCAGCTCGATTCTCTTGATCAGTCAAAGCTAATTACGCGTTGGCGACAAAACAGCTTAGAAGAAGTCCGCTACGTAGTGGATCCAATTTCATCACACGGATTATGGGCAAAGAAGAATCCATTTGATTATGCAAAAGCTGCTGGCACTGGTGAAGTTGTGGCAATTACTCGTGCTCGCATCAAATGGTCGCAGAACATACGTTTCTGGAAAGCGGTTCCGCCAGTGACATCGAGTCTGCACTCTTCGCCCGGGCTAATCACGACAATTGGAATTGGTGAGGCACCTATCGGTCTACAAGGAACCTTTTCACATTGGCGCTCTGGCGCTGACTTAAGAAACTTTGCATACAAGGGCGCAGCCCACCAAGAAGCAATTGCTGCAACCGAACGCCATGCTTGGTATGCCGAGGAACTCTTTGCGCGCTTTTCCGTGCGCGAAATCCGCGGTGCTCTTACAAAATAGCGGTATTTCTTCTGTCGATTACTAGGGCAGAATTAGCCCATGTCGATTCGTCACTACAACCCCCGCCGGCGCCACCGTCGCGGAATTTCGGATCGCTCTCGTCTCTTTCTGTATTTAGTACTTGGCGTTGCACTTCTCTTGCAAGTCTCATATCCATTACTGGATGGTGAACCACTTCGAGTTGTAACAATTGCCACTGTTTATTGGGGCGCCGGAGCTATGGCACTCCATGCACTCATGTCCTACGGTGCACGTTACGCGTTTACATATCTAGGAATTGCTCTCGCCTTCGGATTCTTCATCGAGTTAATTGGCGTAAAAACTGGTTGGCCGTTCGGAATTTATGAATACGATCCATCACTTGGTCCGCAGTTAATTAGCGTTCCACTTGTTGTCCCATTTGCTTGGGCGATGATTGCTCATCCCGTTCTATGCGTAGCTCGCCGAGTATCTGGTAACTGGGTATTTCTCTATGGCGGTTTCGGCATGATGGCGTATGACTTATTCCTTGATCCGCAGATGGTTAACGCCGGGCGATGGTCTTGGGAAGTTCCAGGTTCACATGTTCCATTTACTCCTGAAGTACCGCTTTCAAATGCTTTCGGTTGGTTGTTATCAGGTATGGCTTTGATCGCTATTTTGCATCTAGCCCTTCCTCGCGAGCGTCGCAAGCAGAGCGCGAGTTACACCGCCGTTGATTTCTTCATGATCTGGACTTGGTTTGCCGGAGTGGTTTCTAACCTCTTCTTCTTTGATCGTCCGGGAATTGCCTTCTTATTTGGCGCAACTTTTGGTGCATTTCTTGCGCCTTATTTATTCTCTCGTTGGCTCGGGCGCCCTTAACCACTTTTATTGTGTTAACCAATTTCGCTTTCTTTGCCTCAGTAATTCTGCTTTGGTTGGCAGTTGCAAACTTCTTTACGATCCGCCGTCCCGCACCTGCCATTGAACGCACCGAATCAGTAACTATCTTGATTCCAGTGCGTAACGAAGCGGAAAATATTGCGGATTTAGTCCTAAGCCTGCAGGCTCAACAATGCTTAACTAAGCCGGAAATTATCTTTATTAATGACTCATCTACCGATGAAACCGCCGACAAACTGCAAGAAGCCAAAGATGGTGGCGCGCAGATAAAAATTATCAATGCACCTACTCTTCCAGAGGGTTGGCTTGGTAAACCTTGGGCGCTACAACAAGGATATTTACAAGCCAATGGTGAAGTTGTTGTAACTCTTGATGCCGATGTTCGCATGACATCGACTGCGATTGCGCAGGCCCTAGCAATACTCGGTGATCGCTCATTTATTTCGCCTTACCCACGGCAGATCGCGAAATCGCTTTCGGAGCGGCTGATTCAGCCGTTGTTGCAATGGTCTTGGATGAGCACGGTTCCTTTACGAATTGCCGAAAAATCTTCACGTACTTCTTTAGCCGTTGCCAACGGTCAATTTTTCCTTGTTAAGAAGAACGCACTCGATCAAATCGGTGGATTCAGCGCGATCGCATCTCAGGTTCTTGATGACATGGAACTGGCTCGCGCGCTAATTGCTTCTGGCGCGAAAGGCGGAGTTGCAGATGGTTCGTCTCTTGCACAAACGCGTATGTATAAAAACTTTGCAGAGATCAAAGCTGGCTACGGTAAATCGCTTTGGAAAGCCTTCGGGGGAAAGAACGGCAGTTTCGGTGCAATCGTTTTTCTCTTCCTAACCGGTATAGCGCCAGTCATCGCTTGGTTTACGGGCAATCCACTTGGCTTTGTTGCATATGAGTTTGTGGTTATCACGCGAGTATTAAGCGCAGTTCGTTCGCGTGGGCGGATCATAGATTCAGTGCTTCATCCGATCTCCTGCGCAATCTTGATTTATCTAATCATCTATAGCTGGCGCGCACGTGGAGTTGTTGCTTGGAAAGGTCGCACCTTATGAGCAAAGCAAGTGCAACCAAACTGGCGGTAGCGGTAATCGGTGCTGGCATGGGTGGAATGACGACAGCTGCGCGTTTAGCTAAGGCCGGACATAAAGTAACGGTCTATGAAGCATCTGATCGCCACGGTGGAAAATGCCGTACCGAGTGGATCGGTAACTACGCATTCGACACTGGCCCATCACTGTTAACGCTTCCCGCTGTTTATCGTGATTTCTTCCAACGTACCGGTGAAGTTATGGGACGCGTTCTGGAGTTAATTCCGGTTAGCCCTTCTTTTGATTATCGCTTTAGCGATGGCAAGTCTGTGAAATTTGCAAACCTTTCTCGCAAAGAAACTCTCGCTGCAATCACTGAATCCTTTGGCCCCGAGGCTGGCCACGAGTGGGATCGCGTCATGCGCACCGCTGAGGCGATGTGGGATGTTTCGCGTGAGCCTTTTATTGAATCTGAATTACGTTCTATCGCTTCCCTGCTAAAACGTCCGACCTTGCTTCGCGATTTAAGAGTCATTGCCCCCTGGAAATCACTACGTGGATTAAAAATCCAAGATATACACTTAAGAAATATCTTGGATCGTTATGCAACTTATAGCGGCTCTGATCCACGAGTTGCCCCTGCGGTGTTGGCATCTATCGCTTTTGTCGAAGAAGCTTTCGGCGCTTGGCACATTAAGGGTGGAGTTGGAAAGCTCGCTGATGCGGTCTATCAGCGTTGTCTGGATCGCGGAGTTAACTTTGAATTCAACTCCCCTGTCTCTGCGATTAATCACAACGGCAAGCGCGTCACTGGACTCGCGTTAGCAGATGGCCGCACTCTTGGCTATGAAGTTGTGGTTGCAAATGCTGATGCTTCACTTGTCTATAACAAGTTGATCACCGGCAAGGTTTTGAAGTTGAAACGGACCCGCAAGAACTTGGATAAGGCTGAGCCTTCACTTGCCGGTTTCTCATTGCTCTTGGGACTTCGCCCCGCAGAAAAACCAACTGGCTTGTCGCATCACAACATCTTATTTCCAAAAGATTACGACCAAGAGTTTGAAGATATCTTCAACCGCAAGGTTCCGGTGGTTGATCCAACTATTTATATTTGTGCGCCAAATGACGATGCCATGGTTAAACATCCCGGGCATGAAGCTTGGTTTGTTTTAGTTAACGCACCACGACATGATGTAAATGGCAGCGATGGCTTTAACTGGAACGATAAAGATGCCAATCACCGCTATGCGATGAAAATTATAGATGCGATCGAAGCTCGTGGAATTTCCGTCCGAGATCGTTTGGAAGTTCTCGAGATCCGCACACCGGCAGATCTTGAGCGCACAGTTATGGCGCCAGGTGGTTCGATTTACGGCACTTCCAGCAATGGGGCACGTTCAGCGTTCTTGCGCGCCAAAAATCGTTCACCACTAAAGGGTTTGTACTGCGTTGGAGGTTCTGCGCATCCAGGTGGAGGCTTGCCGTTAGTTGGGTTAAGCGCTGAAATCGTTTCGCAAGCAGTTGTAGGCCCAGCGACCCACTAGGTAAAAGCTATAAGCCTGTAGCGCTCCGAGAACTGACATTGCTGCTGATACCAAATTCAGATCGATTGCATAAGCAACGAGTGCGATAAAGATAAAGCTGGCTCGGACCGGGCGTTCTGCTGGCGTTACAACTCCAACATCGCTGATGCCCAATCCGCCTAAGCGAGCACGTGCATATTCTTGAGTTGATGCGACCACATATATAAGTAGGACAAGCCATGCAGGCGCGCCAATTCGATAAGCGATGTAGAACCAGAGCGCTTCACTAATGCGATCGGCAACCGAATCAAGAACTGCGCCAAATTGACTGGCGCGGTCCTGGTAAATCGCAACGCTGCCATCGATGCCATCGGCATACAGAGATAAAACCAGAAGGGGAATAGTCCAGAGCGATAGCGGATTAAACGCCATTGCGACAGCGAAGACAACTCCGAGCAGAGTAAGTAAGTTTGGTGTTAAGCGCAGCGCCGAAACAAATTTGGCAGATGCGAAGGAAATCTTTAGCCAGGCTCTTACAATTCCTTTAATTTCAGCGTTGCCATGTAGCGCGCTCCATTTAGCAAAAAATTCAGTTTGGTTCATCCACGTTTCTTATCTTTGATTTGCGCAAAGATTTCGCGCGTTGCCGATGAAGTATTCATTGTGTAGAAGTGCAGACCTGGAACGCCAGCGGCCAATAAATCTTCACAGAGCTCGGTTGCAATTTCCACACCAAGTTTGCGAACATCATCAGGAGAATCTTTTAGCGCTGCAAACCGCTCGGCGATATGCGCAGGAATAGGCACTCCGCTCAATTCGGCCATGCGGTTAAGCTGGCTAACATTTGTAACTGGCAAGATCCCCGCGATGATCGGAAGTGTTGAGCCACGAGCTGCTAGGCGATCAACTAGCGCTTTCCATCTATCTGCTTCGAAGAAAAATTGCGTAGTTGCAAAAGTCGCACCAGCTTTCTCTTTGCGAAGCAAGACTTCAACATCCTCTGCGAAATCTAAACCGGATGCAGGATGGCCATCTGGAAATGCAGCAACTCCGATCGTGAAACCACCGACTTCGCCTGCAAGAGTTACTAATTCATCTGCATGATTTAAGCCGCCAGGAGTTGGCGACCAAGGTGCACGTGGCCCACCAGTTGGATCTCCTCGTAGCGCCAAAATATTGTGGATACCGGCTTGTTTGTAGCGCGCCAAAATTTCGATCAGCTCATCGCGCGTTGAACCGACGCAGGTTAAGTGCGCAACGGTTGGAATATGAGTTCGCGCAGTAATTTCAGAGGTGATGCGGATTGTGCGATCGCGGGTTGTGCCACCTGCGCCATAGGTAACCGAGATGAAATCTGGGGCAATAGGCTCGAGGGCGCGCATCGCACCCCAAAGGCGTTCTTCACCTTCTGGGTCTTTCGGAGGAAAGAACTCAAAGGAGTAAGTAACGCCTTCGCCGATCTTCTTCATGCGCATCTCCACGCGGTCAGGGTACCGTTGCGCCGTGGTTAACGATGCACGTGGCACGCTTTTGGCGGTACGCGAAACAGTTCAAAGTGAGCTAACGTCTTATCTGACCTTGCAGCGCGAATATTTAAGCGCCATTGGCTCCGAGTTAATTCCGGTTTGCGACGCCCTTGAATCTTTCTTGCTAGAAGGTGGCAAACGACTACGACCACTCTTTGCCTATGCCGGCTTTGCAGCAACTGGCAAGGTAGCAACTGCGGCAGATATCCGCGCATTTACCAGCCTGGAACTCTTGCAAGCCTGCGCTCTTATCCATGATGACTTGATGGATCGTTCAGATACACGCCGTGGCAAACCTGCGATCCATCGCCACTTTGAAAATTTGCATCAGCAAGAAGCTATGAACGGTTTGGCTGATCAATTTGGAGAAGCTGCAGCAGTTTTACTCGGTGACTTAGCCCTGGTTTGGTCCGATCATCTGCTGCATACATCGGGTGTTGCAAACGAAGCTTTGCTTTCTGCGCTAAAAGTGCATGATGAAATGCGTATCGAATTAATGGCCGGACAATATTTAGATGTTCGCGAAGCAGGAGAACTCTCCCCTAGCGTTGATCGCTCACTTCGCATTGCTCGCTATAAATCAGGCAAGTACACAATCGAACGTCCACTTCATTTAGGTGCATCGCTTGCAATTACCGATGCGGCAGAACGAAAGAACTTAGTTAATATTTTGAGCGCTTACGGTCTTCCGCTTGGCGAAGCATTTCAATTACGTGATGACATGCTCGGAATCTTTGGCGATCCATCGGTCACTGGTAAACCTGCCGGCGATGACATTCGCGAGGGTAAGCGCACTGTTTTGATGGCGATGACCTTAGAACGCGCCGACCAAGTAAGCGCGGCCAAGATCACTGCAGCCCTTGGCCGCGAGGATCTAACTTCCGATCAAATTGAAGAAATCCGCGCGCTCATCACCGCAACCGGTGCGGTAAAAGTTGTCGAAGATCTCATCGAGGGGCTGCTTTCCAACGCGCTAACTGCGGCAAACTCTGCTGAAATTGACCCATCAGCCCGTGAGTTATTGATTGAACTCGCAACTAGCGCAACTCGTAGGAGCCATTAAATGCCCGCAAAGGTAAAAGGACCAACCGATCACGTAGTCGTAGTTGGTGCAGGACTTGCTGGGTTAAGCGCTGCGCTTCGCTTAGCGGGCGCAGGTCGCAAAGTCACTGTCGTTGAACGCGAATCAGTTCCCGGTGGTCGCAATGGTTTGCTAGAAAAAGATGGATACTCATTTGATACCGGTCCATCTGTATTAACAATGCCATCTCTTATTCAAGATGCGTTTGCCTGCGTTGGCGAAGATATGAAGGATTGGTTAGAGCTTTCACCGCTTAAGCCGCTTTACCGCGCTTTCTATCACGATGGCTCACAGATCGATGTTCACGCCAATACCGCAGAGATGGAAGAAGAGATCCGTCGTACCGTAAGTGCAGAAGAAGCTCTTGGCTATCGCAACTACGTTGATTTTGTAACCAAGCTATATAAGTACGAGATGAACGATTTCATAGATCGTAATATCGACTCTCCTCTTAACTTACTTACCCCCAACTTGGCGCGATTGATCGCACTAGGTGGCTTTAGAAGACTTTCGCCGAAGGTAAATCAATTCTTGAAGGATCCTCGTCTGCAAAAGGTTTATTCTTTCCAGGCGATGTATGCGGGTGTTAGCCCACAACAGGCGCTAGCCATTTATGCGGTCATCGCTTACATGGATTCTGTAAATGGCGTCTTCTTCCCTAAGGGTGGAATGCATGCCGTTCCGCGCGCACTTGCTGCTGCGGCACAAAAGCATGGCGTCACATTTAAATACAACACCACAGTTACTCGCTTAGAAGTAGAAAACTCGCGCGCCAAGGCAGTTATCACCGATAAAGGCGAACGTATCGAGTGCGATGTAGTGGTTATGAACCCAGATCTGCCAGTTGTCTGGCGCGATCTCCTTGGCAAGACTCCACTTTCCATTAAGCGCCTGAAATACTCACCATCTTGTGCAACTTTGTTGGTTGGCTCTTCTAAGAAATATGACCACGTTGCTCATCACAATATTCACTTTGGCGAGTCTTGGGATAGCGTCTTCGACGAGTTGATTAAGAAGAAGACTTTGATGTCTGATCCTTCAGTTCTCGTAACGATTCCAACGAAAGATGATGCAGCTCTTGCCCCAGCCGGCAAAGAGAGTTATTACATTCTTTATCCAACCCCTAACTTGGATGCTGATATCGATTGGAAGACCCAAGCGCGTCCGTACCGCGATCACATGATTAAAACCCTAGAAGATCGTGGCTATACCGGTTTTGGCGATTCAATTGAAACCGAAGTTATGACCACTCCGCTTGATTGGCAAGCGCAAGGAATGGAACGCGGCGCACCATTTGCTAGCGCTCATACCTTCTTCCAAACCGGACCTTTCCGACCTCGCAATATTGCGGCAGGTTTTGAAAACGTAGTCTTTGCTGGCTCCGGTACCCAACCAGGCGTTGGTGTTCCAATGGTTTTGATTTCTGGTCGCTTAGCGGCAGAACGAATCGTAGGTCCGGTTAAGTAAGTGAGTGAGTTAAACGCTGCCGGGATTACCGATCCCGAACTTCGCGCATCTTATGAAGAATGCAAGCGCCTTAACTCGCTACACGGCAAGACTTACTACTTAGCGACGCTTCTACTTCCTGCTGCAAAACGTCCGTTTGTGCATGCTCTATACGGCTTTGCTCGTTACGCCGATGAGATCGTTGATGATTTGGCTTCAACACTTTCCGCACAGGAGAAAGCTGAAGTTCTGCGCAATTGGAGTTCTGAAGTTCTGCGCGGATTAGAAACTGGAAAAAGTTCTGATTTAGTTGGCCGTGCGCTGATTGATACGGTAAAACGTTTTGATATCCCCCACCAACACTTCGTTGATTTTCTACATTCAATGGAGATGGATTTAACTGTTACCGAATACCAAACATTCGAAGATCTCTACGAATATGTCTATGGATCAGCTGCGGTAATCGGTTTGCAGATGGTTCCGATTTTGGGAGGAGATACCGTCAATTCGTTAAAGGCCGCCAAAGATCTAGGTGTTGCATTCCAGCTTGCTAACTTTATTCGTGATGTTGGTGAAGATTTAGAGCGTGGGCGGGTTTACCTACCACTGCAAGAACTTGCTGAACACGGAGTTACTCGCCAGATGTTAGAAGCTCGAAAGTTAACGCCAGAAATTATTAGCGCGCTTAAGTTTCAGATCGCTCGGGTTCGCCAATTGCAGAAAGATGCTGAGCCGGGAATTGCGCTATTGGATAAGACCAGCCAGCCCTGCATCCGTGCGGCAAGTGAGTTGTATTGCGGCATAGTCGATGAAGTTGAAAAAATTGGTTACGACATTTTCAATAAGCGTGCAAAGACTTCAACTGCGCGCCGCGCACGTGTGGCGCTAGCGGCATATATCAGCGCTGTAATCGCGCGCTTGCGCTAAAGTAAATCTTGCGGGAGCCGCTGATACGGCTGAGAGGATCTGAAATCCAGATCGACCGCTTGACCCGTCCGGTAATGCGGATGAGGAAAGGTTTACGTTATGCCATCTATATTCAATTTCTTTTCTGATGTATTAGTAACTATTTGGGGATACGAACTTTCATATCTTGAGTTCTTCGCCGTTCTCGCTTCCTTTATCGGAGTAGCACTTGGAATTACCGGCAAGCGAATTACTTGGCCTTGGTGGGCATTTAGTTCTGTTCTTTACGGAATCCTCTTTTTGCAGTGGGAGCTCTACGCAAGCGCCGCGCTTCAGATAGTTTTTATCATCGCCGCCGGAATTGGCTGGTTTGGATGGGAGCCAACAGGTGCCAAGCCAAGTGCTTTGAAAAACAGTTATCGTGCGTATGTTTTAGTTGCAATCATCTTGGCAACCCTTGCTCTTGCGCCAGTTTTAAAATCTTGGGGCGCAGCATCAACCTATGTAGATGCAGTTTTATTCTTCGGCTCACTAACAGCGCAAATCTTGATGGTTTATGAGAAGTATGAAAATTGGGTGCTTTGGTTGATAGTCGATGCCGGATATGTTGCTTTATATGCATCCCAAGATCTTCCATTTACTGCAGCTCTTTATGTAACTTTCACAATTCTCGCCGCTATGGGATGGAGCAAATGGTATGGAGCTCATCGCAGCGCTATCCGATCTCTGTAAGGAGAAGACTCATCCGATCATCGCAATAGATGGTCCAGCTGGTGCCGGAAAGACAACGCTGGCTCATGAAATTTACTTAGCGCTCTCAACCAAGATGTCGGTACAAGTCATTCATATGGATGACTTGTACGCCGGTTGGAATAACGCACTAACCGCCGACCTAACAAAGGTGCTTTGCTATTTGGTCGATCAACATCTCGCAAATTCTCCGGCGAATATCCAGCGATATAACTGGAGCACCTCATCCTTCGGCGAGAGCGAAGTGATAGCCCCTTGCGATCTGTTAATTCTGGAAGGCGTTGGTAGCGGCGATAAGGAGATCCAAGATAAATTTGCAGCGCTAATTTGGATGGAAATTGAGCCCGAGGCTGGCTTAAAGCGCGTTGTTAATCGCGATGGCGCACATGTTCAAGAAGAGATGGAAAAGTGGCTTACAACACAAGCGCAATATTTCTTACAACACTCAACGCGTGAAAAGGCAGATTTCATTTTAACTACCTAAAATTGCAGATATGTCTGATCTAACTGGCGAGCTAATTGATGGGCGCTATCAGCTCCTTCGCCAGATGGCAGCAGGTGGCATGGCCACGATCTATGAAGCAATTGATACTCGCCTAGATCGCAAAGTGGCAGTAAAGATTATGCATCCGCATCTGGCGCAAGATGAACAATTCGTTGAGCGATTTATCCGCGAAGCAAAAGCTGCAGCTGCTTTATCTCATCCCAATATTGTTTCTGTTCAAGATCAAGGCTGGAACCAGAATGGAACACCAGCAGTCTTTCTAGTTATGGAGATGGTGGAAGGTCACACTCTTCGAGAATATCTAAATGAGCAAGGCTCCCTTTCTGTAGCCGACGGAATTAAATTTCTCTTGCCGGTACTAAGCGCGCTAGCGGCCGCACATAAATTAGGAATTGTTCATCGTGATATAAAGCCAGAAAATATTCTGATCTCCAAGGAAGGTCGCATAAAGATTGCAGACTTTGGGTTGGCCAAAGGACCTTTATTAGGCACAACGATGACCGCAGAATCCAGCATCGTTCTTGGTAGCGTTTCATACCTGTCCCCTGAACAAGTACAGCGCGGCATCGCAGATTCTCGTAGCGATGTTTACTCTGCTGGAATCACCGCCTTCGAAATCTTTACAGGTGAGAAACCTTTCGCTGGTGAAGAACCAATTCAGATCGCGTACATGCATGTAAATGATCGCGTTCCATTAATGAGCACAAGGAAATCTGGGATTCCTCCTGAATTAGATCAACTTATCCATCGCGCTACCAACTCCGACCCAGATGCCCGTCCAAGAGATGCCGGCGAATTCCACTCTGCACTTAGTGCAATTTCACAATCGCTTGACCCAAACCAGAAACAGATGAGTTTGGAGCTAGATATCCCAATTGCTCCGATGCGCCCGGCATCAAAGAAACCAAGTCGCCGTGAACGTGCGCGCGCCGAAAAGGAAAAGACTGTGGCTCTTAAGAAGAACCGTGAAGATTCCAGAGAACTATCTGGGAAGAATAATTCTGATAAGAACGAACCAGCCAAGCGCGAGACAACTGCGCAAATTAAGAAACGTAAGAAAGTTAGCAAGCGCGTACGCCGCAATCGATTTATCGCAGCCGGTCTTGCTATTTCACTGGGAATTTTCGGCTGGTATGCACTGGTCGGCCCAGGTTCTCGAGTTGTTGTGCCATCGATAGTTGGTGCGACAGAGAGTGAAGCCTTAAACGTTCTTAATCCGCTTGGCTTAAGGCTGGTCATCTCGGAAAGACAATTTAGCGAAGAGATTAGTGATGGACAGATTATTGAATCTAACCCGGCCGGTGGTGGCAAGGTTGATGCGGGTGGCGAAGTAAAGGCGATCATTTCAAAGGGTCCTGAGCGTTATGTCATTCCGATGTTAGTTGGACTTACTCCAGAGGCGGCTGTAAATCTCTTAGCCAAATACCCAGTAAAAGTTGGAGAGTTAAAGGAAGTATTTAACGATCAAACGCCGAAAGGTTTTGTCATCTCATCTAGCCCAGCGCAAGGCGAGAAAGTTAAACGTGATTCGACTGTAAATATCTTGGTTAGCAAGGGAATCGAAACGCTCGATGTTACTTCCTATGTTGGCAAGTCCGCTGATCAAGCCCTTAACGAGTTAACCGATGCAGGATTTAACGTAACTACTGCCGAACAATTTAGTGAAAATGTTCTCGCTGGTGCGATTATCAGCCAGGTTCCTTCCGGTGGCGCACCGCTACCAAAGGGCGCAAATATCGCACTAACTATTTCTAAGGGATCTCAGTACGTATTTATCCCTAATGTCTTCTCGCTTACTGAAAATAAAGCTCGCGCGGCGCTAACCGATCTCGAACTTAAAGTCGTTGTAAAGAAGATTGGCGCGAAAAAGGTAAAGGCGGTCACAAATATCGTTCCGAAGGTCGGCACAAAGGTTAAACGTGGCAGTACGGTAACGATCACAGTAGGGTAGGCAAATGCCTAAATCCTCTCCACGTATCGGTGCACATACTCCTACAACGGGAGGAATGGCTAAGCGCTCAATCGCATATGCCGAAACGATCGGTGCTGAAGCGATCCAGGTCTTTACCTCAAACCCACGGGGTTGGGCTATGCCAGAGACCAACCACGAAGCAGATGCGCTCTTTCGTGAGAAAGCAACTGCTCTGGATTTAGAAGTCTATGTTCATGCGCCATTTCTAATTAATCTAGGTTCGCCGACTGAAGGCACCTACAAAAACTCACTTGCTTCGACTGAGTTTTCCTTAAAGCGCGGCAAGGAAATTGGTGCACTTGGAGTTGTGGTTCATACCGGTTCTGCCGTTAATGAAGATTTCGTTGATAAAGCATGGAAGCAGATCCATAAAGGAATGATGCCAATTCTTAACGCACTCACCGATGATGCACCGATGTTGCTCCTTGAACCAACTGCTGGACAAGGACAATCACTTGTTAAACGTTTAGAAGATCTCGAGTATTACCTAAAAGCGTTGGAATACCACCCGAAAGTCGGTATCTGCCTTGATACCTGTCATGTATTTGCAGCAGGACATGACATCGCCAAAAAAGGCGGCATGAAAGAGACGCTGGATTTACTGGTTGAAGTCGCTGGGGCAGAACGAATTCAATTGATCCACGCCAATGATTCGATGGATGTTTGTGGCGCACTCAAAGATCGCCATCAAAATATCGGAGACGGATTTATCGGAGTAGATCCATTTAAAGAGTTGCTAAAGCATCCTGCAGTTAAGAACGCTCCCCTGATTTTGGAAACACCTGGCATGGAACCTGAACACGGTAAAGAGGTTGAACTTCTCAAAGGGTTGCGCGGATGAACGCGCGCCATAAACTTCAATTAAAACTCGCCCCGTGGGCGCTCTTAGCGGTTTCGGCAGCTTGGGGTGGCGCCTTCGTGTTGATGAAGCCCGCGATCGAGCGCCAAGCGGTAAATAGTTTTCTAGCAACCCGCTTTGTGATGGCAGTACTTGCGATGGTCTTACTTCGCCCTAGTGTGTTGAAAAAACTAAACCGCGAACTTGTTCTTAAAGGTTCGCTTGCAGGTCTGTTTCTAGGTTCTGGTTATATTTTCCAAACGCTCGGCCTTGCTCGAACCGGAGCGGCAATAACTGGATTTGTTACCGGTCTTTACGTTGTCCTCACGCCACTAATCGCGGCAGTTTTCCTAAAAGAGCGCATTAAGGCATTTACTTGGTTCTGCGTGTTACTAGCAACCGTTGGATTAGCCCTTCTATCCCTGCGCGGATGGTCTGTTGGAATTGGAGAAACTTTAGTATTTGTTAGCGCAATTGCTTTCGCCGCACACATTGTAACTTTGAGTAAATGGAGTTTTGGGTTTGATGCCTATGCGCTGACGATTGTTCAGTTGGCAGTTTGTGCGCTCTTAACTGGCGTGATCTCAATTGGTCAAGGTTATGAAACTCCACCAGATGCCGGTGTTTGGGGAGTTGTTATCTTCACCGCCGTAATCTGCACGGCAGTTGCATTTATCGTTCAAACTTGGTCGCAGGCACATATGAGCTCAACCAAGGTTGCAGTTATCTTGACTATGGAAGTTGTCTTTGCCGCGCTCTTTGCAGTCGCATTCGGCGGAGAATCACTTTCACTCCAAATTTCAATCGGAGGCATTTTGGTTGTAATTGCGATGTATTTGATCGTAATGAAAGAGGCGTGAGAGGCTTAGGCCATGGCCAGCCCAATTGATCTTCGCTCAGATACCGTAACTCGCCCGTCGCAGGCGATGCGCCAGGCAATGGCTAACGCCGAAGTTGGCGATGATGTTTATAGCGATGATCCAACCGTTAACTCACTAGAAGAACGCGTAGCCGCCCTCTTTGGAAAAGAAGCGGGGGTATTTACACCTACCGGTTCGCTAGCAAATCAACTCGCAATTCGTATGTTAGTTGCACCCGGAGAAGAGTTAATTGCCGAAACAAATTCTCATATCGTTCGCGCCGAACTCGGTGCCGCCGCAGTTTTTAGCGGAATTACTACCCGCACTTGGCCAGCTAAGAACGGATTACTAGTTGCCAAAGATGCTCTGGAAATCGCCCGCCCAAATTCTGGACCCTACTTGGTTTCGACAACTGCGATCGCGGTAGAAAATACCCACAACTTTGGTGGCGGCACAGTGCAACCACTTGAAGAGATAAAAGCGCTACGTAAGGGTGCAGATGAAATTGGCGTTGCCCTTCACCTTGATGGTGCGCGTATCTGGAATGCCCACGTTGCCAGCGGTGTTGCATTTAACGAATACGGAAAATACTTCGACACAATCAGCGTCTGTTTATCTAAAGGCTTAGGTGCCCCAATCGGATCGGTAATGCTCAGCACCAAAGAACGCGTGGCCAAAGCGCGAGTCTGGCGCAAACGCTACGGAGCTGGAATGCGCCAAGTTGGTCTGCTCGCAGGGGCGGCGCATTACGCATTGGATAACAACATCGCACGTCTTGCCGAGGATCACCGCCGCGCCAAAGAGTTAGCAGTAGCGATTGCATCAGTAGATAAATCATTTGTGGATCCTTCGCTAGTTGAAACAAATATCGTTGGACTTGATTTGGCCAATGCGCCATACACGGCAGCAGAACTTGCCACGCGTTGTCGCGAAGCCGGCTTATGGATTAGCGCACTTGGACCAAAGTATGCGCGATTGGTTACGCACTTAGATTTTGATGACGAACAATGCGCTGCAGCAATTGAAATACTAAAGCGCGTTCTCGTGGCGTAATAGCCACTCTTTCTTGCTTAAACCGTAGGCGTAATTACCGAGGGCTCCCCCAGTTTTTACTATGCGATGACATGGCACCACGAGTGCGATCGCATTCTTTGCGCAAGCAGAACCTGCGGCTCGTACGGCTGCGGGTGAACCTGCACGATCAGCTAGATCGGCGTATGAAAGAACTTTTCCGCCTTTAACCTTGCGCATCGCCTTCCATGCCGCTTGCGAGAAAGGTGCACCGGGTTGACGCACTGATATGCCATTGATCGCATCGATATCACCAGCAAAATAATCGCTTAACAAATCTGTGATCACGGCAATCTTGGATACTTCCTTAAAGCCCTTTTCGTAATCTTCTTGAGAAAGCCCATCTTTAAGCGCCTTTACATGCGAAAGATTTAGTCCGAGAAGGATTTGATCATCGGCAATTAAATTCAGAACTCCGATTGGAGATTTAAATTGCGAAATCTGAAGTGGCACGACGCTAAATTAGCGATCGCGCAACATTTCAGCAACTAAGAAGGCGAGTTCTAGCGACTGTGAATGATTAAGACGTGGGTCGCAGGCACTTTCGTAACGGGTAGCCAAATCGGTTTCAGAGATCTGTTCTCCGCCACCCAGGCATTCGGTGACATCGTCACCAGTTAGTTCGATGTGGATTCCACCTGGATGTGTGCCAAGGCCCTTATGTACTTCAAAGAATCCCTTGACTTCATCCATAACATCATCAAAGCGTCGAGTCTTGTAACCGGTTGCGGCTTCGAAAGTATTGCCGTGCATTGGATCACAGACCCAGAGAACTTGAGCGCCAGATTTGGTTACACCATCGACAAGAGCTGGAAGTGCTTCGCGAATCTTGCCTGCACCCATGCGAGTAATGAAGGTGAGGCGACCTGGTTCGCGATCTGGATCTAAGCGATCGATTAAGCGAAGTGCATCATCAACTGTTGACTTAGGTCCGAGCTTTACGCCAATTGGGTTGCGCACCTTCGCTGCAAAATCAATGTGTGCGCCATCTAGTTGACGGGTGCGTTCGCCAATCCACAAGAAGTGCGCTGAAACGTCGTATGGAAGCTGAGTACGTGAATCGATACGCGTTAACGCCTTTTCGTACTCCATGATGAGCGCTTCGTGGCTGGAGTAAAAATCAACTGATTTAAATGAATCAGGATCAACGCCGGCTGATTTCATAAAGTCGAGTGCGCGACCGATCTCGCGCGCCATTTGTTCGTAGCGATCGCCGACTGATGAATCGCGGATAAAGCCTTTGTTCCATTCGTGAACTTGGCGCAGATCTGCAAATCCGCCTTGGGTAAAGGCGCGAACTAAGTTAAGGGTTGCAGCCGATGTGTTGTAAACCCGGACCATGCGATCTGGATCCGGTGTACGAGAGGCTTCATTAAATTCGAGATCGTTAACGGCATCTCCGCGGTAAGCGGGAAGTGTTACATCTCCGCGAGTTTCAAAATCATTAGAACGTGGCTTAGCAAACTGTCCAGCCATTCGACCAACTTTTACAACTGGCAAGCTGGAGTAGTACTGCAAGACAGCAGCCATCTGCAAGATTGTCTTGATGCGATTGCGAATCGAATCTGCTGTTGCGGCTGCAAATGTTTCGGCGCAATCTCCGCCTTGCAACCAGAACGCGCGACCGGCTGCAGCTTCGGCAACCTTGGCTTTTAAATCATCACATTCACCAGCAAAGACAAGTGGTGGGAAAGATTTAAGTTGCGCAACCGCTGATTTCACGGGAGCACCATCAACACCACCTGGCCACTGCGGTTGTTGCGCCGCTACTAGGCCAGGGGTGAAGAGGGTGTCTAGTGAATTCTGCGATGAATTGGACATGAGTCTAAGAGTAGTTTGTTCAGATAGTTTCTCGGGTGAGAATTATCCGAAGAAGATCTCTGACTCCTTGTAGCGCTCAATTGGAACAGTTTTTAGCTTCTCAGTCGCTGTCGCAAGCGGAACGCGGACGATATCTGTTCCGTGAAGAGCAACCATCTTGCCCCAGTCGCCTTCAGAAGCGGCAGTAATTGCCTGCAATCCGAAACGTGTAGCTAATACACGGTCGAAAGCTGTTGGAGTTCCACCACGCTGGATGTGACCAAGCACAGATGTACGAGCTTCTTTTCCAGTCTTCTCTTCGATCTGCTTAGCAAGCCATTCTCCAATGCCAGAAAGCTTTACGTGACCGAAAGCATCGAGCTCTGAGTCCTTAGTGATCATGTCGCCATCTTGAGGAATCGCACCTTCTGCAATAACGATGATTGGTGCGTAGCTGCTCTTAAAGCGTGACTCGACCCATTCGCAGACCTTGTCTACAGAGAATTTAACTTCTGGGATCAAGATACAAGCGGCTCCACCTGCGATACCTGAGTGAAGTGCGATCCAGCCAGCATGGCGCCCCATTACTTCAACGATAAGTGCGCGGTGATGTGATTCGGCAGTTGTGTGCAAACGATCGATCGCTTCGACGGCGATGTTTACTGAAGTATCAAATCCAAATGTGTAATCGGTGTTGTTGAGGTCGTTATCGATCGTCTTTGGAACGCCGATCACCTTTACGCCGAGCGCATCCAACTTAGTTGCAACGCCAAGTGTGTCTTCGCCACCGATTGCAATAAGTGCATCGATTCCTTGATCAGCGAGGTTCTGCTTGATGCGCTCTACGCCATTTTCAATCTTAAAAGGGTTTGTGCGAGATGAACCAAGGATGGTTCCGCCGCGAGGCAAGATGCCGCGAGTTGTCTCAAGGTTGAGCTCCATTGTGAAGTTCTCGAGTGGGCCTTTCCAGCCATCGCGGAAGCCAACAAACTCGTGGCCGTATTCCTTTACACCTTTACGAACTACTGCGCGGATAACCGCGTTAAGACCAGGGCAATCTCCGCCACCTGTGAGGACGCCAATACGCATGAAAACTCCAGTTCAAATATTTTAAATCTAAGCCGAAATGAAATTTAGACTTGAGAAAAAGTGGTCAACGTTGACGGGCACAGTCTAGCCTTGCCCCATGGCTAATCAGAAACTCATCGCGGGCGTGGATTCTTCGACTCAATCTTGCAAGGTAGTCATTCGTGATGCAGTTACCGGCCAGTTAGTACGAGAGGGCCGCGCCACTCACCCTGACGGTACGGAAGTTAATCCTGCCCACTGGATAACTGCCCTAGATACCGCGATCGCTGCCGCTGGCGGACTAGCTGATGTTGAAGCCATCTCAATTGGCGGACAACAGCACGGAATGGTTGCACTTGATGCAGATGGCGAAGTTATTCGCGATGCGCTGTTGTGGAATGACACGCGATCTGCCGAAGCAGCGAAAGCGCTAAATCAAGAACTTGGTGGAGATCAAGAAACTGCAAAGCAAGTTGGTTCGGTTTTAGTCGCTTCGTTTACAGCTACAAAGTTACGTTGGTTAGCAGATGCCGAAAAAGAAAATGCGGCCAAGGTTGCAGGCGTTGCGCTCCCCCACGATTGGCTTTCTTGGCGCTTGCAATTTAATAAAGATGAAAAGTTAGATTTCGCGAAATTGTTTAGTGATCGCAGCGAAGCATCCGGAACTGGATACTTTGATCCGACTACATCGCAATACCGTCGTGACATTCTGGCGCGAGCCCTTCGCACCGAACGTGAGATAAATCTGCCGAAGATTATTTCCCCGGCCGCATTTGGTGGAACAACTCCATCTGGAATTCCTATTGCTCCTGGCGCAGGCGATAACGCCGCTGCCGCTCTTGGCATACAAGCCCAAGCTGGAGATGTTGTTGTATCTCTCGGTACCAGTGGCACCGCCTTTGCCGTTTCAGAGACTCCAACTCATGATGCATCGGGTCAAGTTGCAGGCTTTGCCGATGCAACTGGTCGCTACTTGCCTTTGGTCTGCACTTTAAATGCTGCGCGCATCTTGGACGCCGCAACTCGTATTCTCGGAAAGAGCCACGATGAAGTTGGTGCACTGGCGCTAAGCGCGAAACCGGGGGCCAATGGACTCTCGCTCTTGCCTTACTTTGAAGGTGAACGAACACCTAACCGTCCAAATGCAACTGGCGTATTTGGCGGAATGAATTTAAGTAACTCAAATGCCGCCGATATCGCACGCGCCATGGTCGAAGGAATGCTCTGCGGTTTGGTTGATGCGGTAGATGCACTGGAAAAACTTGGAGTAAATGTAAAGCGCATCATCTTGATTGGTGGCGCTGCCAAGAACCCAGCTGTTTCTCAAATCGCTGCCGCGTTATTCGGCCGTGAAGTACTTGTTCCGCCAGCAGGTGAATATGTTGCAAATGGTGCAGCGCGCCAAGCTGCCTGGGCGTTACTTGGTGGCGATAGCGCACCGATCTGGGATTTGGGAGCAATTGAAAAAGTTTCTGCAGTTTCGACACCTGAAGTTGTTGAGCGATATCGCACCTTGCGTGATCGCACAGAAAATTGGAGTTAAGCAAATGACCCTTGCCCCAGAAATCGCTCAACAACTTGCAGATCAAAAAGCTGCAGGCTTACCGCAAGTTTGGGAAGCGCCGGTTTCTGTTATCCGTGAGCTAACCCAAGGACGTGTGGCATTTGCTGGTCAACCAGAGCCAATCCACTCCGTTGTAAATCGCTTTATTCCAGGACCTACTGCAGATCTACCAATTCGTGTTTACCGCCCTAACAATGATCAGAACGCACCAGCGATGGTTTATTTCCATGGCGGCGGTTGGGTTTTAAATTTTCTAGATATTTATGACGCTGCCTTACATTGCTTAGCAAATCAGAGCGGCTCAGTAATCATCAGCGTTAACTATCAAAAAGCTCCCGAACATCCCTTCCCAACACCATTTGATGATTGCTATGCAACTCTGCGCTGGGTTAAATCTCACGCCGCAGAAATCGGCATCGATCCAAATCGAATTGGGGTTGGCGGAGATAGTGCAGGAGGCAATTTAGCGGCTGCAGTTGCAGTTAAAGCGCGTGATGAGAAAATTGAATTAAGTTATCAATTACTTGTTTATCCATGTATCGATCGCGACTTCACAACCAAGTCATATCTCGAATACGCAACCGAATACGGTCTGACTACTCGCGCCATGGAGTGGTTCTGGGATCAGTATTTACAAGGAGATCAGCACAACGAGAATCCCTATGCCGCACCAATGCGTGCAAAGTCTCTTGCTGGAGTTGCGCCGTCAATTGTGATTACCGCGCAATATGACCCGCTGGTTAGTGATTCTGAAAATTACTGTGCAAAGTTAAAGAACGATGGCGCAGAAGTTATCTATAAAGAATTTCCAGGAATGATTCATGGATTCTTTGCAAACGTTGGCGCAACGCCTGCAGCGCATCTTGCTCTAGATTTCTCTGCTCAGGAGATTGTTAAGCGAATTAAACGGTAACGCGTACACCCTTACCGACGACAACTACTCCGCCATCGGAGACGGTAAAGCGAGCCCGATCGCGCTCTAGATCAACACCTATCTGCGCGCCTGGATCAACAATTACGCTCTTATCCAGAATTGCATTACGAACGACGGCGCGATCGCCGATCTTTACCGATGGCATCAATACAGAGCCATCGACAAATGCACCAGCGCCAACATGCACATCGTAAGAAGTAACGGTGCGGTTTACGTGTCCACCCGCGATGATCGAACCTGCTCCAACGATGGAATCTTGGGCAATTCCGCTCTCGCTAAATTTTGCGGGTGGCAGTGATGGCGGATTTGTAAGCAAAGGCCATTCGCGGTTATATAAATTAAAAATTGGATGAATCGAAACTAGATCCATATGCGCGTCGTAGTAAGCATCAATTGAACCCACATCGCGCCAGTAGCCCTTATCGCGTGAAGTCTCACCCGGGACCACGTTATTTTCGAAGTCATAAACTTTAGCAACGCCATTATTGGTGAGCATCGGAATAATGTTTCCACCAAGGTCATGGCGGCTTTCCAGATCTTCTGAATCAAGGATGAGCGCTTCTTCCATGATGTCGCGACGGAAAATGTAATTACCCATCGACACCAAACATAGATCTGGGTGCCCTGGCATCGCAGGTGGGTCGGATGGTTTTTCGTGGAAGGCCTTAATGGTTATTCCATCTTCAGCTAATTCGATAACACCAAAATCATGGGCTTCTGCGCGCGGCATGCGAATTGCCGCAACTGTGACACCTGCACCTGATTCGAGGTGGGCTTCAAACATTTGATCTGGATCCATACGGTAAACGTGATCAGCACCAAAAACGAGAACGTGGCTTGGATTTTCATCTTGGATCAAATTGAAATTCTGCAAGATCGCATCAGCGCTGCCGGTATACCAACGCGGTCCCAGGCGCTGCTGAGCAGGAACCGGAGTGATGTAATTTCCAAGAAGTGTGCTCATGCGCCATGTTGTAGTTATGTGGCGATCGAGTGAATGAGATTTATATTGCGTAAGTACTGCGATCTTGCGCATTTCAGCATTTACTAAATTTGACAAGACAAAATCAACTAGGCGGTAAGAGCCACCGAATGGAACGGCAGGTTTGGCACGATCGGCGGTGAGCGGCATCAAACGCTTGCCTTCTCCACCAGCAAGAACAATTCCTAGTGGTGTCTCTCTCCGCTTCATGGCACAAATCTACTCGCGATAGTTCGAACGCGACAGTAGTAATTGGTAGAAGTTGGTTTAGGCTCTGACCTATGAGCAGCGATCTCAAAATTGGCATCGTCACCAAGGAATGGCCTCCTCAGGTCTATGGCGGCGCTGGCGTTCACGTCGTCCAACTGACTGAGGCGTTGCGCAAGGTTTCCGGGGTTGCAGTTGATGTCCATTGCTTCGGTGGTCCGCGCACAGATGGCGCATTTGGTTATGACACACCCCAAGAATTCTCCTCAGCGAATCCCGCGTTGCAAGCAATTGCAACCGATCTAGCTATCGCAAACAACCTTTCCAATGTGCAACTCGTCCATTCCCATACTTGGTATGCAAACATGGCTGGCCATACTGCGTCGTTGTTGTATGGAGTTCCACATATTGTCAGTGCTCACTCACTTGAACCGCTTCGCCCTTGGAAAGCTGAACAACTAGGTGGCGGTTATCAGATTTCTTCTTGGGCCGAAAAGACCGCTTACGAAGGCGCTGCCGCAATAATTTCGGTAAGCGATGGAATGCGCGCAGATGTATTAAGTGCATACCCGAACGTGGATCCTGCAAAAGTGCACACAATTCGTAATGGTGTGGATGTAAATAAATTTGCACCGAATCCCGATGCCTCTGTTTTAGAAAAATATGGGATTACGGGGTCATACGCGACATTTGTTGGTCGAATAACACGGCAAAAGGGATTGGCTCATTTATTACGAGCCTGGAAATCTGTTCCAGCCGAACATGGTTTGGTGCTCTGTGCGGGAAGTCCAGATGAGCCAGGAATCGGTGCCGAAGTCGCTGAGTTAATCGCAGAACTTCAGAAAACCCGTAAAAATGTTTGGTGGATTAAAGATATGTTGCCGCATGCAGAGCTAACTGCTGTTCTTACTCAAGCAGAACTATTTCTGTGCCCATCAATTTATGAACCGCTTGGAATTGTGAATCTAGAGGCGATGGGTTGTCAGACCGCAGTACTGGCCTCCCGAGTTGGCGGAATTCCTGAAGTTGTAGATCATTTAAAAACTGGTGAACTAGTTAATTACACTGAAGATCACGCCAAATTTGAGGGTGATTTAACTGAGGCGATTACAAGGCTGATGGCCGCTCCCGAAATCTTAAAGAAATATGGCGAAGCAGGTCGCGAACGCGCCACAACGCACTTTGGCTGGGATGCAGTCGCACAGGCTACTATTGCGCTCTATCGCAGCGTGCTGCGTTAATTTTTTTTCACCTCTAGCACTGGAGTCCACGACTAATGTCGCGCCGCAATCTGATCCTCTTTATCCTCGCCGGTTTTCTTTGGGGTATCCCATATCTATTTATTAAGGTTGCCGTCGATCCGCAAGACGGGTTCTCGCCAGCAATAGTCGTCTTTGGTCGTGTACTTATCGGTGCGCTAGTTCTGATTCCTATCGCTATTTACGATAAATCATTCTTCACGGCGATAAAAGGTTGGAAATACATCGCCGTCTACGCGCTCTTTGAAATGGTCGGACCGTGGATCTTGATTGGTACCGCCGAGCAAAAAATTTCTTCAGGTCTGGCAGGACTTCTAGTCTCATCAGTACCAATATTCTCGACGCTGATTGCCTCTTATTATGGAGATAAGACGGTCTGGCAACCACGTCGCCTTATCGGAATCATTATTGGATTCCTCGGAGTCTTCTTGCTTGTAGGAATTGAAAGCTTTACTGGTTCATCTGATCCAATTTCAATTCTAATGACGCTCGCTGCTGCTCTGGGGTACGCCTTTGCGGTTATCTATATAACTCGCAAAATGCCGGGAGTATCAGGGGTTGCCATTAACGGAATAGCGATGGCGATGACTGCCGTCTTCTACTCACCAGCGCTCTTCTTCCTCTGGCCAGATCGCGCTGTAAGTGCAAATGCAATTTATGCACTTATTGCACTAGGTGTTTTCTCAACAGGTATCGCCTTCGCAGTCTTCTTTACGGTAATGGCCGAGATAGGTCCTACTCGCGCATCGCTTGTTACTTACATGAACACTGCATTTGCAGTAGTCCTAGGTGTATTGATTTTGAGCGAACCGCTAACCATCGGAATCATCGTTGGACTACCACTGGTTTTGATCGGCTCATATCTAGCAAGCCGCAAAGCTAGCGCTTAGTTTTCGCCGAAACCTAAACGTTGTAGCAACTTAGGATCGCGCTGCCATTCTTTAGAAACTTTGACGTGCAGCCCCAGGAAAATACGCGCATTTAGTTCGCGTTCAATATCGGCACGAGCTCGCATACCAATATCCTTTAGGCGCTCACCCTTATGCCCCAAAATGATTCCGGTCTGCGAATCGCGTTCTACGTGGATAGTTGCGTGAATATCAAAGAAGGGACGTGATCCTTTTTCATCACGTTCAGACATCTCATCAATTGTGACCATAATCGAATGCGGTAACTCTTCGCGGGCATCGCGCATCGCAGCCTCGCGGATTAGCTCGCAGATGAGTTGCTGTTGATCTTGATCGCTCTTCATATCTTCAGGGTAGAAAGCAGGTCCAGTGGGCAGATTTTTACCAATTAGTTCGGCAAGTAAATCGATCTGTGAGTGAATCGCTGCAGATACCGGAACGATTTCATCCCATGTAAATCCCTGAGCTAGCTCGTTGATTCCCGCTAAACGGAGTGCAAGTTTTTCCTTTGAAATTAAATCAGTCTTAGTAACCAGTGCGAATTTCTTAGCGCGCGGATGTTTAGCGATTTCTTGGGCGAGAAACACGTCGCCTCCCCCAGAAGTTTCATCTGCTGGCAAGCACATTAAAATCACATCTACCGAGTCAAGGCTTTCACCGACGACTGCATTTAAGCGATGGCCAAGAAGCGTCTTGGGCTTGTGGATACCTGGGGTATCAACTAGAACCGCTTGAAATGTTGGTTGGTTAACGATGCCGCGAATTGCATGACGAGTCGTGTTGGGGTGCGGTGAGGTGATTGCAATTTTGCTACCCACAAGAGCATTAATGAGAGTCGATTTTCCGGTGTTGGGGCGGCCGACTATGGCAACGAAGCCCGAACGAAAATCACTCATGCGCTTATTCTCTCATTAAGCACGATCATTGCCTAAACCAAATTTTAGAGGGTAGAAATCAGCTCCACTGCATCAGCGACAGATGTAACTAATTCAGCAGCGCGTTCACCAATTAAGCGATGACAACCTTCAGAAGTTGGTGCGCTGATTGGACCCGGAATAGCCATAACCGGTCGCATTAACTCGGCGGCATCACGAGCAGTGCGAAGTGAGCCTGATCTAAATGCTGCTTCCACAACAAGAGTGGCTTGAGATAGCGCGGCAATTATTCGATTGCGCGTAAGAAATCTTGAAGGGATCGCACGCGCACCAGGTAGAACTTCCGAAACCAGTGCACCGTTCTCGCAAATTTCCGCAAATAACCGGGCATTTCCGGCTGGGTATGCCACATCTATTCCAGCCGCGAGAACTGCAACCGTTGAACCTTCTGCAATCAACGCACCTTTATGTGCTGCCGAATCTATTCCGTATGCGCCACCGCTAATGATTGTCCATTCACGATCAACAAAACCTGCCGCAAAATCTCCTGCGTTGCGGATTCCATAGGGAGTTGGATTACGGGTTCCGACGATCGCCAAACCTCGCTCTTTCAATATTTCTAGATCGCCTTTGATGACTAAGCCGATCGGAATCGCAGCGAGATCATTTAATTGGTCGGGCCATTGCTCCATTTCTGGCGTTATAAATTGCGCGCCTGCACTTTCGATACTTTTTGCAATTTCGCTTACATTTGTTGCACGTATACGGTCTATCGTTTTTGCAAATTTAATCGCGTCATACCCACCGGCGTTTAACTTCTTATAAACATATTCGGCGCCATTTGCTGAGATTTCTTGGCTCCAAAAGAAATGTCCGCCTTCGATCGTCGCGAATAGCGCAAGGCGTGCATCGAGTTGGCTCATAGTTCAGAACCTTCGCGGAGTTGATGGGCGCGCTGCACATCAGCCAGATTCGGAAGAAGATGACCTGACAAATCAGCTAAAGTCCAAGATAGGCGAATGATCTTGTGTAGCCCGCGAGCAGTGAGCAACTCTTTCTCTAATTGATCATGGAGAAAATTCATTGCTGCGCGCTCTGGTTTGTATGTAGTTCTTAGCGCTCGAGAAGGGATTTGCGAATTTAACTTCCAGCTTTCCTGTGCAAAGCGCTTGGCAGCGATCGCCCGAGCTGCAACTACTCGTTCGCGGATTACCGCGCTGCTTTCGCCGAGTTCGGTCTGTGCCATTTCTGTGCGACTTACCGGTTCTACTTGCACGCGCATATCGATGCGATCCATAAGTGGACCGGAAAGTTTTCCGAGATAACGACGCACGGCAAGTGATGAACAGATACAAGCGCGACCTTTTCCAGTGAACTTTCCACAAGGACATGGATTGGCCGCGAGAACTAAGAGAAATTGTGCGGGAAAAGTGAGACTGCCAACGCTGCGCGCAATCGTGATCGTGCCGGATTCGAGTGGTTGGCGAAGCGAATCTAAAACTCCAACTGCGCATTCTGGTGCTTCATCAATAAATAGAACTCCATGATGCGCCAGCGAGCATGCGCCTGGCTTTATTGCATGAGAGCCACCTCCAACCATTGCTACTCGCGATGCGCTGTGATGCGGCGAAACTATTGGCGCAACTAACGACATGGGCGAACGAGTGCCGAGTGAACCGGCGATTGAGTGAACCGCGGTTACTTCGAGCGCTTGATCAAGACCAAGTGCGGGCAAGATAGTTGGAAGACGAGATGCGATCATCGTCTTTCCCGCACCTGGTGGTCCGATCAAGAGCAAGTGGTGTCCCCCGCTTGCTGCGACTTCAGCTGCAAATCTGGCACGCGCCTGACCTGCAACATCGGAAAAATCAGGAAGGTCTTCATCGACTGAAATATCGAGATCAAGTTGCGGCGCTGAAGTGATCTCACCTGTTCGCAAGAAACGTAAAACTTGTGAAAGATTGGTAAAGGTAAAGATCTGCATCTGCGACATTAGTGATGCCTCGGCAAAGTTTTCCGGTGAAACCAGTGCTCGCTTTACTCCAGATTTATAGGCCGCAATGAGTGCCGGCAAGACTCCGCGCACCGATCGGATTCGTCCATCAAGTGCGAGTTCTCCCAAAATTACAACGCCTTCTAAAGGTTCTTGCGGCAGCGCTCCATTTGCAATCAAGATCGCAAGTGCAATCGAAAGATCGAAACCTGATCCACTCTTTGGAAGCCAAGCGGGAGAAAGTGAAACGGTCACTTTCTTATTTGGCCAGACTTCATTTGAGTTAATCAACGCGGCGCGTACTCGATCGCGGGATTCGTTTAGTGCGGTATCAGGTAGACCCAACAACGAATACATCGGCAGGCCATCAGCAATATCTACTTCGACCGAAACAACGGCGCCGTCTAATCCATGAAGCGCGATGCTAGTTGTCTGCCCCAGACTCATAGAATTGCGCCCCTGTATTCCAAAGTGTGTTTTCCATCTGCGGCGATAAGAATTGCCACAACATCGATTGCATAGTCACAGCCCAAGCAACCGTGAGTAGCCAGCCATGCCAAAGCTAAACGTTGCATGCGATGTGCTTTATCGCGGTTGATCGCTTCAAAGGGATGGCCAAATGCCAGCGAAGATCGGGTCTTGACTTCGATAAAGTGAAATATGCCATCGGAGCTAAGTGAAACTAAATCGATTTCGCCTTCGCGCACCCGCCAATTGCGATCGAGGATTTCGTCACCGCGTACAGCTAAATAATCTGCCGTGACTTGCTCGCCAAATGCACCAGTCTTCTGATTGTTCTTCTTCTCGCCAACGTTGCTCATGGCGCGCAGGTTAAACACTCCTGCAGACAGTTAACTTAGAAAGAAATGGGCTTGTGTGTAATTATTGAAGGAGCGCTGCAATATTTGCGAATGATCTGCGGTGTTCTATACACGGACCATATGCTTGCAACGCTTCAGTGTGCGCTTTGGTGATATAGCCCTTGTGTTTAGCGAAACCATAATCCGGGAAGGATGCATCAAGTTCACGCATCGCGCGGTCACGAGTTACTTTTGCGATTATCGAGGCAGCGCTGATGCAAGTAACAACTTGATCGCCTTTCCAGACTGCAACGTTGGGGATCGCTAAGCCTTCAATGGCATAGCCATCAGTTAATACATAACTAGGTATAACCGAAAGGCCCTGGACCGCACGCCGCATTCCGTCGAGATTAGCTGCATGCACGCCACGTGAATCAACTTCTGCCGCAGGTACTGAGATAACGCTAATTGAAAGCGCCGCTGCCGTTACAACGTCAAATAGCTTTTCTCGTTCTGCTTCAGATACATCTTTGGAATCACGAACCTTTGCCAACTCGGGCGCAAATGGATCTGCAAGAACAACTGATGCAATAACTAGAGGACCAGCACAGGCACCACGTCCGGCTTCATCTACTCCAGCAAGTGGCGTTATTCCGGCGTCGATGAGTAAAGATTCGATTACCTTCATGTTTTTAAAAGTTACTTTAGCGAAGAGAAGGAACTAACAATTCCGATATTTTTAATCGGCCAGATGATTCCAATTACGCGGCCCGTTACCTTTGAGGTTGGCACCATTCCTTGATTTATATCTTCTTGATGAAAACGTGAATCTGCACTTGCTGCGCGGTGATCGCCCATAACCCAGATCTTGCCTTCGGGCACAGTTACATTGAACTTGGTATCGCTAGCTGAATTTCCCGCGAAGATATATGGCTCATCAATTTCAACGCCATTGATCATCAGCTTCTTATTCTTGGAACAGCATTCAACTTTATCGCCGGCCACGCCAATCACACGCTTAACCAAATATTGCTTTGCGGGATTTGGTAGAACGCCAACTGCTACTAGGCCATCTTTGACTTTGGCTAGATACTTATTTTGATCTGCGGTGTAGGGCTCAGGTAACCAATTATCGGGATCGCGAAAAACAACGACATCTCCGCGATTAATTGATTTGCTGATGAACGGCACTTTATTTACCGCTACGCGATCATTTATCTGAAGGGTGTTCTCCATTGAACCCGAAGGGATGTAGAAGAACTGCACCAAGAAAGATTTGATGACGAGCGAAACTGCGAGCGCGACAACAACTAGAATAGGTAACTCGCGTAATAGCGAGCCCTTGCGTGGCATTAGTGAAGAGTTACTTAGTTAGCAGGCTTGTCAGCTTCAGGCGCAACGTCTGTAGTCGCTTCTTGAGCTGGAACGTCTGCCACAACTTCAACTGTTTCAACTACGGCGTCTGTAGTCACAACTTCAGCTGGAACCTCTGCCACCACTTCGGTCGCAGTTGGCTCGGACACCACGATTACTTCCTTCTCAGGAGTTGAAAGGATTCCGTCACCGTAACCTTCGATGCCATCGCGCTTTTCGCGAATCTTGGCAGCCTTACCGCGAAGATCGCGGAGGTAGTAAAGCTTGGCGCGACGTACATCGCCCTTCTTTACGAGTTCGATCTTTTCAATAACTGGTGTGTGTACTGGGAAGGTACGTTCTACTCCAACGCCGTAAGAGACCTTACGGATTGTGAAAGTTTCGCGAACGCCATCGCCTTGGCGACGGATAACGATTCCTTGGAAGACCTGGATACGGCTCTTGCTACCTTCAATAACGCGAACGTGGATCTTTAATTCATCTCCAGCGCGAAACTGTGGGACGTCATGGCGAAGTGACTTCGCATCAACGGCATCAAGAATATTCATCGTAAGGTCCTCATCATCTTTAATAAGCGTTTTCAAAGCGCAACCAAAAGTGCCGCGCAGACTGCGTATCTTGCCACAGAAGGGGGTCTGAGCGTAAATCGGCCTTTTCCCCCGATCAAGCGGGCCAATTCTGCCGAGGGCTCGCCCTGCCCTACTTTCTCACCCGCGGCGGGTATTCTCGCCCCCATGACTGAGCTACGCCTAACCGGCAAGACCCCAGATGGGGTGCACCTAGCGCTCACCGATAACGATGGCAACGAACACACTCTGCGCATCAGCGACACCCTTCGCGCCACCGTTAACCAACCCCGTTTAACTTCAGTCCCAGTTGGAGATGAAAACGAAGTGATGAGCGTAAAAGAGATTCAGCGTCGCTTACGTGCCGGCGAAACCATGGAAGTCATTGCACGCGATGGAAATATTTCGGTAGATAAAGTTGAACGTTTCTCTGGCCCAATCTTGCAAGAGCGTCTATTTATTATTGATCAGGTTCATGCTCTAACTCCGCGGCGTGAAGGTAAAGAGACTGCAAAAGATGCGCCAACATTTCTCGACATTGTCATTTCAAAACTTGCGCCACGTGGCGTAGATATCGATGCGATCGATTGGAACACTTGGCGTTTAGAAGATGGCACTTGGACGATCGAACTTCACTATCCAAATCGCGATGGCGTCGGATCAGCGCAGTTCTCATTCGACACCAACCGTCGCTCAATTACTCCGCTCGATGACAATGCTGCTTGGATGACTGGCGAAGAAGCTCCTGCTCGTCGCATCGAACCAGGTTTGGTTTATGCCGAACCAACACATCCTTCACGTATTGAAGAGCGTACCGAACCACGCGAACCAATTCGGATTGATAGCGCGCCAGTGCGCAGCATCTCTTCGATCCTCGATGATCTTCCAGATAACGATCCAACTGATGAAGAATTTGAAGCCGAGATCAACCGCGAGACACCACGCTTGGTTTCTATTCGCGAGACTCCCGCACCTGGCGATAGCCAAGATGGAATTACTTCTCGCGCCAAAGTTCCTTCATGGGATGAAATTATGTTTGGTCGCAAGACAACCGAAGAACCAACTCCCGAAAACTAAATTTTAATCGGCTGTTTAGTTAAAGAGTTCGGCAACCGGGCTAATTTTTGAAACTCGGCCCGGAAGTTTCATTGCGTTAAATGAAGCGTTTAAATCATCAATTAAAACGCTGGCTTTAATTTGCCCCGAATCCCATTGGTAATCACTAGTTGTATGCGCATCTTCAATTAGCGTTACGTCATACCCGCGATCTAAAGCTCCGTGAGATGTAAATCGAACGCAGTTATTTGTCTGCGAACCGGTGATGTAAAGATGGCCAACGTTAAGTTTGCTGAGCTCTTCTTCTAAATTCGTGGCTTCGAATGAGTTTCGATAGAGCTTTTCGACTTTAGCTTCACCTGCGATCGGAACTAACTCGGGAACTATCTCCCATTCTGTCGATCCAATCGCCATCCATTCATCCGAATGCTGAATCCAAATAACTGGCACTCCCGCAGCACGCGCCTTGACGACTGCGGTATTTATATTGGCAACTATCTCATCGCGCTTATAAGCATCTGGTACAACGCCATTTTGTACATCGATTACTAATAAAGCGGATTTATCGCGGCCTGCTATTGAACTCATGACCCAATATTACTCAACCGTTGTGGTTAATAAAGGTACAAAACTTTCTACATCGGTTGCTCCACCGTGGTGGCCAACCATGGCACCTTCTTGTTTTTCGCGTTCGGCTTCGATCAAGATCATTTCGCCATGTGCAACAGCGATGACATCGCCCATTCGGTCTGCTGCATCCAGAGATACATCGCTACCAAATAAACCTGCGGCAATCGCATCGCTGCGCAGATAAATTGTGGACTTCTCGCCCAAGAACTCTTCCCAGCGAGATGCCACTTCTTTATGCGCAGTAATTGGCGCACCTTCTGCCAAATATAAATGGCGCGCACGTGGTTCGCCGGCAATCGTTGCGATATCTAGCGCCAAATCATTGTCTTGCCCGATAACAATTTTCTCGCCAACGTTGATCATGCCGTGATCGGCGGTAAGCCAGATGCGAGTCTTCCGTGGAAGTTTGTTTAGCAAGTTGGCAACCAGTTGATCAATAGCGACTAGTGCGGTAAGCCACTTATCTGAACCCACTCCGTCGCTGTGACCGGCTACATCTAGTTCATTTACATATAGATATACAAAGGATGGTGAAGCGCTCAACGCTTGAACTGTCTCAGAAACTAAATCTTCGTGGATATTTGCACCGCGGTATTTGGCGCCGCGAAAGACGGCACGAGTAAAGCCAGTATCTTCATAACGTTTTGCTGCAACATGAGTAACGCTGATATCCGCTGCTGTGGCACGTTCAAATAACGTTGGCACAGGTTGCCAAATTGCCGGATCAACACGTTCATCCCATTTAAGTGAGTTAAGAATTCGACCACCACTGCGAGGAACTTGTACGGTGTAACCGAGCATCCCGTGAGTCCCGGGATTCACTCCAGTTGTAAGCGTTGCCAAACTTGTCGCGGTGGTTGATGGAAAAGATGTGCGAACTGCGCCATGGCGAATCAGCGATGAAAGAGTTGGGATATAACTAGCGAACTTTTCAATGGCGCTAGCGCCTAATCCATCAACGAGAAAAAGAAGTTCGCGCCCACTTGGGCTGGCACCACAATTAATCTGATCACTCGCATCAGCTAAACCCAGGCTGGCAAAGAGCGAAGGCGTAATTTGCGACAGATGCACAGAGGTATCTTCTCACGGGTAAGGTTGGGCTTATGAGCCACCGTATGCCATTTACTCCATCGCCTGAAGTTGCTGCCGCCTTTGCTGAAGGCAAGCCGATCGTTGCACTCGAATCAACGATCATCAGCCATGGTTTGCCACGTCCTCAAAATTTAGAAGTAGCACGTGAAGTTGAAGATATTGTCCGCGATCACGGCGCGGTTCCTGCAACGATTGCAGTAATTGATGGAGTTGTTCATATTGGTTTAACGGATGACCAACTTAAAGAGATTGCTAACCGCGATGACATCGCTAAGGCATCCAGTCGCGATTTAGCGATTATCGCCGCCACTGGAAAGAGCGCTGCAACAACAGTTGCCGCAACTGCACATTTGGCAGCACTTGCCGGCATCAGCGTCTTTGCAACCGGCGGACTAGGTGGAGTGCACCGCGATGCCAATGAAACTTTCGATGAATCAGCAGACCTTACGGCGCTTTCACAATTAGATATGACCGTAGTTTGCGCCGGAGTTAAATCGATTCTCGATGTCGCAGCGACGCTTGAGCGTCTGGAAACTCTCGCTATTGGCGTAGTTGGTTACAAGACCACAGCATTTCCTGGCTTTTACTTAACCGATTCAGGTTTCACTATCGAGCATCGCGTCGAAAATGCTGCGGAGATCGCCAAGATTATTCATTCTCGTGAAGCACTAAAGACCAATAAGAGCGCCCTCGTTGTGGCAAATCCCGTTAAGCACGAGATGGATCGCAAACGCCACGATGCAATTTTGAAGAGCGGTCTCGCTGGTGCGCATAAGAACGGTGTGATCGGTAAGGCTGTCACCCCATTCTTGCTCGAGCATTTCCACACCGCTAGCGAAGGCGAATCACTTTCCGTAAATATTGAGATCATCAAATCTAACTCTGCTCTTGCCGCTGATATTGCAGTAGCCAAGCAGCGCCAATAATCGAAACAAAATGACCATTAACGTTTTATGTATCGGCGATGTGATGCTCGATGTCATCGCACGCATAAACGTTTCGCCACAGAAGATTAATTACGGAAGCGATACCGCCAGTCGCATCAGCACCAGCAGCGGAGGCGCCGCCGGAAATGTTGCAGCTTGGCTTACCCGCACCAATGCGAGAAGCACAATCGTCAGCCATGTCGGTGATGATCCAGCAGGCGCGGCGATAGTTGCTGAATTCGATGCCCTTGGCGTTAGCCACGGAAATTTAGTTATTCCAGGTGAAACATCTGGCGTTGTTGTGGTTCTCGTTGATTCTTCTGGTGAACGCACTATGTTTCCGGATAAAGGCGCTAATTCGCGTCTGACTGTTGCAGACCTGCCAGATCTCAGCGCATTTCAAGCCGTTTACATCTCGGGTTATGCGTTGCTTAATCCTTTGGCGCGCGATGGCGTCTTAGCGATGATTGAAAAGATAAAGGCCGATGGATTGCCGATCTACTTCGATCCCGCATCCGTTGGCGCAATGAAAGATGTTGCCGATAAAGAACTTCATGCTTGGTTTTCCATGATGGACGTTCTCTTCTTAAATGAAGAGGAATCAATTTACTTAACCGGTTCGGTTGATATCGAACGCGCTCTCGATTATCTGCTCGACTTCTCTGAAGTTGTTGTCATTAAACGTGGATCGGCTGGTGCTATCGCTAAGACGCGTGGCTTTGATTCAATCAGCCTTCCTGCTGTTGCAACAACAGTTGTCGATACAACTGGGGCTGGAGATAGTTTTGCCGCCGGGTTTATCGCTTCTTATTCTCTAAACCACGATCTAACCGCTGCTTTACTGGCCGGCGGAGAGTTAGCGGCTGGTTGTGTTGCAATCGTCGGTGGCAGACCGCGTGTAGGTACCGCGATTTAGCCAGTTATCTTGGCAGAATGCGCGCATGGCAACAGCAAAGAAGGCCGCAGCATCGACCAAGGCGAAGAAGCCCAACTCGGGAAAAGCAAGTGGTCCAAAGCCCGGTGAATATCCCGGCAAGATCGTTGATATCGATGTTTCATCAGAAATGTCAGAGTCATTTCTTGAATATGCATATTCAGTTATTTATTCACGCGCACTTCCTGATGCACGCGATGGTTTAAAGCCGGTTCATCGTCGCATCTTGCATCAGATGGCCGATATGGGTCTTCGCCCAGAGCGCGGACATGTAAAGAGCGCACGTGTTGTCGGTGAAGTTATGGGTAAGTTGCACCCGCACGGTGACTCAGCAATTTATGACGCACTTGTTCGCATGGCGCAATCATTTTCCATGCAGGTTCCACTAATCGATGGCCATGGAAACTTTGGTTCACTCGATTCGGGCCCAGCTGCAATGCGTTATACCGAAGCTCGTCTAGCCAACGCGGCAATGGCGATGGTTGCCGAAGCCGATGAAGACACCGTTGATTTTGGCCCAAACTATGACGGCCAATTGCTTGAGCCACTAGTTCTTCCTGCTGCTTATCCAAACCTTTTAGTTAATGGCGGTTCTGGTATCGCAGTTGGTATGGCGACAAATATGGCGCCACATAACTTGGGCGAAGTAATCGCTGCCACTAAATTTTTAATTGATAATCCAAAGGCGACGCTTAATCAATTGATGAAGCACATCCCTGGACCTGATTTTCCAACTGGCGGAGAACTGGTTGGCGCTGAAGGCGTACGCGAGGCATATGCCACCGGTAAGGGTTCATTTAAGGTGCGCGCATCTGTTGAGATCAGCAAAGTTACCTCTCGCAAGATGGGTATCACCATTAAAGAGCTTCCTTTCAACATCGGCCCAGAAAAAGTTGTTGAACGTATTGCTGATCTAGCCAAGGCGAAGAAGATTCAAGGTATTTCAGACATCATCGATCTAACCGATGGCCAGACAGGTACAAACGTTGTAATCGAGATCAAGAATGGTTTTGAACCAGAAGCGGTTCTAGAACAGCTCTACAAGCTAACTCCAATGGAAGATGCCTTTGCCATCAACGCCGTAGCGCTGGTTAAGGGACGCCCACAGACACTTGGTCTTAAGGAATTGCTGCAAGTCTTTATCGATCACCGCATCGAAGTTGTGCGTCGTCGCTCTGAATATCGCAAGGCTAAGGCAGAAGGTCGCCTTTCGATGGTTGATGGTCTGCTCAAAGCGATCATTGATATCGACAAGGTAATCAAGATCATCCGCGGTAGCGATGATGCACCGGCTGCTAAGGAAAAGTTGATAAAGGACTTTAAGTTAAATGATGAACAAGCAACTTACATCCTTGATATGCCGCTACGTCGCTTGACCAAGATGAGCAAACTTGAACTCGAGACCGAGCAGAAAGAACTCAAAACAACTATCGCAGCCCTTGCTACTCTTCTTAAATCAGAAGAAAACATCAAGGCGCAGGTTGCAACCGAGCTAACTGCAGTCGGAAAATCATTCGCTACCCCTCGTCGCACGCGAATTGGCGCTGCTTAATTTCGTTTAACTTCTCCACTGTGGGACACTTCGTCAAATGATCTCTACAAGCGCTCTTGAACTGCGCGCAGGTGCGCGACTTCTGGTCTCAGGGGTAAATGTTCGCATCAACCACGGAGATCGCATCGGATTCGTTGGCCGCAACGG